>Ga0082335_1007114_pt1 | contig 13825 bp, 19 predicted proteins | sample Subgrocontami58m_FD_72375 | JGI IMG/M metagenome (GOLD analysis project Ga0082335, IMG submission 72375) | Subsurface groundwater microbial communities from S. Glens Falls, New York, USA - GMW37 contaminated, 5.8 m (SPADES assembly) (version 2) ...
TGCGGGCTGGGAAGATCTCACTCGTTGGTACGTTTGTGGGGATAAGAGGGGGCGAGGCCTATCTATTAGGGGCCGACATTGCCCCCTACCAGCCCAAAAATATGCCCCAGGACTACGATTCTGTACGACCTCGTAGATTGTTGCTTTCTAGGGCCGAGATAGCAGAATTGGCCAAAGCGGAGGGCACCAAAGGATTGACAATCGTGCCTCTTTCGGTGTATAATAAAGGCAGGTTTATCAAGCTCGATCTGGCTATCGCCCGAGGCAAGAAGAAGGGTGACAAGCGCGAAGCGATTAAAAAACGCGACGTCGAGCAGGACCTGAAAAGAGAAATTTAAATACGGGGGTGTCAGTTTAGACACAAGACATTCTCGGTTTGTGCAAGGCAGAGCCGAAGTGACTCTTTAATCCGCTTCAAACTTAAGTGCAACCTCAAAAGTCGCACGTGCCATCGTCTCTCCGTTTTATACGGCGAACGACTTCGCATTCGCTTACGTTAACGCCTAAGCGAACGTCTCCTGCTCGCAGTCCAGTACAGGCAGGATAAACGCTTTATCTGCGGGACTCCGTCTCGATGTGTGCTCCGCATCGAGACCAAGATTAGAGCTCGATTGATGAATGTTTCGTTCAGCTTTTAGTTCATCGGTTTAAACACCCAAGCCGAACTACGCCTTGAAGATTCACTCCGATTATCCTTATGGACGAGAGTTCAATCTCTCCACCTCCACTCGACTCGTTCGTTATTAAACGAACTCGCTCGTGGTAAACCACCAGCAACAAAGACACCTATTGGGTGTTTTTTGTTTAGAGTCGAGTGCTCCGAGCGATTTATTCCGAGCTTGTCGAGGAAAGTCGAGGAGCTTCTTGTTATCTTGAGTTTGCTGAATGAGTATAATTAAGATATGTATTTTCTTTACATGATTAAAAATTCAGCAGGCAAATTATATGTTGGTATAACTCAAAATCCTGAATCAAGAGTTATTTATCACAATAAAAAAAGAGGTGCCAAATTCACAAAATATATCTCTGACTTTAAAATTGTTTTCTTAGAAAAATACAATAATCCAACTGATGCACGAAGAAGAGAAATTCAAATAAAAAAGTGGAGAAGAGACAAAAAAGAGCTTTTAATTAATAAATATTTTAAAGGTGAAAGAACAAGACTTTCCTAGAAGTGATATATCCGCCCATCTCCATAGATATATTAAGCCATTGAAACAGTTATTGAATTGTTATAACTGTTATGCACAGTTTTGTATTCCGATATACCAGAACCAATAATGATTGGTTCGTTTGAAATACCTTGAAAAGCTGTTCTTGCATCATCTGGATAGCAACAACTAAAAACAAATTCTTCTGCTTCTGGGAACAGTTCTTTAATCATTGCTATGAAATTTTCTGCAGTAGTTTCTTTTCCATCTACTAAATTTTTAATCTTCCCGTCGTCAAAATGAAATGTCTGAAAAACTATTTTCTTACCACTAGCGTCAAGCCAAAATGCCCCAGGTCCTGCGTTTTCTACATTAAAAAACTTGTATTCTGGTTTTCCATATAAAAACTTTTTTCCATATTTATAATTTATTCCCAATGAATTAAGCCGCTCAAATATCCCCTGTTCGACAACTTCATTTGATTCTAATTTTGGTTCACCTTCCATATTTTAATTGTAGCCCATAATCGCTTCAGACGCTTCGAAAACCCATATATGTAGTTGAGTCCAATTTTGACTCACAATGTCCACCATAAATTAAAACCGCCTGAAGGCGGTTTTAATATTGCTTATTTTCTTAAAGGGTCTAAGCTTTTTATAGACCCCCCGAATGGAGGCTCGATGACAAAATACAAGTGGCAAGACGTCCGAGACTTCATGAACGATGTACTGGAACAGCATTGCCCGGACAGCATAATGGTTGAAGTCGTCAGGAAAATGCAAATCGTCGTCGTGAGGCTTTGTCACGAACGAGGTCTCGACGAAGATCCAGAACAACAGTTCGGACCCGAAGTTGGGCTCGGCCACGAGTCTGAGGCTGATTTCGAAAGACTGAAGTCGTGGTATGAACAACACAAACCCCCAACTTGAGACGTCTCACCCACGTCTCTTTTTATTTTTCTTGCAATTTTTAATGTTAAGCGTAACGAATCTAGAACGGTTCGTGTTTTTTAACTTAGATTTATTGACACTTCGCATACACAAGCACAATATAAACAAAGACCTTTGAGCGAGGAAAGCGCATGTACTACGTAAGTCTTCCTCTTGAGATGGGACTTGTCGATGGGAAGAACGGCCTGCCTAGGGTGGTCAGCGCCGGCACTTATCTCATGGAGAGAATTCCCAATCCCCTCTACCCTGGAAAAGGCCCCTGGCTCGTGATCAAGGGTTCATGGATCGGCCTCGCCGAGGCGTATTTCTGGGCGCTTGAAGCTGAGAAGATTACTGTTTTCAGGGTCAAGATTTCCCCATCCCGAACACCGCACAGCTGATGTGCGGACTTTTTCTTGCAATTTTTTATATATAATGTATAATGATAATAGACGTCACGAAGCGATTTGCTCAATTTGTTCAACAGCCCCCCCTTCGAGGGACACATGCCAACGGCCGAAAATGATTTGAGAGTTGCTCACACAAAGTCTGTAGTGGAACAGACCGAGCGACTCAAGAGCTTCGGTGGCACTCCGCCGAAGGAATGGAGCACAGGAAGATGCTTGGAATACCTCCAGCAAGTAACGATGCTGGTTGGTGAGTGCTACAAAGCCGACGAGGACGTCGTCAGCGCTTTCGTTAGCGCGTGGGCCCGCCTCCACGTCATCTACACACGAAGGGACGAGGAGAATCGTCGCCGCAAGTTGTCACGGTCTACCTAGGCCGTGATTTTTTATTTCCTATCAATCTTCTTTACCAATTCAAGCAAAAGTTCGTTTTGGTTTTCGAGATGCGCAATGATTACTTCCACTTCGCCTTCAGTTTTTTGATTAATTTTAAAATCTGCTTCAGCCCGAGCGTCGGCTGTATGAGACTCCAAATTTTGCCCAACCATAATGAGGGGTAGGAAGATGAGTTGTAGAATGTTTGAAATAAAGAGCCAGATAACAAAAGCCGGAGCTGGGTCAAAATGATATTCGACGGGACCCAACATATTCCATCCCAACCAAACAATTGTCCAAGCTAATAAAAAAGCGAAGAAACCCATCGAACCAATCCTTCGGGTCATGAAGAGAGCGAAGCGTTCTGGGGCTGAAAGACTAAGCTTTAATTCCCTAATTGGATTTCTAAGCATTGGCCGACTAGCTCGTACTTGTTCCAAAGTCGGCGGATTGTGTCTGTATTCCATATGTTCATATTATATGATAAGATGTTTTCAATTAACACTAAACTTAAACATTTAAATTGAGTACAGTACGAGTGAATCATCAGATTCGTGCGAACGAATTGCGCGTTATAGGACCGAAAGGAGAGAACTTTGGAGTTATTAGTTTAAGCGAAGCCCTACAAAAAGCCGACGAGGCCGGTTTGGATTTGATAGAAATTTCTCCGAACGCTGTTCCTCCTGTGGCCAAGATTTCTGACTTTGGAAAGTTTCAATACGAAGAGAACAAAAAGCAGAAACAGGCCAAATCCAAATCACACTCTGTAGAAATAAAGACTGTTCAAGTAAAACTCGGCACAGGTGACCACGACCTTGGACTGAAAGCCAAGAAAACCAGCGAATGGTTGGGTGAGGGCAACAGGGTGAAAATCGACCTTTTCCTCCCCGGGCGAGCAAAGTACTTGGATGAGAAGTTCCTCAAGGAGCGCATAGAGAGGATGCTCAAACTCGTTACCGTAGGCTACAAGGTGGCTGCCCCTCCGGTGAAGAGTCCAAAAGGTATGACCGTGATAATAGAGAGGGCCTAGGAGTAGACAAAATCCTCAAAATAAGTAATATATACCTCTACGCTTTATGACAATGAAAACCAACAAATCTTATAGCAAGCGCCTCAAAGTCACCAAAAAGGGCAAGATTTTGGCTCGCCAGACCGGACAGAACCACTTCAACTCGAAGGAGAGCCATTCACAGAAGATCGGTAAGGGTGGCCGGGTAGAATTTCATATGTCCCGCAAGGAACGCAGCCGTTTCCTAGTTAATATATAAATCATGACAAGAGTTAAAAAGGGTACAAACGCCCTCAAATCCAGAAAGAATATTTTAAGGAAAGTTAAGGGCTACAGACACGGCCGTTCTACCAAGGAACGCATGGCTAACGAAGCCATCTTCCACGCTGGTACCTATTCATTCGCTCACCGCAAGGACAAGAAGGGAGACTTTCGTCGACTCTGGAATGTGCGTATCTCGGCTTTCCTCAAAGAAAACGGGACTTCGTATTCAAAGTTTATTAACGCTTTGAAGAAAAAGGAAATTGCTCTGGATAGAAAAACCCTCGCGTTCCTCGCCGAGAAGAACCCTGCTACGTTCAAAAAGATTCTCGAAGCTACAAAATAATCAAAAAATCCGGTTGAACCGGATTTTTTGTTATACTTTATTATTATTAAAACTCTTTCGGATAAAAAAGGTTTAATCATCACTCTAATTGCTGTTTTGGTTTTTGCTCTGTGGAAACTATCTGATCTTCACTTTAGGTTCGGCGATGAAAATGTTTATTTCTATATGACACACGCCATCCTCTCTGGTCTCGTGCCGTATAAAGATTTCTTTCTGGCTGATCCGCCATTCTTTATTTATCTTCTCTCGGGTTTTAAATTTCTGTTTGGTTCAAATGTTATTTTGTTTAAAACCTTACCAGTTATATTTGACAGCCTTTCAGCCATTCTCATTTATTTGATTCTTAAAAAGAAAGAAAACAAATTTGCCTTCTTTGGACCAATACTTTATTTATTCTCCTTCACTGTTTTATCTACGTCCGATTATATTACTGGTGCAGAGATGATGATTGCCTTTATTCTCCTGGCTCTCTATACAGAAGAAAATAAGAAACATTTTTGGTCTGGTGTATTTTGGGCTCTAGCTTGCCTCTCCAAACTTTATGCTGGACCCGCTCTCATTGGAGTTCTAATTTATAAAATATATAAAAAGGAATTTGCAAATTTAAAAAAGATTATTCTTGGAGGATTAGTAACCACTTTTGTTGTCCTTCTGCCCTTCATAATCATTGCTCCCCACCAGATGTTTTATGACCTTATTATTCATCAGTTTAGACGTCCTGAGGGGATAAACAAGTGGAACATCCTCGAGTTTTTTATATCTCTAGAGTGGTTTATCCTCATGGCCGGCATTATCGGGGCGTTCGTCACAAAGAACAAGGTGTGGGTCTTCTCTTTTTTATTCTCATTAATTTTTTTCCTGTTATATAGAGATTTATATTATTTGTATTTGCATCTTCTGTGGCCGTTCGTAGCATTGCTGGCAATTGAATTTGTGTATTTCTTGGATAAAAATTATGAGGACCTTTCTTGGGGATTTATTATTTTGTATGTTTTTATAATTATTTATCCTATATCTGTGTATACAAACAACACTTCACGAGAAGGAATATTTTCTAACCCCGAAGAAATTGCTGAGGTCCTTCGCCTCGCTCCGAACAATTTGCCTGTCTACGGGACACAAGAAGTAGCCCCCCTCATCGCGCTTTTATCAGGTCGAGAAATCTTTGAAAATAAAATTGATACCAATACCCAAAACTTCGCTTCTGGTACTCACAACAAAGACGAGATATCAAAAAACGCCGCCTCTCAAGGAATCTATCTCCTTGCTCGGGTGGGTGAATACCCAGAGCAAAACATACATGACACAGGTTTTGAATCATATTTTGATGCAAAAATTTTTAAATCTACTTGTTCTAAACTTAAATCATTCCCTAGACCAACCCTCAATGACAACTTAAACGAGATAGCGATCTACCACTGCTTCTCAAAATAGACTATAAATCTAGCTCGTATCTTTTCCCTCTCTCGGGCACAATAGCCTTAACGTTTAATTCATCATTCAAACGTTGGGCAAGAAAGATTGAGGATCTGGGTTCGCCCATGGTAATGAAGGCTTGCTTGAGAGTAGAAGCTGTGTGAGAAACAAAGTCGACCAGGGCATTCGAATCCGCATGAGCCGAGTAGCCATCTATGGTTTCTACTTTGGCCCTCACGATGACTTCATGATTATCAATCATTACCTGCTTCGCTCCTTCCTGTATAGTCCGGCCGAGAGTCCCCGGTGCTTGATAACCAACAAATAGAATCGTGGCGCCAGCATCTGGCAAATACGTTTCCTCGTGACCGAGGATTCTTCCAGCCGTAGACATACCCGAGCCAGCGAGGATAATTTTCGGCCCCGGTGTATGAATAATTTCTTGTGAATCTCGAACTTGAGCCGTTTCTCGAAGATTTGAAAATTTAAAAATGTCATCCCCGCCCCGTATTTCTCCTTGTGCCGTTTGATTATAAAGTTTTGAAGCTCGCTCATAAATTTCTGTCACCCGAATGGCTAGTGGAGAATCCAAGAAAACAGGTATTTGGGAAACTTCTCCAGTCTCAAACATTTTATTCAATTCATATAAAATCACTTGAGTGCGTTCAAGAGAGAAGATTGGGATAATGAGTGTCCCCTTCTTCTCTATTAGATTCAGGATTAGGGATTTAAACTTTCTGTCTCGCTCAAGTTTATCTTCATGATTTCTATCTCCATAAACAGAGTCCATTAGTAGATAGGACAAACCAGAAACGTTCTCGGTGATAGGAAGCAAGGGAGATGGAGAGTTACCCAGATCTCCAGTGAAAAGCACGGACTTGCCAGAAGGCAGAGTCAGTTTGAGCATTGCAGAGCCTAGAATATGCCCTGCATTGAAGAGTTCGAGCTTAAACTCACCAAAGTCCTTAACCTCGTGATAATTGAGAGTTTGCCACAAACTTAGAGATTTCTCTACATCTTGGAGGTCATACAAGGTCGAGCTGATTTTCACCATATCAGCGAGCATGAGGGTCGCTATGTCCCGAGTCTCAGCGGTAGAATAAATTACGCCCTTGAATCCATCCCTGACTAGTTTAGGAACCTTGCCGATGTGATCTATGTGCGCGTGAGTAATAAAAAGATAATCAATGCTAGCCGGATCATAGTCAAACTTTTCTGCATTGGTATTTTCTACGCTGGGCAAGCCTTGGAGCAAACCACAGTCAACTAATATTTTTTTGTTATTAATTTCTAAAAGAAAATTAGCGCCCGTAACAGTTCCTACCCCACCCCAACAAGTGAGCGTGGGTTTAGACATACAAACTTTTTATTCTCCCGATTAAACCAACAACAATCCCGCCCAGAAAATCGAAAACTAAATCATGAAAAGTATCCATCGAATAATTGCCTCCAACTGGATTGGCTGTGCCGTAAGCAAGTTCAAATATTTCCCAACCAATACCCATGAGAACAGCAACAACAACGGCATAGAAAAAAACTTCTCGCTTGCTCGGCACACTAATTTCAAAAAAACCAGATTGAAACCAAAACCAAATAGATAACATGCCGACAGAAACTCCACCCATAAAGTGCACAAAGCCATCAAACCAAAATGAATTCCAGTATAAATGATTGACGCTCCCGACAATGTGGAGCACTCCCGTAATTAAAACTAGAAGAAAGGAAACTAATAAGATTTTGTTTTTCATCGTGCCATTATAACAAAAAATCCTTCCGAGGAAGAATTTTTTGTTAGGGTTATTTTCAGTATGCCCTAGTACAAAGACTAGGTGGGTGCCCCGACTGTGTGACCTGAGTCACAATGTACGAATGGCTCCCTGAAAAATATTTGCTAGATAATACCTCAAATAACCCTGCATTAATTATATTCTCTGTATAAATATAAGAAAGAGAGAAAATGAGTGCAATCCCCAGTTTTGAAGAATATGAATCTCTGTCTCAACAATTGCAAACCTACTCCAAAATACCGTCAATGTTTACATCATAGAGAATCTCTTCTTGAACCAGTCTATAGTTAATAATTTCCTCTGGCTTGAACCAAATATTCATCTCACGATCAAATTCATTTTGATCTCCATCAGTACAATGAATCAAATTTCTCATTCCACGAGATCCGTCAACGTCACAGAGATAATATGAATCCAAAGTATAGTCGCCTCGAATTGTCCCCACGTCTGAAGTGGTTGGCTCTGTGCCACCAACAAGTTTTTTAACAACAGCGACTGATTGATTACCCTCCCAAATCATTAAAACAACCGGACCGGCTGTCATAAATTTTGTAATTGCACGAATAATATCCTTGCCGTATTCGATCGCTTCCTTTTCAACAGGTAAACCAAGTTTCTTTTTGTTTTCTAAAATATTGGTGCCCTTTTTTAGAAACCATTCATCATCCTTTTTATAATGCCCCCAACATTGTTCTTCTGTCGGAACAACAAATTTCATAGCTACAAGTTTCAATCCTATTCTTTCAAATCTTTGAACAATTTCGCCTATTAAAGATCTCTGAACACCATCTGGTTTAATCATTACAAATGTTCTCTCTTTCTTTGGGTGAATATTTTTTGTCATAGGGTTAGTATTATATTGCCTTTCTCTGTAATAGCAACTGTGTGTTCAAAATGCGCCGAACGAGAACCATCACGAGTTTTAATCGTGTATCCATCCATAGAAAGTTTAATCGCTCCGCTTCCAACATTGAGCATCGGTTCTATGGCAATAACCATTCCAGGAATTAATTTTTCTCCTTCGCCTTTTTTACCAAAGTTCGGCACAAACGGATCTTCGTGCACTTTGTATCCCACACCATGCCCGGCCAAATCTTCTGCCAGTGTAAATCCTGAAGACTTCATGGACTTCATAATCGCCGCGCCGATGTCTCCAACAGTGTTTCCTCCAACGGCCTCTTTTATACCTGCGTTAAGAGCCATCTTCGTAGCTTCAATAAGCCTCTTAGACTCGTCGTCTATTGCTCCTACAGGCACAGTGATGGCTGCGTCAGTAATCAAACCACCGTGGATAAGCCCAAGGTCGATGGAAGCAATATCACCATCCTCAAGGATTCTTCCGGGCTCATTCGGTATCCCGTGAACTATCTCGTCGTTGATAGAGACACAAAGCGCCGCAGGATAGGCTCTCTTGGCCCCAGCAGGCGTATAACCCAAAAAAGCAGGTTTATCTCCTCCTGCTTTAATCATCCTCAAGGCTTCCTCTTCAAGGATTAGGGTGGAGACGCCGGGCTTGCAGAGCTTGGCTAATTCACGAAGAATCTCTCCGTGCCTTCTCCCGCCCTCGCGCATTATTTCTATTTCTGTCTGACTTTTAAGATTTATCATTTTCGTATTGGGCCACGATATCTGCATGTACTTTATCTATGGGTTGTTCCCCGTTCACTTCTATAAATTTATAGGCTGGATTTTTCTCGAAAAATTCAATAACTGGCAACACATCACTATCAAACCACTCCAGACGTTTATTAATCTTCGAGAGAGCTTTGTCGTCAGAGCGACCTCGGGCAAGCAGTCTCTCATGAGACCATTTGCTTGAGACATTTAAATAAACTACAACAGGTTTCTCGCGCTTGTAGAAATTGAAAGCAGTGTTTAGCACTAGGGCTTCGGACAACGAACGTGGAGCACCGTCGAAAATAAGATGCATGTTTTCTTCGAGTTGGTCTATGAGCATGCTGGACCACATCCAACAACCCAAGAATGTCGGCTGTAAATCATCATTCTCATAAATTTGACTGGAGATTTTAGAAGAGAAACTTTTTCCTCTGATAAACTGCCGAAAATGTTCTCCTGTTTCAATGTAGAGAATTTTGCGTTTCTCTAAATCATTTCTATAGATGCGATCTTTGAAAAGATCAGCCTGAGTTCCCTTCCCACACCCCGAACGACCTATGAAAATAACAGTATGTAAATCCATACCATTATTCTACTCTAATATTGTCTAGCAGTAACTTGGGCGTCGATTTTCTTTACCAAATCTATAACCACAGAAACCACGATAAGAAGGGCCGTTCCTCCAATAGCCAGGGATTGTATGCCGGTAATCGCTCGTAGAATCAAAGGTAAAACTGCGATGGCTCCGAGGAAGAGCGCGCCTACGAGAGTGAGGCGAGTAAGAATCTTGGAGACGTATTGAGAAGTTGGTTCGCCTGGGCGGACACCAGGAATAAAGGCACCAGATTTCTGCAAATTTGTAGCCATCTGATCTGGATCGAACGTCACTGCCGTGTAGAAGTAGGTAAAGAGAAACACCAGGATAAAGTAGGCCACTGCGTAGAATATCTGGTTGTTAAGAAGAGCGAGAAGAGCTGTTGCTGTATTCGCCACTACCGCCACTTTCGCAGCCACCAAAAACTGTAGAATCATTTGTGGGAAGAGAAGAATTGAAAGGGCGAAGATAATTGGAATAACACCAGCTTGATTTACTCGAAGCGGAAGATATGTAGAAATTCCTCCTGAAACTCCCCCTCCTCTAACCTGCTTCGCATAAGTGACAGGAATTGGGCGTTCGGCCTCGGTAACATAAACCACACCAAAGATAACGAGGAGAATAAGTATGATAGAAGCTCCATAGACCGGCAGCTGCGACATATCAAAAGTGAAGAGGAGCTGTCCAATTGTCGCAGGCAACCTCGAGACAATGCCAGCAAAGATGATGAGAGAAACTCCGTTACCTATTCCAAATTCAGAGATAAGTTCTCCTAACCAAACCAGAAGCAGGGCACCAGCCGTCACGATGAGAAGGTCTGTGGCCAAAGCCGAGAATGATAAAGGAGGGATAATTCCCTGTCTCTGGAAGAGTGTGATGAAAGCATAACCCTGAAGAAGGGCAAGGGGTACAGTGAGAAGTCTCGAGTATTGAGCGAAACGACGTCTTCCAGCATCACCCTCTTCTTGATAAAGAGCTTTGAGTTTCGGCACCATAAGAGTCAAAAGCTGCATAATAATCGAACCGGTGATGTATGGGCCCACACCGAGCATCACAATTGAAAGAGTAGAAAGTCCACCTCCAGAAAAGATATTCAAGAGACTCAAAAATTGGTTACCGGAGAAAACAGAGGCCAAACGGCTCGCGTCAATTCCTGGGACAGGAATAACAGCCAAGAGTTGGGCGATCACTAAAATTACCAAGGTGGTGGTTATACGCTTGCGAAGAGTTGGATCTCCGAAAGTTAACCGAAGTTTCTCTATGAATTGATTCATGGTAGTTAAATAATACTCCCTCCAACAGATTCTATAGCTGTCTTCGCTTTAGTAGAAACTAGGACTCCTTTGAAATCAATTTTCTTTGTGAGCGTGCCTGTGCCAAGGATTTTGACCTTGGAAGTACTCAAATTTTTGAGAGAGATTAATTTCTTGGCCACAAGAGTTTCTGGAGTAACAGTCTCTCCGGCTCCGAAAAACTTCTCTATCATATTCAAATTAACTGGAGAGTTTTTCTTCTCTATAGATTTGAAAGATGAGACCCCTCGTCCACGAAGTTTAGGGAAACGCTTAATAAAGTCTCTGAGTTCAGGACGATTCTTGTGACCAGCACGAGCATTTTGACCCTTGGTACCTCGACCAGAAGTTTTTCCGCGCGTACCTCCACGTCCAACTTGCTGAGAAGTCTTGCGTTTAGTTTTTGCTTTGAGAGTGTTGAGTTGCATAAAATTACTTGTGTTTTATCTTGGTATGGGCCAGTTGTTCCAAGGCCTTAATCGCTGCATACGCATTGTTGATATTGTTCTTGCTTCTAGAAAGAAGTTTGGCTGACACTTCCTTCATGCCCGCGAGTTCGAGGACCGCACGGACTGAACCGCCGGCAAGCACTCCCTTGCCCGGAGCCCTACGAATAACTACTCGAGAAGCAGAGAACTTGGCCTCAACCTCGTGAGGCACAGACATTTCTCTCGTAGCGTTGACCGTGATCATGCTCTTCTTCGCATCTCTCACCGCCTTCTCAATAGCCAGAGGAGTGTCCCCCGCCTTGCCTTGTCCTACACCTACCATACCTTTCTTGTTGCCGGCCACGACACAAACAGAGAAAGCGAAACGTCGTCCTCCGGAAGTCACACGAGTCACTCTGCGCAAGCTTACAATTTTTTGATCAAATTCTGATTTAACTCGACCATCTCGACGAGGACCTCGACGATTATTCTTTCGAGGACCGCCGTGGCTGTCTCCCCTCTGATCTCTGGATTGAGGACGAGTGTTAGCAACGGGTGGAGCAGGAACAACAGGAGTCTCTGCAACCATTGTGTCTTCTGATTCAGTTGTGATTATTGGTTCATCCATAAAAATTTAAAATTTAAGTCCGCCCTCTCTTGCAGAATCAGCTAGAGCTTTCACCTTGCCTGTATAAACGTAGCCACCACGATCGAAGACTACTTTGGAAATTTTCTTCGCAAGGCCAAGCTTCGCAATGGATGCCCCCACTTTTACCGCATCAGAACCAGAAGCAGAAACAATCGTGGTTCCTAAAACATCATCTATAAGCTGGGCATACACCGCTGTATTTGATTTGAAAACACAAAGACGAGGACATTCCGAAGTACCAGAGATTTTGGTACGAATCTTCTTGTGGTTTCTCTTGCGTTTGTCTGTTTTGGTAGCCATAAATTTTTAAGCGGTTTTCTTGCCCTGCTTGCGTTTGATAACTTCTGTATCATAGCGCATACCCTTGCCCTTGTAAGGTTCAGGCTTCTTCAGAGCACGTAGTTGGGCCGCGAATTGCCCGACGGCTTCTTTGCTGGCTCCCGAAATAGTAATGAGGTTCTTCTCTGCGGTGACTTTGAGACCTGCTGGAATCTCCACTTCTACTGGATGAGAGAAACCAAGAGCCAGAGCAATTTTGTCTCCCTTCACTTCTGATTTGAAACCGATACCCTCTAGGATAAGTTTCTTCTCAAAAGCCTTGTTTACACCCGCCACCATGTTTTTGATATGAGAAGCGTAAGTTCCCCAGAGGGCTCGAGATTCTAGAGTCATTCTCTTTGGATGAACAGTGACCTCTCGGCCATCTAATTTGATTTCGATTATTGGATCAACTACACGAGTGAGTTCCCCGAGAGGGCCCTTGATAGTTACCAAACCAGCCGAAATGTCGATTTCGGTTTTTTCTGGAAGCGTGATGATTTGTTTGCCTATGCGTGACATAAAATTATTACCAAATAGTGAACAATACTTCTCCCCCGAGCTTCTCTTTGCGAGCATCTCGACCGCTCATCACACCCTTCGGAGTAGAGAGGATAACAGCACCATAACCATCTTTCACCAAACGAATCTCGGAAGATTTCTTGTAAACACGTTTGCTGGTTTTGGAAATTCTCTTCACACCCTTCACCTTTGGGATCCTGTTCTCAAGAAAAATATTTATGAGGAGTGAAGGTTTGCCTCCGATAGTCTTCTTCTCTACGTCCTTTATAAAACCTTCTTTCTTCAAAACCAGTGCGATGTTTTCTTTAATTTTAGAATAAGAGACAACAAGAGAATCACGGCCGGCGTTGCCTGCATTCTTTATCCCCGTAATCATGTTTGCGATTGGATCCATTTTATTTTGAAATTACCAAGATGACTTCTTTATTCCGGGGATTTTGCCCTCGTTAGCCAACTCGCGGAAACAAATTCGGCAAAGGTTGAAATCTCTCATATATCCACGACCTCGGCCACATTTGAAACAACGATGAGTAGCCCGAGTGCTAAACTTCGGGGTTTTCTTCGATCTTGCTATGACTGATGTTTTCGCCATTTGAAATAAAAAGGCCTTGAAAAGCCGTTAAAGCAGTGTATCACAAGGGGTTTAAGCATTCAAGGGCCTCAGCATTCTCCGTAATATATGTTGCCAAATACAGAAACTTTGGTTATAGTGCACCCAGACCC
>Ga0082335_1007115_pt1 | contig 13825 bp, 15 predicted proteins | sample Subgrocontami58m_FD_72375 | JGI IMG/M metagenome (GOLD analysis project Ga0082335, IMG submission 72375) | Subsurface groundwater microbial communities from S. Glens Falls, New York, USA - GMW37 contaminated, 5.8 m (SPADES assembly) (version 2) ...
ATCGGATTGCCGCCGTAGCCCTGCGGGTTCCAGTTGCCGGCGACGAAGGGCTGGGTGACGCCCTTGCTGTCGGTGGCTTTGGCCCAGACCTCGTAGTAGCCGGCTGCCGGCAGGTCGACCGACGCCGTGAAGCGCTGCCAGGCATATTTGTTCGGCGGTGCATCGACCTTGGCCGGCTTCCAGGTGACGCCGTAGTCGGTCGAGATGTCGACCGTCTTGACGTCGTTCTCGCCGGCCCAGGCGTGGCCACGCAGGTCGAGTTTTTTGGACGCGAGCTTGGCGCCATCTGCGGGGAAGCTGATGACCGCGCGCACCGGCATCGCTTCCAGGATCACCGTGTCCTTGGGGTCGCCCTTGCTGCCGGGAACGATGGGTGTCTTGGCGAGACGGTAGGAGAAGCCGCCCATGCCGGGGCCGTCATGCTCCTTGTCGCGCACCCAGATGCGGGTCAGCCACTTGGTCGAGGTCGAGCCGGCCCAACCCGGCACGATCAGGCGCACCGGCCCGCCGTGGATCAGCGGCAGGTCCTTGCCGTTCATCTTGAAGACGATCAGCGTGTGCGACTCCATCGCCTTGGCGATCGGCACGCCGCGCGAGATCGAGGGCTTGGTGGTGTCGCCGCTGAGGTGCGGATCGGCGCCGTAGTGGCCGGTATAGACCGCGCTCGGTTTCATGCCGGCGGCCTTGAGCACGTCGGCCAGCCGTACGCCGGTCCATTCGGCGCAGCCCGCGCCGCCGTTGGTCCATTGGTTGCCGCGCGCTTCCGGCGAGAAGAACGAGCGGCCGTTGCCGCCACATTCCAGCATCATCTTGTAGGAGACGTTCGGGAAGCGGCTCATGAGATCGCCCAAGGTGATCTCCATGGGCTTGTCGACCTCGCCGTCGATCTTGATCTTCCAGGCCTTGGCGTCGGCCGGCGCGTCGGGCACCAGGCCGTTGTTGCGGATGAAGAACTTGTCGATGGGCGTGACATCGTCGTCCGTCATCTCGGCCGGCGTCTCGGCATTGAGCGGTTTGTCACCCAGCACGATGAGCTTGGCCTTGCCTTCCATCTCGAGAAGTTTCGGCCCCTTCGCGGCGGCAGGCGCCGTTCCTTGCGCCAAAGCCATGCCGGCCGGCAGCAGCGATACGCCGGCGGCCGCGATACCGGCACCCTTAAGGACGTTCCGCCGTGACGCATTTCGGGGTTCTGATTGACGCATGTTTCCCTCCCTATTGCGGCGAGATTAGCTCAGGCTTTTCGCCGCGTCAGCCAGCCCGACAGGATCAGTGCACAGGCCGCCACCGCGACGACCACGGTGGCCAGCACGTTGATCTGCGGGTCGACGCCCAGGCGGACGCTGGAATAGACGCGCATCGGCAGGGTCTGGGACTGCGCGCCGGCCACGAACTGGGTCAGGATCAAATCATCCAACGACAATGTGAAGGCAAGCAGCCAGCCCGAGCCGACGGCCGGTGCGATCAGCGGCAACGTTACCGTGAGAAAAGTGACCCACGGGGTGGCGCCGAGGTCCATTGCCGCTTCTTCCAGCGAACGGTCGAAATCGGCCAGCCGCGCCTGCACGACGATGGCCACGAAGGAGATGGAAAAGGTCGCGTGCGCCAGCGTGATGGTGAGGAAACCGCGCTCCGGGCCGCCGAACAGGCGCTCGGCGCCGACGAACAGCAGCAGCATGGAAATGCCCATCACCACCTCGGGCATCACCATGGGGGCGATGATCATGCTGCCGAACAACCCACGACCGAAGAAGGATGGCGTGCGGGCGAGCGCATAGCCCGCGGCAAGGCCGATGGCGGCCGCGATGGTGGCGCTCACCGCCGCGATGCGCAGCGACAGCCAGGCCGCCCGCAGCATCGCCTCGTTGGCAAAGAGCGCACTCCACCATTTGGTCGAGAAGCCGCCCCATACCGTGACCAGGCGCGACTCGTTGAACGAATAGAACATCACCAGCGCGAGCGGCAGGTAGAGGAAGGCATAGCCGAGGCCCAGTACGGTAAAGGCGAAGCGGGCGCGCCTCATGTCCGCCGCTCCAGACTGCGCGCCTGCTGGCGCTGGAATAGGGCGATGGGACCGACCAGCAGCACCAGCAGACAGATCGCCACCGCGGAGGCGAGCGGCCAGTCGGCATTGGTGAAGAATTCGTCCCACAGCACCTTGCCGATCATCAAAGTCTCGGTGCCGCCCAAGAGGTCGGGGATCACGAACTCGCCGACCGCGGGAATGAACACCAGCAGGCAGCCGGCGACGATACCGGGCAGCGACAGCGGCAGGGTGACGGTGAGAAAGGCCGCAAAGGGCCGCGCGCCGAGATCGGCGGCGGCCTCGAGCAGGCTCGAGTCCAGCTTCTCCAGCGTGGCGTAGAGCGGCAGCACCATGAAGGGGAGGTAGGCATAGACGATGCCGAGATGGATTGCCCATTCGGTGCCGATGATCGTCGGCGGATTTTGCGCGAGCCCGCTCCAGCGCAGGAACTGTTCCAGCAGGCCGTTGTCGGCCAGCAGGCCCATCCAGGAGTAGACGCGGATCAGGAACGAGGTCCAGAACGGCAGCACCACCAGCATCAGCAGCAGCGGCCGGCGCCGGGGTGCGGCGCGTGCGATGGCGTAGGCCATGGGATAGCCCAGCAGCAGCGTCACCACTGTCGAGGTGGCGGCGATGCGGAGCGAGGTGAGCCAAGCCGCGAGATAGAGATCGTCGGTGAACAGCAGCGCAAAGCTCTTCAGGCTGAATCCCAGCGCGACCGGCGGCACCGAGTCGGGCGCGTTGGTGCCGAGCGCGATCGCCAGCACCAGCGCGAACGGCAGCAGGAAGAAGATCCCGAGCCAGACGAAGGGAAGGGCGATGACGGCGCGCATGGCCCTAGTTATCGAGCAAATGGCCGGCGTCGGCGGCCCAGCCCAGCCAGACGCTCTCGCCGCGGCGGAACGCGACGTCTGGCGCGCGGCCAACGTTGGCCGTGGCGGCGATCATCAAGCGGCCGTCGTCGAGGGCCACCCGGTAGAGCGAGCGGTCACCTTCGTAGGCGATGTCGACGATCCGGCCGGCCGCGGTGTGGACGGTGTCGGGCGGCGTCGACGACAGCACGATCTTCTCCGGCCGCAGCGCCAGCCAGCGCCCGTCGGGCGCGGCCACGATGTTGGCGATGCCGATGAAGTCGGCGACGAAGCGCGAGGCGGGACGCTCGTAGACGTCGTGCGGGGAGCCCACCTGGGCGATGCGGCCGGCATTCATCACCGCCAGCCGCGTCGCCATCGACATCGCCTCTCCCTGGTCGTGCGTCACCATCACGAAGGTGAGGCCGAGTTCCTCCTGCAGGCGCACCAGCTCGAAGCGCGTGCCCTCGCGCAGCTTGCGGTCGAGGGCGGCCAGCGGCTCGTCGAGCAGCAGCAGCTTCGGCCGCTTCACGAGCGCACGGGCGAGCGCCACGCGCTGGCGCTGGCCGCCGGAGAGCTGCGCCGGCCGCCGCCGGGCGAGATCGGCCAGGCGCACCTGTTCGAGCGCCTCGGCGACACGGCGGTCGGTCTCGGCGCGCGCCACGCCCTCGCGGCGCAGCCCGTAGCCCACGTTGTCCGCGACGGTCATGTGCGGAAAGAGGGCGTAGGACTGGAACATCATGTTGACGGGCCGGAGGTGCGGCGGCACCCGGGTCATGTCCTGGCCGTCGATCAGCACGCGGCCCCTGTCGGGTGTCTCCAGGCCCGCCAGCATCCGCAGGAGCGTGGTCTTGCCGCAGCCCGAGCCACCCAACAAAGCGAACAGCTCGCCGTGCTCTATCTCGAGATCGACACCGGCCACAGCCTCCACGGTGCCGAAGCGCTTGGCCAGCCCTTCGAGGCGGACTATGGGCCCGCTCACAGAGGTTCGCTCACCGGCCCGTCTTCACGGAAGTCCAAAGCCGCGTGCGCTCGCGCGTCTGCTCAGCCGTGCCGGCGGTGATGGTGTAGAACTTGGCGCGCACATCGACCGGCGGGTAGATCAGCGGATTGCCGGAGATGTCCTTCGGCAGGAGCGCGAAGGCGGCCTTGTTGCCGTTGGCATAGCCGGTGAGCTCGCTCGAGGCCGCCGCCACCTTGGGCTCCAGCAGGAAGTCGAGGAAGCGCAGCGCATTGGCCGGGTTCGGCGCATCCTTGGGGATCGCCGCAACGTCGATCCAGAGCAGCGAGCCCTCCTTGGGGATGGCGTAGGCGATGTCCTGCTTGTCCTTGGCCTTGGCGGCGCGATCGCGCGCCTGGAAGACATCGCCGGAGAAGCCGAAGGCGAGGCATATGTTCCCACCGGCCAGGGCGTTGATGTACTCCGACGAATGGAACTTGCGGATGAAGGGCCGCACCGCCTTCACGACATCCGCCGCCTTGGCGAGATCCTCGGTCTTCTTCGAGTCAGGATCGAGGCCGAGGTACTTCAGTGCCGCCGGCAGCACGTCGGTGGCGCTGTCGAGCATCATGACGCCGCAATCCTTGAACTTCGAGACGATCGTGGGATCGAAGATCATGCGCAGCGAATCGACCGGCGCGTCGGGCAGGCGCTTCTTGATGTCGGCGACGTTGTAGCCGATGCCCGTGGTGCCCCACATCCAGGGAACGGCGTGGGTGTTGCCGGGATCGTACTTGGCCAGCGCCGCCAGGATCTCCGGGTCGAGATTGTTCCAGTTCTTGAGCTTGGCCTTGGCGAGCGGCAGGTAGAGGTTGGCGGCGAGCTGGCGCACGAAGAAGGGCGAGGCCGTCGGCACCACGACGTCGTAACCCGACCGGCCGGTCTTGAGCTTGGCGTCGAGGATCTCGTTGGAATCGTAGGTCGTGTAGTTGACCTTGATTCCGCTGTCCTTCTCGAAGGCATTGAGCTGGTCCTCGGCGATATAGTCGGACCAGTTGTATACGTTGACCGAGCCGCCTTGCGCAAAAGCAGGGCCGAAGGCGGGCGAGGCTGCGAGAGCGAGCAGGGACACAAGGATAGGCAAACGCATCGGAAACTCCGCAGGATCAGACGCCAAGATACCTGTGCTGCAGTTCCTTGTCCCCGGCCAGGGCCGTGGATGAACCGGTCCAGACGACGCGGCCCTTTTCGACGATGTGGTGGCGGTCAGCCAACCCGATCAGGGCGCCCACGTTCTTGTCGATCACCAGGATCGCCTGGCCCTCGCGCTTCAGCCGGCCGAGACAGGTCCAGATTTCGTGGCGGATCAGCGGCGCCAGGCCCTCGGTCGCCTCGTCGAGAATCAGGAGCTTGGGGTTGGTCATGAGCGCCCGGCCGACCGCCAGCATCTGCTGCTCGCCACCCGAAAGCTGGTTGCCCATGTTGCGCTGGCGTTCGGCCAGGCGCGGGAAGAACTCGAAGGCGCGCTCGATCGTCCATGGATTGGCCCGGCCGCCGCGGTTGGCGGCGGCGGCCATCAGGTTCTCGCGCACCGAGAGGTTGGGGAAGATCTGCCGCCCCTCGGGCACCAGGCCGAGCCCGAGGCGGGCGATGCGGAACGACGCCATGTGGTCGACCCGGTGGCCGTCGAACTCCACGATGCCGCGCCGCGTCTCGAGCAGGCCCATGATCGAGTGCACAGTCGTGGTCTTGCCCATGCCGTTGCGGCCCATCAGGGTCACGACCTCGCCGGCATCGACGCTGAGTTCCATGCCGAACAGCGCCTGGCTGGCGCCATAGAAGGCTTCCAGATCACGGACCCTCAGCATCAGGCGGGCCCCGCCGCTTCGTCGCCGAGATAGGCCTGGCGGACCTCGGCATTGGCGCGGATCTCGTCGGGCGTGCCGCTGGCGATGGCGCGGCCGTAAACCAGCACGGTGATGCGGTCGGCGAGCTGGAACACGGCGTCCATGTCGTGCTCGATCAGCAGCATGGCGCGCCTGCCCTTGAGCGCCTGCAGGAAGCCGATCATGCGCTGCGATTCCTCCACGCCCATGCCGGCCATCGGTTCGTCGAGCAGCAGCAGCTTCGGATCCCCCGCCAGCGCCATGGCGATTTCGAGCTGGCGCTGTTCGCCGTGGCTCAAGACCGAAGCCAGCGTGTCGGCGCGCGCGCCCAGCCCGACCGCCTCGAGGCCCTGCCGCGCGGGTGCGCGCAGCGTCTCGTCGCGGCGGACGTCGGCCAGGAAGCGGAAGGAGTGCCCGGCGTGGGCCTGGACCGCCAGCGCCACGTTCTCCAGTGCGGTGAACTCGCGCAGCACCGAGGTGATCTGGAACGAGCGCGCCAGCCCCAGCCGCACGCGGGCATGGGTCGGCAGGCGTGTGACGTCGCGGCCGGCGAAGTGGATGGTGCCGGCGTCGGGCGCCAGGTTTCCGGTGAGCTGGCTCACCAGTGTGGTCTTGCCTGCGCCGTTGGGTCCGATCAGGGCATGGATCTCCCCCGGCCGGACATCGATCGAAACCGTATCGGTGGCGATCAGTCCGCCGAAGCGTTTGACCAGCCTGTCTGTGTGCAGCAGCGGTTCAACCATGGCGGCGGCCCAGCAAGGAATCGATGCCGCCCCTAGCGTAGAGCGCGATCAGCACCAGCATCGGGCCGAACACTATCTGCCAGTACTCACCCCAACCCTTATGGATGAGGTCGAGCAGCGGTTTCAGCGATTCTTCCAGCACGAAGAAGGCGATGGTGCCGTAGAGCGGGCCGAACAGCGTGCCCATGCCGCCCAGCACGACGATGACGATGAGATCGCCCGACTTCACCCACGACATCATGGCGGGCGAGACATAGGCGCCTTCGTTGGCGAGCAGGATGCCGGCCAGGCCGCCGAAGGCGCCGGACAGGGTGAAGGCGGCGAGCCTGTAGCGGAACACCGGGAAGCCCAGCGCCATCATGCGTTGGTCGTTCGACTTGGCGCCTCGGAGCACGAAGCCGAAACGTGAGTTGGCGAAGCGGCTGCAAAACCACAGCGTGCCGAGGAGGAGCACGAAGCAGAGCCAATAGAACGAGGCCTTGTCACGCAGGTCGATCAGCCCGTCGAAGCGGCTGCGGCTGATGTTGAGCCCGTCGTCGGCGCCATAGGCCTCCAGCCCTGCGCTCACGTAGTAGACGAGCTGGGCGAAGGCGAGCGTGATCATGATGAAATAGACGCCGCGGGTCCTGAGCGACAGCGCGCCGACCAGTGCTGCCCAAGACACCGAGGCGGCGATGGCGACCGGCCATTGCAGCCAGCCGCTCTGCAGGCCGTTGGCCGCCAGGATGCCGACAGCGTAGCCGCCGATGCCGAAGAACACGGCGTGGCCGAAGCTCACCAGCCCGCCATAGCCCAGGATCATGTTGAGGCTGATGGCGGCGATCGACCAGATGACGATGCGCGTGCCGATCGACAGCAGGTAGCGCTGGTCGAAGGCCTGGGTGAGCAGCGGCAGCACTGCGAAGACGAGCAGGATCAGCGCGACGAGCAGGCCGCGCGGCGTGCGAAGCGATGTAACAAGAGCTGCCACGCCGCTAGTTCCTCTGCCCGAACAGGCCAGTCGGGCGCCAGACCAGCACGCCTGCCATCAGCACATAGACCAGGACCTGCGAGATCGCGGGCGCGGCACTGGAGGCGGCGGCGGAGCTCATGAAGGTCTTCAGGAAATCGGGCAGGAAGGCCCGGCCGACGATGTCGATCTGGCCCACCACCATGGCGGCCACGAAGGCGCCTTTTATTGAGCCGATGCCGCCGATGACGATGATCACGAGAGCGAGGATCAGGATATCGTCGCCCATGCCGATCTTCACCGAACTGATGGGGGCGGCCATCAGGCCAGCAAGGCCGGCGAAGACGGCGCCCAGGCCAAACACCAGACTGAACAACAGTTCGATGTTGACGCCTAACGCGCCGATCATGCGCCGGTTGGAGGCGCCGGCGCGGATCAGCATGCCGAGCCGGGTACGCGCCACCAGCCAGGCGAGCAGGACCGCCACCAGCGCGCCCACCACGATGATGGCGAAGCGGTAGGCGGGGTAGAGCACGCCGGGCAGGATCTCGACGGTGTGGCTGAGCAGTGCCGGCACGGCGATGCTCTTGCCGGCCGGGCCCCAGACCGCGCGGACCAGCTCATTGAAGAACAGGATCAGGCCGAAGGTCGCCAGCACCTGGTCGAGATGGTCGCGCGCATAGAGACGTCGCATGACCACGGCTTCGACCGCGACGCCCAGCAGGAAGGTGGCGGGCAGCGCCAGCAGCGCGCCCAGCACAAAGGAATCGGTGAGGCCGATCAGCGTCCAGGCGATATAGGCGCCCATCATGTAGAGGGAGCCATGCGCCAGGTTCACGAGATCCATGATGCCGAAGGTGAGCGTCAGCCCGGCGGCGAGCAGGAACATCAGCAGGCCGAGCTGCACGCCATTCAGCATCTGGATCAGCAGATAGTCCATCGCCCCCCGCAAACGAAACGGGAGCGCGTTGCCGCGCTCCCGTCCTTGACTGGCCCCACCGGCCTCACTTCATCGGGCACTTTAAGTAGTAGGGATCCTTGGCGTCCTTCACCGCCGTGGCGATGGTCTTCACCGTCATCATGCCACCCGAATCCTTAACCGCTTCCTGGATGTAGAAGTTCTGGATCGGAAATTGATTGGTGTTGTACTTGAAGTCGCCGCGCAGCGACTTGAAGTTGGCTTTCTTCATCTCGGCGCGGACCTTGTCCTTGTTCGAGAGATCGCCCTTGAGCGCCTCGGCCGCCGAGGCAATCAGCATGATGGCGTCGTAGCTCTGCGCGCCGTAGTAGGACGGGTAGACGTTGTGCTTCTTCTTGAAGTCGGCGACGTAGCGCTTGTTGGCCTCGTTCGGCAGGTCGTTTACCCACTCCTGGGCACCCAAGGTGCCGAGCGCCAGGTCGCCCTGCTGCGGCAGCGTGATCGCGTCGATCGAGAACACCTGGTAGAGCGGCACGGTCTTGTTGAGGCCGGCCTGCGCCCACTGCTTCACGAACTGAACGCCGTGCGCGCCGGGGTAGAAGATGAAGATGCCGTCGGGCTTGACGGCGGCGATCTTGGCGAGTTCGGCCGAGAAGTCGATCTGGTCGGGCCACTTGGTGAAGTCCTCGCCGATGATCTTGCCCTTGTAGGTGCGTTTGACACCCGCGAGCATGTCCTTGCCGGCGGCGTAGTTCGGCCCCACGAGGTAGAGGTTCTTCACGCCCTTGGTGTTGAGGTACTCGCCCATCGCCATCGGCGTCTGGTCGTTCTGCCACGAGGTCGAGAAGAAGTTCTTGTTGCAGAGCTCGCCCGCGATCTGCGAGGGCCCGGCGTTGGCCGAGACCAGGATGGTGTTGCCCTCGTCGGTCACGGTCTTGAGCGAGGCCAGCAGCACGTTCGACCAGATGTAGCCGCCGATGAAGTCGATCTTGTCCTGCAGCACGAGCTTCTCTGAGCGCGCCTTGCCGACGTCGGGCTTGAAGGTGTCGTCCTCGTAGATGATCTCGAACGGCCTGCCGCCCATCTTGCCGCCGAGATGCTCCTTGGCGAGCTCGACCGAGCGGCGCATGTCCTCGCCGATCGCGGCCTGCGGCCCGGAGAAGGTGCTGACGAAGCCGATCTTGATTGGGCTCTGCGCCATCACCGGCAAGCAAAGTGCCATCGCCGCAATTGTTGCGGGCCCAAACAATTTGGTCTTCATTGTTGACGCTCCCTGTTTTCCCAGATTTCCCCTGGACGCCATAAAAGCCGAAAATATCGCCTCACGCACGCAATTTGAAGCGCAGGATCTTGCCGGTCGCGGTCTTGGGCAGCTCGGGCACGTACTCGACCCAGCGCGGATATTTGTAGGGCGCCAGCGTCTTCTTGCAGAGCGCCATCAGCTCCTCGGTGAGGGCGGCACTGCCGCCGTTGTTGGGGCCGCGGGCCTCCTTCAGCACCACGATCGCCTTGGGCTTGATCAGCTCGGCCTCGTCGGCATGGCCCACCACCGCGGCCTCGAGCACGGCGGGGTGGCCGATCAGGCAGCTCTCGATCTCGACCGGCGAGCACCAGATGCCACCCACCTTCAGCATGTCGTCGCTGCGGCCCTCGTAGAAGTAGTAGCCGTCGGCGTCCTGGCGATAGGTGTCGCCGGTGTTGAGCCAGCCGTCGACCATGGTCTCGGCGGTCTTCTCGGGCTTGTTCCAGTAATATTTTGCAGCCGACTCGGCCTTGAGCCACAGCGCGCCGCTCTCGCCTCGTGCCACCGGCTTGCGGTTCTCGTCGAGGATGCGCGCCTCATAGCCCGGCACCGGCTTGCCGCTGGCGCCCGGTCGATAGTCGTCGAGACGGTTGCCGATGAAGATGTGCAGCGCCTCGGTCGAGCCGATGCCGTCCAGGATCACCGTGCCGGTCTTCTCCTTCCAGCGCCTAAAAATCTCAGCCGGCAGCGCCTCGCCCGCCGAGATGCAGGCTCGCAAGCAGGAAAGGTCGCGCGGCCTGGTCTCCAGCGCCACCAGCTGGGCGGCGTAGAGCGTCGGCACGGCGGAGTAGATCGTCGGGCTGAACTTCTCGATGGTCTCGAAGATCGTGTCGGGCGTCGGCCGGCGCTCGTCGAGCACCGCGGTGCTGCCCGTCCACAGCGGGAAGGTCATGCAGTTGCCCATCCCGAAGGCGAAGAATAGTTTTGCCGCCGAGTAGCTGATGTCGGTCTCCGCCATGCCGAGCACGCGCACGCCATAGAGCTCGCTGGTCACCACCATGTCGCGCTGCGCATGGACCGCGCCCTTGGGCCGGCCGGTCGAGCCCGAGGAATAGAGCCAGAAGCAATCGTCGTCGGGCGACGCGAGCCTGGGCTCGAGCACGTCGGACGCCTTGGCCATCGCGGCCAGGAAGGCATCGACAGTGAGCGCCTGGACCGGCGACTGTTTGAGGGCCGGCTCGACCTCGCCCGCGTACTCGGCGGAATAGACGACGAGCCTGCACCCGGAGTCGTCGATCATGTAGGCGTAGTCGGGCGCGCGCAGCAGCGTGTTGGGCGGTATCGGCACGATGCCGGCTTTGATCGCACCCCAGAAGAGATAGAAGAACGCCGGGCAATCCTTCACCATCATCAACATGCGGTCGCCAGGCTTCAGCCCGAGTCCCAGCAGCGCATTGCCGGCGCGGTTCACGCGCTCCGCGAGCTGGGCGTAGGTCACCGTCTCCTGCGAAGTGCGGATCGCGGCCTTGGCGCCGCGGCCTTCGGCGATATGGCGGTCGATGAACGGCACCGCGACGTTGAACGATGCGGGCAGGGAGACCTTGTGGTCGGGACCGAAGGAGATGCCGAAGGGAAGTGTCATGGACAGGGTTTGCACTAGCGACAGAGATGCGGCGACATTTTTCGCGGGAAAGGAGTGAACTCGCGGATGTTGCCGGGGTGATTCGACTGGGTGCGGAAGTCGAAGACGATGGTCTCGGCCATGGCATTTCCCATTTGCGTAATTCAGTACTGAATTACCTATTTGCATTCCTCGTCGCAAGTTGATTCTGCCAACATCGGAGGTCGCTGTCCGCCTCGCTTGAGGGCAAGCTGTCCTGATCGGACCTGTCGGTCGAAGGAGGCAAGCAATGCCGGTCGTTGACTACACCGCGCTGCCGGAATTCCCCATGCGGGCCGGGATCACCGGCAAATGGATCTCATCTCGCGAGCACGGGGCGACGTCGCTGAGCGTGCTTTCCAACACGGCCGCGCCCGGCGTCGCCGTCCCCCGGCATTTTCATGAGTATGAAGAAGTCATCCTCGTAGAGGAGGGCCGGATTTGGGCGGAACTCGGCGATACCCGGCTGACGGCCGGCCCGGGCCAGTCCGTCATCATCCCGCCGCGCACGCCCCATGCCTGGGGGACTTCGGGGCCGGGGACAGCGCGCGTTCTGTTCATCTGGCCCGTGCTGGAGCCGTTCGCTCCGGGCAAAAGTACCTACCTGGAAGGCGCCCCGCCCGCAGTGAGCTGAAGCCCGACGCCCTGTCGTTGAAGCTCCCTGTGGGCCTCGTGCGGGGGGTGCCGATTCGGCCTTAAACTTGACCCGGCCCCTGGGAACCGTTACCGCCGCAGGACGTAGACAAGGCTGGCACGCGTCGCGTGCCCTCGCTCTTACTCACGATCTCTTACTAACCAGGATACAGATAATGGCTTCAGGCACAGTCAAGTGGTTCAACGCCACCAAGGGTTTCGGTTTCATTCAGCCCGATGGCGGCGGCAAGGATGTGTTCGTCCATATCAGCGCCGTCGAGCGCGCGGGCCTGAACGGGCTCAATGAGGGCCAGAAGATCACCTACGAAGTCCAGCAGGACCGCGGCAAGGATGCCGCCGTGAACCTGAAGGCCTAGTCAGCTCGATACATCTCCTCCCTCGCACGATCGCGAGGGAGGGGTTCGACGCAAGACTTCCTGCCGCCTTACAGCTTCGCCCCCGACGCCTTCACCGGCGCCTGGAAAGCCTGGATTTGGGCGGCGACGAAGGCGGTGAATTCGGCCGAGCTCATGGGCTTGGTGACGAAGCCGAGATCGCCCAGCCGTTCGACGATCTTGGGATCGGCCAGCACCTCGGCCATCGCCTTGTGGAGCCGGGCCTGGGCATCGACGGGGAAGCCCGCGGGCGCCGAAAGCCCGACGAAATTCTCGGCCACCAGCTTCGGATAACCGAGTTCGGTCACCAGCGGCACGTTGGGTGCTGACGGCGCCTTCTGCGTGGAAGTGAGCGCCAGCATGCGGAGCTTGCCGTCCTTCGCGAGCGGCAGCACCTCGGTGAGCGTGACGACGGCGAAGTCGAGCTGGCCCGCCATCATGTCCTGGAACATGGGCGCCGCTCCGCGATAGCCAATGTGCTCCATGTTCAATCCGAGCTCGGCCTTGAACATCTCGCCAATGATATGACCGATCGAGCCCTGGCCGCCCGAGCCGAACGGCACCGTCTTGCCCTGTGCCTTGATCCAGGCGATCAGCTCCTTCATGTCCTTGGCCGGCACGGCGGGCCGCACGACGAAGGCGTTGGCGACCGAGCCGATATAGGCCACGTGCACGAAGTCTTTCAGCGGGTCGTAGGGCGGCTTGTCGAACAGGTAGGGCGCGATCGAGATCGGCGCGCTGTTGGACAGCATCAAGGTGTGATTGTCCTTGGCCGTCAGCACCGCGTTGGCGCCGATGGTGGTGCCGCCGCCCGGCTTGTTGTCGACCACGACGGTCTGGCCGAGCTTCTCCGACAGGGGACCCGAGATCACGCGCGCCGCCGCATCGGAGGCGCCGCCGGGCGGGAAGGTGACGACGATCTTTACCGGACGGGCCGGCCATTGCTGCGCCGACGCAGTGCCGCCGAGCGCGGCGAGGGCGATCGTGCCAAGAAGTGTGTTCAGGATGGTGCGTCGTGCGGTCATGTCTTCCCCCGTGTGTTCATGCCCGAGGGTAAGCAATCCGTATGCCCAGTGTCAGGGGGCGTCAGGCCCCGCCACGGAAAAGTGAGAAGCCCCACGGCGTCATCTTCAGCGGCAGGTGATAGTGCTGCGCGAGGTGGGCGACGCCGAAGCGGTAGGGCACGGCTTCGAGGAAGGCAGGCGAGGGCACTGCCACGCCCTTCGCACGATACCAGTCACCGATATGGAACCTCGCCTCGTAGATCCCGATCGCTACCAGGCCCTCGCCGCGTGCAGTCGGATGATCGAGCACACCTGAGGCATTGATCGCGCCCGACGCCAGCAGCGTGCCGTCAGGGCCACTAAGTTCGACGCGCAGTCCCGCGGCGGCGATGCCGCGCGAGACGTCGAAGACGTGGATGGAGATGCCGCCGGCTCTGGTCATGCCGATGTTTCTAGTCCAGGCCGGCGCCCAAGGGCGGTGCCGGAGCGGAAGCTCGTCAGGTCTGCTGGATCGCCGACAGGATCCACTTGCCGCCGCGGCTGCGCAGGAAGGTCCAGATCTCGGTGGCTTCCGTTCGG
>Ga0082335_1007116_pt1 | contig 13823 bp, 10 predicted proteins | sample Subgrocontami58m_FD_72375 | JGI IMG/M metagenome (GOLD analysis project Ga0082335, IMG submission 72375) | Subsurface groundwater microbial communities from S. Glens Falls, New York, USA - GMW37 contaminated, 5.8 m (SPADES assembly) (version 2) ...
GGGCGGCCACAGCCGCGCCGAGGATGACCCCCGACGACCGGGGGTGGGTGACGCCAATCAGCGGCGGGTGCGGCGCCGGCGTGCCCCGCCACACCACATAGTAGCCGACGAAGCAGGCCAGCGCGAAGATGGTGAGCAGCGCCACGAACGGCATGTGGCCGTCGGGTAGCGACAGCGTGCTCTGCGCCGCCAGGTCGGTGATCTGCTGGGCCATGCCCTTGAGGTTGCCGGCGAGTTCCCCCGCCTGGGTCGCGAGCTTGGCCGCCTCGCCTGCGAGTTTGTCGTTCATTGCGCCGCTCCTAGGTCTGGCTGAGCGAGGGATGCACGATCTGGCCGCCCTGGGTCACCAGCGTGCCCTTCACCACTTCGTCGTTGAGGTCGATCGCGAGCGCCCTGGTCTCCTTGTCGACCATCGGCGTGATGAAGTTCAGCAGGTTGCGCGAAAACAGCGCCGAGGAGTCGGTCGCGAGCTCGCCCGGCAGGTTGGCCGGGCCCACGATCTTCACGCCGTACTTCTCGACCACCCTGCCGAATTCCGACAGCGGACAGTTGCCGCCCTGCTCCACCGCCATGTCGACGATGACCGAGCCCGGCTTCATGGCCTTCACCATGTCCTCGGTGACCAGTACCGGCGCCTTGCGGCCGGGGATCAGCGCCGTGGTGACCACGATGTCCTGCTTGGCGATGTGCTCGGCCACCAGGGCTGCCTGCTTGGCGCGATACTCGGCGCTCATCTCCTTGGCGTAGCCGCCCGACGTCTCGGCCGCCTTGAATTCCTCGTCCTCGACGGCCACGAACTTGGCCCCCAGCGACTGGACTTGCTCCTTGGTCGCGGGCCGGACGTCGGTCGCCGTCACGATGGCACCCAGCCGCCGCGCCGTGGCGATCGCCTGCAGGCCGGCCACGCCCACGCCCATGATGAAGGCACGGGCCGGGGCCAGCGTGCCGCCCGGCGTCATCATCTGCGGGAAGATGCGGCCGAAATTGTTGGCCGCCAGCAGCACCGCCTTGTAGCCGGCGAGGTTGGCCTGCGAGCTCAGGATGTCCATCGACTGGGCGCGCGTGATGCGCGGGATCAACTCGAGGGCGAACGAGGTCACGCCCCTTGACGCGAGTGCCGCCACCAGTTCCTTGTTGGTGAGCGCGCCCAGCGGCGACATCAGGGTCTGGCCGCTCCGCAGCAGGGCGATCTCGTCGATGCCCTCGGCGGCCGACATCGGGCGCTGGATCTTGAAGATGATATCGGCCGCGGCCACGGCGGAGGCGGCGTCCGGCACGATGCTTGCGCCGGCTTCGGCAAAGGCCTCGTCGGTGTAGGCGGCGGCAAGGCCTGCGCCCGCCTCGATCACGATCTCTTCCGCACCCAGCGCCTTCAGCTTTTTTACGGTCTCGGGGGTCGCGGCCACGCGGGTCTCATGCGGCCGGCGTTCTTTGAGAATGGCAATTTTCATGGCGCGCTTTTGGGTCGGTTGGAGACACGGAACGGTCGTCAGTGCGCTGCACCATGCACAGCGTGCCGTTCTTTGCCAAGCCGGTTTTTCGCCGCGTGGCAAAGCTTCATTTACGGCCCGGGCGGGCCCGTGATAGGCGAGAGCATGGCTCAGCGTCCCGTCATCCTCACCGGTTTCCACTTCACAAGGACCACCCTTGCCGCTTTCTCCGAGCGCTACGAGATCGCCGGTCACATGGACAAGCCCGACCCTGCTCTGGTGCCGCGTGCCGCCGCCGCCGACGTGCAGGCCCTGGTGACCACCGGCAGCGTCGGCGCCTCGGACGCGCTGATGGCGGCGATGCCGCGGCTGTCGCTGATCTGCTGCTACGGCACGGGCTACGAGCGCATGGACCTCGAAGCCGCGCGCCGGCGCAACATCATGATCACGCACGGCGCCGATGCCAACGCGCCCGACGTGGCGGAGATGGCCTTCGGCGTCCTGCTCGCCTCGACGCGGCGGATCGTGCGCGCCGACAAGATGATCCGCCGCGGCGACTGGACCAAGCGCATCCCCAACCGCTTCGGTGCCATCGCCGGCCTGACCGGCGGCAAGCTCGGCATCCTGGGGCTGGGCGCCATCGGCCTGGAGTTCGCCAAGCGCGCCAAGGGCTTCGACCTCGAAATCGGCTACTGCAACCGCAACAGGCGCAGCGACGTCGACTTCGCCTATTTCCCCAACGTCATGGCACTCGCCACCTGGGCCGACTACCTGATCGTCTGCCTGCGCTCGGATGCCTCCAACAGGCACATCATCAATGCCGAGGTGCTGAAGGCGCTGGGACCGCGCGGCCATCTGGTCAATATCAGCCGCGGCTGGGCGGTCGACGAAGCGGCGCTCGCCGAGGCGTTACGCAACAACGTGATCGAGGGGGCGGCCCTCGACGTGTTCGACGAGGAGCCCTACGAGGGCACGGAACTCCTGCCGCTCGACAATCTGGTGATGACGCCGCATTTCGGCGGCGGCACCGAGCATGCCCAGCGCCGCATGACCGCGCTCGTCCGCCAGAACCTCGACGCCCATTTCGCCGGCAAGCCCGTCGTCTCGCCGGTCCCCGAACTGCGTGACATGGCCGCCAATTCGTCGGGCCGGCTGCGCTGATCTCTTCTCCTCCCCCATCACATGGGGGAGGTTGGGAGGGGGAAGGCGGCGGCACGGCTGCCCGCCGATTTCAGATCGAAAAATTTCGAATATTCCCTTTGGGGCTTCCCCCTCCGGCGCTACGCGCCACTCCCGTCGCGCCTATGAAGGCGCTGAGACGGGGGAGGAGAACTCGAAGAAGATCGTCGCCTCTACTCCGCCGGATCGACTCCGATCCGCACCGGCTTGCCCATTTCCTCGGCCCTCATGCCCGTCCACACGTCCCAGTAGGCGCGCAGCGCCGAGGGATAGCGCCTGAGTTCCGTGAAGATGCTGTAGGGCGTGTCGACGTCGCGGGCCTCGAAGCCCCAGGCTTCCATGCCCTCGTGGCGCGCCAGGAACAGCGCGCGGGCGAGATGGAAACGCTGCGAGACGATGACGAGGCGCGTCTGCCCGTAGATCCGCCGCGCCCGCACGATCGAATCCAGGGTGCGGTCGCCGCCGAAGTCGCGGTAGATCGCATCGGCCGGCACGCCGCGCTCGATCAGGCCGGCGCGCATGGCCGTCGGCTCGTCATAGCGGCCGTCACGGGTGCCGCTCACGATGAAATATTTGGCCTTGCCGGCCTTGTAGAGCGCGGCCGCGGCATCGAGGCGATAGACGAAGTAGCGGTTGGGGCCGCCCTCCGGCCCGATCGGCGCCGTGCCCAGCACCAGCACCACGTTGACCGTCGGCACCTTGCCGACGTCGGAGAAGGACTTCGCCTCCGCGGCGCGATCGAGGCGGCGCTCGGCGAACCAGGCCAGCAAGCCCGCCATCAGCACGACCGCGACGACGCGCAGAAGAACGTACGGGATCAGGCGCACGCCGGATGCCTTGATCGCCCGCCATGCGGCCTATAGATCATCCTCATGCCACGTCTGAGCACCGCCGAAGCCACGGTCGAAACCCTCCTGCGCCACGGCCTTGACACGGTCTATGCCCTGCCCGGCCTGCACAACGATCCTCTGTTCGACGCCTTCTACCATGCCACCGACAGATTGCGCGTGATCCATCCGCGCCACGAGCAGACGGCGGCCTACATGGCGCTGGGTGCCGCGCTGGTCACCGGCAAGCCGCAGGCCTTCGCCGTGGTGCCCGGCCCCGGCATGCTGAACGCCGGTGCGGCACTGCTCACGGCCTACGGCATGAACGCGCCCGTGATCGGCCTGATCGGCCAGATCCCGCAGGCCGACATCGACCGCGGCCACGGCCATCTGCACGAGATCCATGACCAACTCGGCATGATGCGCCACATCACCAAATGGGCCGAGCGCATCAGGAGTCCGCAGGAAGCGCCGACCCTGGTCAGCCAGGCGATCTGGCACGCGACCTCGGGCCGCCCGCGGCCGGTGGCGCTCGAATGCGCGCTCGATACCTGGGCCAAACGCGCCGACGTTACTTTGCCCGCCTCCCCCCTGCCGTTGCCGGCCGAGGCGATCGACGACGAGGCGATTTCCGCCGCGGCAAAGATCCTGGGTGCGGCTGAAAGGCCGATCATCGTGGTGGGCGGCGGCGCGCTCGACGCCAGCGCCGAAGTGACTGCCATTGCCGAACTGCTCGAAGCGCCGGTCAGCTCCTATAGGCGCGGCCGCGGAGTCGTCCCGAGTTCGCATCGCCTCGCCGTCGACATGCCGGTCGGCCATCGCCTGTGGAAGGACGCCGATGCCGTGCTGGCGATCGGCACGCGCTTCTTCATCCAGAACGGCAGCTGGGGCATCGACAAGAATCTCAAGGTCGTGCGTCTCGACATCGACCCCGACGAGCCCGACCGGCTGCGCAAGCCCGACGTGGCGCTGGTGGGTGATGCGGCAACGCAGTTGCGCGCCCTGATCGCAGCGTTGCCCAAGCACAACCGCCCGCGCACCTCGCGAGCCGAAGAGTTGAAGGGCCATCGCGCCTGGCTCGCCGAACGACTGTCGCGGCTCGAACCGCAGTTCGGATTCCTGAAGGCGATCCGCGCCGCGCTCCCCGAGGACGGCATCTTCGTCGACGAGGTTTCGCAGATGGGCTTCGCCTCGCGCGTTGCCCTGCCGATCGAAAAGCCCCGGACCTATCTCTCGCCCGGCTACCAGGACAATCTCGGCTGGGGCTTCGGCACGGCGCTGGGCGCCAAGGCCGCGATGCCGCACAAGAAGGTGCTGGCGATCGCGGGCGACGGCGGCTTCATGTACCAGGTAGGCGAGCTCGCGACCGCGGCACGCCACAACCTCGCCGTCGTGGTCGTGGTGTTCGACAACGGCGCCTTCGGCAACGTGAAGCGCATCCAGCAGCAGCACTACGGCAACCGCCTGATCGCCTCGGACCTGCAAAACCCCGATTTCGGCAAGCTCGCCGATTCCTTCGGCATCGCCTCGTTCAAGGCGACCGATCCCAGGCAGCTCGAGGACGCCCTGCACAAGGCCTTTGCGCTCAATGCCCCGGCGTTGGTGTGGGCGCCGCACGGCGACGTGCCGAGCCCCTGGGACATGATCATGATGCCGAGAGTACGGGGCTGACGGTGAGCCTGCCGCATCGGCCTACCGCCGTCATCTTCGACATGGACGGCCTTCTGTTCGATACCGAGGCGCTCCACGAGGAGGCGGCCGGCCTGGCGGCGCGCGACGTCGCGCACGAAATGACGCCCGGGCTTTTCCGCAGCCTGGTCGGGCTGCCTGGGCCCGATGGGAAGGCGCGTCTCCTGCAGCATTTCGGCCCGTCGTTTCCCATCGACATCTTCTTCGCCGCCTGGCGTGGGCATTTCTACGCCATGGTCGACACGCGCCTCGTCCTGAAGCCGGGGGCGCTGGAACTGCTCGATGCGCTCGACACGCTCGGCCTGCCTCGTGCCATCGCGACCTCGTCATCGCACAAGACGGCGCAGCACCACCTGTCGTTCCACGACCTCGGCGCGCGGTTCCATCATGTCGTGGCGCAGGGCGACTACGCCGCCGGCAAGCCCGCTCCCGACCCGTACCTGACGGCCGCCGAGCGCCTGGGCGTCGACCCCGGCCTGTGCCTGGCTCTGGAGGACTCTCACAACGGCGTCCGCTCCGCGTCGGCCGCCGGCATGATGACGATCATGGTGCCGGACCTGCTCGAGGCGACGGACGAAATTCGAGGTCTCTGCACCTTCGTCGTCCGCGACCTGCATGAGGTCCGCTCGCTCGTCCTCGCCGCGGAGCCGGAAAGGCTGCCGTGACGTCGCTGCTCCAGGCGGCGTGGCGGTCCCTGGTTCCGGCGACTTGGCGGGCACGACTGCCCGATGGCCTGCGTGACTACCTGCGGCGGAAGCTGACGCCGCGCCGCCGGCTGCCCACCCGTCTGACGTTTCCCCGTATCGACCGCGCGGGCGGCCCGCCGGTGCGCATCGTCATCTTCGGCGAGTTCGCCGACGACTGGCTCTCCACCTTTCTCGATCCGAAAATCTGGACGGGCATCGAGGGCGTGACCGAGGTCGTGCGCGTAGCCGACCGGCCGGGCGCGCGCCTTCCGCCGCCGGCCTTCGCCGACAGTCGCACCGTGGTCATCCCGCTCGGCCTGCCCAACATCCGCAACTGCCCGACGCACCTTCCCGCCCTCATCCCGGACGGGCGTGCCCTCGATGCGCTCGGCAACAAGAAATCCTTCGCCGCCTACATGGCGGCCGGCGGCCTGGCGGATTTCTGCCCGAAGGTCTTTGCCGCCGACGAGGAAGCCGGGTTTCCCTGCGTGATCAAGCGCGCCGATCTCGGCGCCGGATGGGGGATCGCCATCGCCCGCTCGCCGGAAGACCTCGCCCGCCTCAGGCAGGCGACCGACTGGCGCGGCAAGGACTGCGTGGTCCAGGCATTCGTGCCGGGCGCCATCGAACATGTGACCCATTGCGTCTGCCGGGACGGCGTCATCCTCTGGCACTGCAGCTTCGCCTGCGAGATGCAGCACCCCGAGCAGATCCGGTCCGGCATGGAAGACCAGACCATCACGCCGGCCGTGGCCACGCCGCGCGTCCTCGACCAGATCGGCCGGGTGCTGGCGCCACTCGGCTACTCCGGCCCCTGCTGCGTCGACTACAAGCTCTCGCCGGCCGGCGACATCGTCATCTTCGAGATCAACCCGCGGTTCGGCGGCACGCTGATGATGCCACAGCATGCCGACCGCCTGCGCGAAGCCCTGGCCTGCATCATCCGTCACGCTCGCTGAACGTGAGCCCGGGAAAATCAAGGACGCCCTGCACAAGGCCTTTACGCTCAATGCCCCCTTGCGCCAATGCCCCGGCGCTCGTGCGGGTGTCGCATGACGGCGTGCCGAGCCCGTGGGACATGATCATGATGCCGAGAGTGCTCGGCTGACTCTTCCCCTCCCGCTGTCTGTTCGGACGCGGGGGAGGAAGGAAGAGGTTAGAGCGCGTTCAGTATCTCGCGGAACCCTGTCTTGCAGACGAAGCCCAGCTTTCGCTTCGCCTTGCCGGCGTCGTAGACCCGGTCGATCGACGGGAACATCGTCCAGCCGCGCCGGGCGTAGAGCGCGGGATAGTCGGGGAAGTAGCGCGCCACGACCGACGGCGCATCGGCGATCAGGGCAGCGCAGTCACCGGGCAAGAACGGCGTCATCGACGAGACGATAAAGGTGTCGAAGCCCAGCTCCGGCGCCTTCGCCAGCGCCGCGACATGCGCCTCGGCGGCGTCCTCGACCGAGAGACGGCGAAACAGGAACTCGTTGGCCTTGGTGTTTTCGCCGGACTGGGCGATGGCGTGGGCCATGTCGTCCTCCTCCGGGAAGAAGCGCGAGGTGCGCAGGACCACGACCGGCAATTTGTGCAGATGATTGAACAGCCGGCACAGCTCCTCGGCCGCGAGCTTGGTGACGCCGTAGATATTGCGCGGCCGGAGCGGCGCCATCTCCTCGTCGATCCATATCGCTTCCGTGGCCCCGCCGGCGCGGCCGTCGCGGATCTTCTGCGAGATCATGAGCGAAGTGGTCGAGGTGAAGACGAAGCGCTCGACTTTCGAACCCTCCGCCACCGCCTCCTCCAGAAGATTGAGCGTGCCCTGCACGTTGACCGCCACGAACTCCGAATTGTCGTGCGTCTCGATGTGCGGCTTGTGGCGTGCGGCGGCATTCACGATCGCCTCGATGCCCTGCTCGCGGATGATCCGGCGGACCAGCACGCGATCCACCACCGAGCCCACGATCCCGGTCGTCGGCCCCGGCTCGGGATCGAGCCCGACGACGCGATGGCCGTCGCGCAAAAGCCGAGGCACCAGTGTCTGGCCGAGCCAGCCCGACGATCCGGTCACCAGGATGTTCACGTCAGCCCGACCTCGGCGAGCGCCACCTGCTGACGGGCCGCGAGCGCATCGACGTCGAAGCCCTCGATCATGCCCTCGAACAGGCGATGCCAGTTGATCGAGGCGCGGAGATGGATGAACACGGCGCCCAACCCGATGGCGGCACGGTCCATGAACACGAACTCGCGCGGCGGGCGGACGCCGCCCATCTTGCGCAGCTCGCCGAAGACGTTCTGCGCCATCTCGCGGCCGTAGCCCTCGGCCATGCCCTCCGTGAGGCGGCGCGGCCGGTCGTCCATCAGCGGGCCGTAGAGAAAGGCGGCCCAGCGGTTGAGCACGGCGATCATCTCGCGGGAAAGACCGCTGAACCCCCAATCCTCGTAGGCCGCCACGGCACGCGCTTCGTCATCGCTCATCAGCGCGCGATAGAGCTCGATCGAGCCGCGCACGAAGCGCGGCGGGAAGATGCGGACGCAACCGAAATCCATCAGGTTGACCGAGCCGTCGGGCCGCACCGTGTAGTTGCCGAGATGCGGATCGCCATGGATCACGCCGTAGATATAGAACGGCACGTACCAGGCGCGGAACATGTTTATGGCGAGCGCGTCCTTCTCCTCCTGGGAGCGCGTCTTCCAGTTGAGCAGCGGCTCGCCTTCGAGCCAGCTCATGGTGAGCAGACGGTCGGTCGAATGCGTCGGCACGACCTCGGGAACGTGGACGTTGGCTTCGTCGCGCAGCATGTGGCGGTAGAGGCCGGCGTGCTTCGCCTCGCGGCGGTAATCGAGTTCCTCGCGCAGCCGCGTCGTGATCTCGGCATGGATCTCGTCGGTGCGGATCGCCGGATCGAAGCGCTGGCCGATCGCGAACACCAGTTTCAGCTGATTGAGGTCGGCCTCCAGCGCCGAGGTCATGTCGGGATATTGGAGCTTGGCCGCGACCTCGCGGCCATCAGGCAGTGTCGCGCGATGGACCTGGCCCAGGGAGGCCGCGAACGACGCCTCCTTGTCGAAGCGGGCGAACTTCGCCTGCCAGTCCGGCCCCAGTTCGCTCGCCATGCGCCGGCGCACGAAGGCCCAGCCCATGGCCGGCGCGTTGGCCTGCAGCTCGGCCAGTTCACGGGCATATTCCGGCGGCAGCGCATCGGGAATCGTGGCGAGCAGTTGCGCCGCCTTCATCAGCGGGCCTTTCAGCCCGCCCAGCGCCGCCTTCAGCTCGCCGGCATGCTTGTCGCGGTCGAGCGAGAAGCCAAGATAGCGCTGCCCCGCCAGTTTGACGGCAAGGCCGCCCACCGACGAGCCGACCCGGGCGTAACGCCCGAGCCGGCCGCCGAGCGAGTCGCCCTCGTCACTCATGATCTTGCGGACCGCGAGCCTCCGGCTCGCTCATGATCCCGAGCGAGCCGGAGGCTCGCGGTCCAAATGAGCATGATCACAGCGTCTCCAGCTCATCGACGAGCGCCGAGATCACGCCCAGTCCCTTGTCCCAGAAGGCGGGATCCGAGGCGTCGAGGCCGAACGGCGCCAGCAGCTCCTTGTGTCGCTTCACGCCGCCGGCTTTCAGCATGTCCAGATACCTGGTCTGGAAGCCCTCGGGCGCCGCCTGGTAGGCGGCATAGAGCGAGTTCACCAGGCAATCGCCGAAAGCGTACGCGTAAACGTAGAACGGCGAATGGATGAAGTGGCCGATGTAGGACCAGTAGGCGCGGTATTCGTCGTCGAAGGTGAAGGCCGGACCCAGGCTCTCGGTCTGCACCGCCATCCAGAGCTGGCCGATCGCGTCGGGCGTCAGCTCGCCCTCGCGCCGCGCCATGTGCAGACGCGATTCGAAATCGTAGAAGGCGATCTGGCGCACCACCGTGTTCAGCATGTCCTCGACCTTGCCGGCCAGCATCGCCTTGCGCGTGGCCTTGTCGGGGGCGGTCTTGAGCAGCGACTGGAAGGTCAGCATCTCGCCGAACACCGAGGCGGTCTCGGCGAGCGTGAGCGGCGTGTCGGCCATCAGCGCGCCCTGGCGGCCGGCCAGCACCTGATGCACGCCGTGGCCCAGCTCGTGGGCCAGGGTCATCACGTCCCGCACCTTGCCCTGGTAGTTCAGCAGCAGATAGGGATGCGCCGACGGCACCGTGGGATGGGCGAAGGCGCCCGGGGACTTTCCCGGCCGGGCCGGTGCATCGATCCAGGCATTGTCGAAGAACTTCCTGCCCACCGACGCCAACTCCGGCGAGAAGGCGCCATAGGCATCGAGCACGATCCTGGTGGCTTCGGGCCACGCGATCACGCGGTCGTCGTGCTCGGGCAGCGGCGCATTGCGGTCCCAGTAGGGCATCTTCTCGACGCCGAACCATTGGGCCTTGAGCTTGTAGTAGCGGTGGGCGAGCCGCGGATAGGCTGCCTTCACCGACGATGCCAGTGCATCGACCACCTCGTCCTCGACGCAGTTGCCGAGGTTCATGGCGGACTGCGGCCGCTTGTACTTGCGCCAGCGGTCCTCGATCTCCTTGTCCTTGGCCAGCGTGTTGGTGAGCAGCGAGAAGATCGCAATGTTGTCGCCCTGGACCTTGCCGAAGGACTTGGCCGCGTCCTTGCGCACTGCCGGATCCTTGTCGGAGAGCCTGTCGAGGATCTGCGGCTCGGTCAGCACCTCGTTGCGAAAGGGATAGCGCAGCCGCGCGATGGTCTCGTCGAACAGGCGCGACCAGGCGGCGCGGCCGACCACGTATTTCTCGTGCAGCGCCTTCTCGAGTTCGTCGGACAGCGTGTGCGGACGGAAGGCGCGCAGGTCGCGCAGCCACGGCGCGTACTTGGCCAGCTCCGGCGCCTTCATCTTGTCGGCGAGATCGGCATCCTCGAGCCGCTTCAGCTCGAGGCCGAAGAACAGCAGCTTCGAGCCGATGTCGGTCAGGCGTTCGGACACGTTCTGCGAGAAGCGCCCGCGCTCGGGATCGGCCATGTCGCTGGCATAATAGAGCGAGGCGTAGGAGCCGATCCGGCCCATGCGGTCGCTCATCGCCTCGTAGCGCTGGATCGCTGCGCCCAGCGTCTTGCCGTCGAGCCCGGACACCTTGCCTTCGTAATCCCCGGCGAAAGCCTCCGCCTCGGCCGCTGCGCGCCTGAGGTCGGTCTCGAGATCGGGTCCGGTCGGGCTGGAATAGAGGTCGGCGAGATTCCAGGTCGGCAGATCGCCCAGCATTGCACTCATTCACACACTCCTGCTGCCCGAGAGATGGGGCCGTGCGCGGTTCCGCGCAAGTCAAAGCCGATTGTAGTTCCTGAACCAGTCGACGAAGAGCGGGATCCCCTGCTCCACCGTCACCCTGGGCGTCCAGCCGAAGTCGCGCGTGGTGTCGGCGATGTCGGCGGCGGTCTCCTGCATGTCGCCGGGCTCGCCGGGCCGGAGCTCGACCCTGGCCGCGCGGCCCAGCGCCTTCTCGAACAGCGCGATCACCTGCACGATGTCCTCGCCTTGCGCCGCGCCCAGGTTGTAGACCCGGTGGCCCGCTTCCGCCGGCGGCTTGTCGAGCACGGCCAGCGTGCCGGCCACGATGTCGTCGATGTAGCTGAAGTCGCGCTTGATGAAGCCCAGGTGCTTGAGTTCGATCGTGCTGCCCTCGTGGATCGCCTTGGCGAAGACATACGGCGACATGTCGGGCCGGCCCCATGGGCCGTACGTCGTGAAATAGCGCAAGCCCGTCGCCTTCAACCCGTAAAGATGGCTGTAGGTCCCGGTCATCAGCTCGTCGGCGCGCTTGGTCGCGGCATAGAGCGACACCGGATGGTCGACCCGGTCTTCGGTGGCGAAGGGCAGCTTGCGGTTGGAGCCGTAGACCGACGAGGCCGAGGCATAGACGAAGTGCCTGAGGCGACCTTCTCCCTGCGTGGCGAGCCTACGCGCCAGTTCGAGCATCACCAGATGGCCCATCACGTTGGTCTGCACGTAGATGTAGGGATCGACCATGGAGCGGCGGACGCCGGACTGGGCCGCCAGATGCACGATGCGGTCGAGATCGCGGTGCCGGGCCGCCAGCGCCTGCATGGCGTCGCGGTCGGCCACGTCGGCCTCGAGGAAGGTGAAGCCCTTGTCCTCGCGCAGCGCCTTCAGGCGGGCGAACTTCAGGACGGGATCGTACTGGTCGCTGAAATTGTCGACGCCCACCACCGCTTCGCCCCGGGCCAGCAGGGCGCCTGCGACGCGCGACCCGATGAATCCGGCGACCCCGGTGACGAGAACAGACATGGGAAAAGACTGGATACCGGAAATGCGTTGCGGAAAATCAATGCGTCGCACGCTTACATCATTTCGTGCCGGCACGACACCGTGAAACGGCCGGCCTGCCGGCCACCCCGCGACGTCCTTAAAACGTCTTTTTGCGCGGCCGCTGCGTTCCCGATTGAAACGCGCAAGATTCTGTCGCTACCGTGTAGCCATCGCAGTCAAGGAGGTTGCCATGACCACAGCGGTGACCCTGGACGACAAATACGTGCTCGAATCGGGCCGGGTGTATCTCACCGGTACCCAGGCCCTGGTCCGGCTGCCCATGATGCAGCGCCAGCGCGATCTTGCCGCCGGCCTCAACACCGCCGGCTACATCACCGGCTATCGCGGCTCGCCGCTCGGCGGCTTCGACCAGGCGCTGTGGCAGGCCAAGCGCTTCATCAAGAAGAGCCACATCGAATTCCAGCCCGGCACCAACGAGGACCTCGCGGCCACGGCACTGTGGGGCACGCAGCAGATCCATCTCTATCCCGGCGCGCGCTACGACGGCGTGTTCGGCATGTGGTACGGCAAAGGGCCGGGTGTCGACCGCTCGGGCGACGTCTTCAAGCACGCCAACTACGCCGGCACGTCGCGCCACGGCGGCATCGTGGCGCTGGCCGGCGACGATCACATGGCCAAGTCATCGACGGTCGCGCACCAGAGCGAGCCCGCTTTCATGGCCGCCGGTATCCCGGTGATCCACGCCGCGAGCGTGCAGGAGTATCTCGACTGGGGCCTGCATGCCTTCGAGATGTCGCGCTATTCCGGCCTCTGGGTCGGCTTCAAGGTGCTGAGCGAGACGGTGGATTCCTCGGCCTCGGTCTATGTCGATCCACACCGCCTCGAGATCCACACCCCGTCAGACCACCACCTGCCGCCCGACGGCGTGCACATCCGCTGGCCCGACGACTGGCTCGGCCAGGAAAAGCGCGTCTACTCGGCGAAGATCCCGGCAGCGCTCGCCTACTGGCGCGCCAACAAACTCGACAGGCTCATGCTCGGCCGTCCCGATGCCCGCTTCGGCATCGTCACGGTCGGCAAGTCCTACCTCGACGTCCGCCAGGCGCTGGACGAGCTCGGCATCGACGATTCGGAAGCCGAGCGCCTGGGCCTCGCCATCTACAAGGTCGGCATGGTCTGGCCGCTCGAGACCGAGGGTGCCGCGGCCTTTGCTGCCGGCAAGCGCGAGATCCTGGTGATCGAGGAGAAGCGGCCCCTGATCGAGCAGCAGCTCAAGGACGCGCTGTTCAACCTGGAGGCCGGCCGCCGCCCGGTCGTGGTCGGCAAGCACGACGAGCGCGGCCAGCACCTGCTGAAGAGCGACGGCGAGCTGACACCGTTCGAAATCGCCTCGGCGATCGTCGACCGCTTCGGCCTGGCGGGCTTCAGCGAGCGCACCAGGCAGCGCTTCGAGGCGCTGAAGCGCCGCGCCGGCCGCCAGGTGCGGAACGAATCCGGCATGGCCCGCGTGCCCTATTTCTGCTCCGGCTGCCCGCACAACAGCTCGACCAAGGTGCCCGACGGGTCGATGGCGATGGCCGGCATCGGCTGCCATACGCTCGCCATCGGCATGGAGCGCAACACCAGGACTTTCACGCACATGGGCGCCGAGGGCGGCACCTGGGTCGGCGCCGCGCACTTCACCCACACGCCGCACGTCTTCCAGAACCTGGGCGACGGCACCTACTTCCACTCGGGCTATCTCGCGATC
>Ga0082335_1007117_pt1 | contig 13819 bp, 9 predicted proteins | sample Subgrocontami58m_FD_72375 | JGI IMG/M metagenome (GOLD analysis project Ga0082335, IMG submission 72375) | Subsurface groundwater microbial communities from S. Glens Falls, New York, USA - GMW37 contaminated, 5.8 m (SPADES assembly) (version 2) ...
CCCTTCTTTATCTGCCACCTCTTCACCTCCTCGGTGAAACAAGATGGCTCACCTTACCATGAAAAACCCAAACTCAGTCTGCTAAAATGAGAAGAACAAAAAAATTATCTACGGATCAAGGACTTGTGGTTGACGGCTTGGTGTCTTGTATCACCTATCCCTAATCGTGTATTTTACTGAGAAGGCAACAGCCATGAGGCAACAGGCGACAGTAGGAGATTCTTACTCACGCCTCTCGGCTCAAGCCTCACGCCTGAAAGTTCTATGCTTAACCTGATCAAAAAAATCGTCGGCACGAAGAACAAGCGCTAAATTCGACTTTCTATTCTGATGAGCCTCTTAGGTTGTGTTCTCCATAACTCTTCTCGGCTCTCCGATCCAAAATCCCTACACTTTTTGTTTCCTGTTTTATTCACCTCCGAACCCAGCGCGGTGGTCACCCGACTTTAAAAGGAGGCTATAGTTATGGAATGCATCCATTGCAAAGGTCAGATGGAGAAGGCCATCGCGCCGTTCACCATTGATCGGAAGGGCTACCTTGTTCATTGGGACGCCATTCCTGCGTGGGTTTGTGCCCAATGCGGTGAGGCGTACTTTGAATCACGAGAGGTTGATTTGATTCAGAAGGCCTTGTTGGCCTTAGACCGCGAGAGTGCTGAATTGACAACTTCAAGCCGCGCAACCAATGCCAGATAGGATTCAATCTCGGTAGTGGATCATTTTGAGACTTGTGATCCAATGGGCGACAGGAATGGAGATTCTTCGCTCCGCTCAGAATGACACTTGTGTAACTTGTCATCCTGAACGAGGTGAAGGATCTCTGGCAAAATGACCCACTACCCTTTTCTTACTTTGTGGGCATAATTCCTGCCGCTACTCCTTTGGGACCTTTGCCCACCCCTATAGTAGCAATGACCGTATCAGCCGGACAACCGTCAACAACCACGTTCAGCAGATCCTTCACAGGCTCAATGCCCACACCCGCCTGGCCCTCGAGCTTGAACTCCTGGCTGAATCGCTTGCGCTTGTCCATCGAACACCTCCTTCGGGGATCGCGTCCCCTTTTTAGGTGTCCGTCAAACCCGGGCTAGCTCAGGCAACTTTTTGTTGGGGCAACCCACCAAAAGCAGAAAAAACTATCCTGTCCCCTTTAATGTGATGTGTACGATGATGACTTGTTAGGTCAACCTGATGTATTGGCGTAATGCCATTATAAAATGATATATTGGCTCGGTAACCCTGTCTGACCCTATACCGCGAACCGAGAAAAGAAAGCTATGAAGAGAAGGAACATCGATATCCCCAAAGAAAAGATTGCCGACTTCTGTAAAAGGTGGAAGATCGTCGAGCTTTCCCTCTTCGGCTCCGTGCTAAGGGACGACTTCCGGCCGGACAGCGACGTGGACGTGCTCGTAACCTTTGGCCCTGGTGCAGATTGGAGCTTATTTGACCACGTGGCTATGGAGGAGGAGCTGTCAGCAATTTTCGGTAGAAAGGTGGATATGGTCAGCCGAAAGGCGATCGAACGCAGTGAGAACTACATCCGTCGCAAGGCTATCTTGGAAACGGCACACCCTTATTATGTCGCGCGGTGATGCAACCCTGCTGGATATGCTGAAGGCGGCCCGACTGGCCATGGAGTTTAAAGGAAAGATCGGCAAGAGGGCCTTCCTCAAAGATGCCAAGACTCAATCGGCTATTCTCCACCAGTTGTTGATTCTTGGTGAAGCGGTAAAACGGTTGTCAGAGAATTTTCGAGCTAAACACCCGGAAATTCCTTGGACGAAAATTGCTGGCATGCGAGATAAGCTTATTCATGAGTACGATGCTGCGGATCTGGACGAAGTATGGAAAACGGTTACTAAAGACATTCCACCCTTAATTGTCTTTTTAGAACCACTGGCGCCACGGGATAAAGAGTAGTTCCCCTAGCGCTTCCTTATTGTCTTCGAATTTTCTCTGCTTTTAGCTCCTCAACCAGGGATAGGTCGAAATGCTTAAACGGGGGAATAGAAGCGTAGGCTGAATCCTGGCATCTGAGCATTGCCTGGGACAGTGCACAGCATTGACACGAGAAAATGCTGAATGTCGCAGGGGAAACTGAAAACGTAGGGATGTCTTGTATCAACTATCCTGAATCGTGTATTTTAATAAAGCAGTCAGCAGTCTATAAAAACGCTCGTGACTGACGGCTGAAAGCTGATTGCTATTTATATGCTTAACTTAATTAAAAAAATTATCGGCACGAAGAACGAGCGCGAAATCCGGCGCATGCAGCCGCTGGTCGAAAAAATCAACGCCCTCGAACCCCAATACGAGAAGCTCGCGAATGCGGAGCTAAGGGCCAATACCGACGAGTTTAAGAAGAGGATCCAGGAGGCGACTGCGGCCTGCCGCGCCGCGCTCGAAGAGAACCAAGCCCAGGCTGCGGCTGCAACCGGGGAAAGGCGGGAGGAATTAAAGACCGAGGCAGAGGGGATCGAGAAGGAATTGCGTCAGGCCGGAGCCGGAGTTCTTGATGAAATCCTCCCGGAGGCCTTTGCCGCGGTGCGCGAGGCGTCGAGGCGCACGATAGGGCTACGCCATTTTGACGCCCAGCTTATCGGCGGCGTAGTCCTCCACGAGGGCAAGATCGCCGAGATGAAGACCGGTGAGGGCAAGACCCTGGTGGCCACGCTCCCGTTCTATCTGAACGCCCTTGCAGGAGATGGAGTTCATCTCATCACGGTCAACGACTATCTCGCGCGTAGAGATGTGCAGTGGATGGGGCCGATTTACCACCTGCTGGGCCTTTCCGTGGCCTCCATCGTCCATGAGGCGAGCTATCTCTTCGACCCCGCTTACATCACCAAGGATTACCGCTATCTGAATCTCCGGCCCATCTCGCGCAAAGAGGCCTATCTCGCGGACATCACCTACGGGACCAACAATGAGTTCGGCTTCGATTATCTGCGCGACAACATGAAGTTTTCCCTGGAGGAATATGTCCAGCGGGATCTGAATTTCGCGATCGTGGACGAGGTCGACAATATTCTGATCGACGAGGCCAGGACGCCGCTGATCATCTCGGGTCCGGCGGAGGAATCGACCGACAAGTACTACACCATCGATCGAATTATCCCCAAGCTGCAGCGCGGCGCGGTCATTCAGGGGGATGCCTCGCAGGAAAAGCGCGCCGAGATCGAGGCGCAAGGCGACTATACGGTCGACGAAAAGAGCCGGACGGTTACGCTGACCGAGACCGGGGTGGCCAAGGTCGAGCGCCTGCTCAGCATCCACAACCTCTACGATCCGCGCCAGATCGACACCCTGCATCACGTTCACCAGGCCCTCAAGGCCCACGCGCTTTTCAAACGCGATGTCGATTACGTCGTTAAGGATGGCGAGGTGATCATCGTCGACGAATTCACCGGCCGGCTCATGCCCGGAAGGCGCTGGTCCGACGGTCTCCATCAGGCGATCGAAGCCAGGGAAGGGGTGCACATTCGCGAGGAGAATCAAACCTTGGCGACGATCACGATTCAGAACTATTTCCGTATGTACAAAAAGCTCGCCGGTATGACCGGGACGGCCGACACCGAGGCCACGGAGTTCAAAAAGATCTATAAACTCGACGTGGTGGTGGTCCCGACGCACATGAAGATGATCCGCCACGATAACGCCGATGTGGTCTACCGGAGCGAGAAAGAGAAATTCGACGCGGTAGTGGAAGAGATCGAGGCGTGCGATAAGGAAGGTCAGCCGGTTTTGGTCGGCACGACTTCGGTCGCGAAATCCGAACTTCTCTCCCGCATGCTCAAGAAAAAAGGGATCAAGCATAACGTGCTGAACGCCGTGAATCACGAGGCGGAGGCGAGCATCATCGCCCAGGCCGGTCGGTTTGAGGCCGTGACCATTGCCACTAACATGGCCGGGCGGGGAACGGATATTTTGCTCGGTGGAAATCCGGAATTTTTGGCCCGTTCGGACATGGAGAACGAGTGGATCAGCCGGGCCTCCAAACTGCCGTTGCAAGGGGCCACGCGTTACGAAGATACGCTGCGGGAGCTAAGGGAGAAATGTGAAGAGGAGATCCAGCGGGCGGAAGCGCGTTATCGGAAGGAAGCGGAGAGCTACGAGCAGAAACGGGGAGATGCGCTGAAAAGAACTACCGAGATCCAGCGCCGCCTAAGAGAGCTTTCCCCGTTTCAAGAACTGCGGCAAGAGTACGAAGAGCTCTCTACCAGCGAATTGATCGAGGCGCTGCACGAGCTGCGCGCCATTTCCGAGGGCTACCTTAAAGTTAAGGAAAAGCTGGAAGAAACCCTTTTTAAGGAAGGGGATGCGGGAGCTATCGAGACCAGGCGCGCCTTTGAGGAGGCCCGCGAGTCCTTCGGCGAATACCTGGATCGTTGGCAGCAGGGGGATGGTGAGAGACGGGAACTCATGGAGGCCCTGGATGAGAAAAGGCGAAACTACGAACAGCGTATTAACGATTACGAGGCCGGGGTGACGAACGCGGTTCTGTCGAAGGGGGAACATGCTCCGGTGGTGGCGGAATACGAAGAGACTCGCCGGGCCTATGAAGAGGCGGAGGCGCGCTGCGAGGAGTTCCGGCGTCCTTACGAGGAGGCGGTTCGTGAGGCGCAGAGGAGTTACGAGGCCAAACGGCAGGAGTATACGCGTATGGTAGAAGAAATCCGGGAACAGTTGGAAAAGGTCCCGGATGTTTACCGGAAGAGATACGATGAAATCCTGGAGGGGTACAAAAAAACCTGCGCCGAAGCCAGAGAAAAGGTAATTGCCGCAGGGGGGCTCCACATCGTCGGGACGGAACGGCACGAGAGCCGCAGGATTGACAACCAGCTGCGCGGACGGTCCGGACGCCAGGGCGATCCCGGTTCGTCCCGCTTCTATCTCTCTCTGGAAGATGATCTCATGCGCATCTTTGGCGCGGACCGGATTCAGGGCATCATGAACCGCTTGGGGATGGAAGAGGGTGTGCCGATCGAGCATGGCCTGGTGACCCGGGCTATAGAGAACGCCCAGAAAAAGGTCGAGGCCCACAACTTCGATATCCGTAAACACCTCCTGGAGTACGATGACGTTATGAACAAGCAGCGGGAGGTGATCTACCATCAGAGGAAGGAAGTCCTCAAAGGGGAGAACCTGAAAGGGGATGTCCGGGAAATGACCCAGGGCCTGGTCGAGGATATGGTGGCGCGCTACGTGGATAAAAATCTCCACCCCTCGGAATGGGACCTTGGCGGGCTGCGGGAGGCGCTCTATCACCAATTTAATTTTCGTCTGGATCTGAAACCGGAGGAACAGGAAGATTCGAGCGTCGAGCAGCTGCAGGAAATTGTTGTGGAGAAGCTAAGCCAGACCTACGAGAAGAAGGAAGAGCGGTTTAGCCCTCCTATGCTCCGGCAGCTGGAGAAGATTATCATGCTCCAGACGATCGACAACCTGTGGAAAGACCACCTTCTCAATATGGACCATCTGAAGGAAGGGGTCGGGCTGCGCGGGTATGGCCAGAAGAACCCTTTGCAGGAGTATCAGAAGGAAGGGTTCGAGATGTTTGAGGAGATGGACCACCAGATCCAGGTGGATGTCGTGCAGAAGCTCTTTACCGTTGAGGTGGCCCGGGAGGGGGTTTTGGAGGAGATGGAGGTTCAGCGCCGCCCCCAGAGAGTGGTGATGAGTCACGGGGGAGACGGAGGAGAACCGGCGCGGGTCGCTCCGGTCAAACGGGAGGGGAGCAAGGTGGGAAGGAATGATCCTTGTTCCTGCGGTAGCGGGAAGAAATACAAGCGGTGCTGCGGCAAATAGAATTCTAGCCATCAGCGCTCAGCTATCAGCTTTCAGCACAGATAGTTTTCCTTGCCGAACCGAGGATTGGCTGACCGCTGATAGCTTTATTGGCGAGCACGAGCAACGAGCACGAGTAACGACTAATGACACGATCACGAGCCACGAGCACGAACACGATAACCGTTCCCGGTTTTAAATTCGCCGGGGTCGCCTGCGGCATCAAGAAAAGCAAGAAAAAGGATCTCGCCTTGATCTTTTCGGAACGGCCGGCCACGGCCGCGGCGCTTTTCACCACCAACAAGGTCAAAGCTGCGCCCGTGCTCGTCGGGGTGAGGCGGATGAGGCGGGGATTCATCCAGGCGGTGGTTGTGAACAGCGGCAACGCCAACGCGTGCACCGGCGCCAGGGGAGTTCGAGACGCCGAGGCGATGTGCCGCGAGGCGGCAAATCGTTTGCAGATCGCTCCGGGACTTATCCTTCCTTCTTCCACCGGGTTGATCGGTGTGCCGCTGCCCATGGAGAAAATCAAAGACGGCATTAGAAAAGCGGCGCGCATCCTGTCAGTGGATTCCTTCGCCGCCGCGGCGGACGCGATCCTCACCACGGATCGTTTTGTCAAGATCGCCTCACGGACATGCCGCTTGAATGGAAAGAGGGCGGTCGTTGCCGGGATGGTTAAAGGCGCCGGGATGATAGCGCCTCATATGGCCACGATGCTTGCCTACATTTTTACCGATGCCGCCGTCGGGCGGGATTGCCTGCGCGCGATCCTAAAGCGCTCGGCCGATCAGACCTTTCATTGTATTACCGTGGACGGCGATATGAGCACGAACGATACAGTGCTGTTTCTGGCCAACGGCGCCTGCGGCAACTCTCCCGTGCGACGCGGTAGCCGGGAGGAGAAGGCACTGAGCAAGGCGTCTCAGGCCGTAATGAAGGATTTGGCCTTGAAGCTTGTTGAGGACGGGGAGGGCGGGACCAAGGTCGTTCAAGTTCTTGTTGAGGGCGCCCGTTCTGTGGCCCAGGCCAAAAGGGTCGCCTTCACCGTGGCCAATTCCAAGCTGGTGAAAACCGCGTTTTTCGGCTCCGACCCGAATTTTGGCCGCATCATGGCCGCCATCGGATATGCGGGCGTTCCGATCCGGCCCGAGCGGATCGACGTTGCCTTCAATGGGGTTACGGTGGTGAAGAGGGGCGTAGGGATGGCGTCCAGAGAAAAAAAGGCGGCCCGTGTTTTGAGCCGCCCTTCATTTCGCTTAAAAATTCATCTGCATCAGGGAGAAGACTCAGCCTCTGTCTGGACCTCAGATTTGAGCCACGAATACGTGCGTATCAACTCCGCCTACAAAACCTAGAAGGCAATAGGCATCAGGCAGCAGGTAGCGATTAGCAAACAGCAGGCACATTGAGGATCGAAAATCGAGGATCGAAGATCGCTATCCTCAATCCTCCATCCTCAAAGTCTGAACGCTACTTTCCTTGAATTTTTACGCTCCCGCCGTTGGTGGCCGAGATCAGGCTTCCGTTCACCGAGATCAAGCCCAGGCTCGGGTTCTTTATCGGGTTCGAGATATTGACGCTCCCGCCCCAGGTGGCGCTCACGGGAAGACCGCTCAGGGTCGCCGTGGGGGCGATCGAGTTGTTCACCACAATCTTATTCCCGCCGCTCCCGCCGAAATTCACCAGCGCGCCGCTGACATCCAGCAGGCTTCCGGCTCCGGCCACGGAGATGAGCGGACCGTTGACCACGTTGATCTTGCTCCCGGTGAACATACTGATAAGGTCGCCGGTGATCTTCATATTGCTGCCGGAAGTCAGGTTGATGAGGGCGCCGTTGGTCACGTTGATGAAGCTCTTATCCATGGCGAGGAGCGGACCGTTGCTCGTCACCTTGGCTTTTATCAGATCGATCGTGCTCTGCTGTGTGGTTAGCGTTGTTTGAGCATTCGGTGTTCCGATCAGGTTGATGATGGGCGCGGTGGCTTCAAGCAGCGCCATGTCAAGTTTCAGAACCTTTTGCGTGTCGACCGTTGCTCCTCCAGAAGCTTCGAGCAGCGGCCCGGCATGCGTGACTGATTTGTTCGTGCCGATCTCCACGCCGGTATCCGGATCGACCGCAGTCTTGCTCCCCCAGAAGTCGAAGATGGAGGTTCCCTTCTTGTAGCTGAGCGAGTAGTCGCCGCCTTGGAGCCAAACCAGAGGATCGGAGGAGGTCGATACGAGCCGGCTGTTGTTGGTCAGGGCCAGCAGGCTGTACGGGACACTGAGGCTGCTTCGGACAGCTTTGAGCAGGGGGCCGCTGAGGCTGACTGACGGGCTACCGTTCGGCCCGCTGCCGGAGGCGGCCAGGACGGAGTCAAAGGTTGATGACTCGTCGGTGAACTCGACCAGGGACCTGTTAGTGGGTCCTGTCAATGATTGTCCGTTAAAGACCTGGTAGAGCGGCGGATCCTCTTCCACGACGACGTTGTCGATCAGAACCGCAGAATCGACCGATGTGTCGCCCACGTCGAAGATCTTGAACTCAAGGGTGCCTGAAGTATCGCTGCCGTCGTTCAGGACGGTCTTGTCGGCAGTTTTCCAGTCGGTGTAGCCGTTGCCGGCGGAAAGCGTGAAGTTCGAAAAGCTACTGTCGGTGCTCCCGTTGCTCGTGATCGCGCCCTTGTCGGTCTTGAACGTCGAGCTGTTTCGGGTCTCCTGTATGAGCAATGTGTCACCTTCTCCCGAGGTGATCCCCTTCGCTGTCGCCCGGAATGTGTCGTTGTACTGTGTTCCTTGAGTCGGGTACTCGTTGGACATGAAGTTATAGTCGAAAGTGATGTGATAGGTCTTTCCAGGCGTTATGGTTGCCGTTTGACTCAGAGTACTCGTGCTGCTGCTCACGGCGCCGCTGCCGGTGTGGATGATGGCCATGTGGCTTTTTTCGGTCGGTTTGAAGACGACATTACCGGAGCTGTCTTTCATAGAGGTGATGATCGCCGCGGCGCCCGTGCTGTCCCAACTAGGAATAGAGCCTGTCGTCTCAAAACCGCAGTTGCTCACTATATTCCCCGAGCCACCGCAGCCACCGCCACTTGACGGTTTCTGGGCCTCTGGGGGAACTATGGGCGCATTATCGGTTTTGGTATCTCCCTTGTCTCCCTTATCCCCCTTATCTCCTTTGTCTCCCTGGTCCCCTTGCCCTGGACCTTGCCCCTTATCGACCGCCTCTATCACCGCATTAGCCAAAGCGGCAGCCTCCTTGACCGCAGCCTGGATAACCCCGCCTTTGTTGCCTTCTTCTTTCACTATCTTTCCAACCTTCGACTCGGATAGGATCTGATTGGCCTGCGCGAGAGTGATAATCACTTGATCTACCTTGACCCCCAGGCCGGTTCCCGTAACGTTCAGGCCGGTGTTGGGGGTGAGGGTAAGGGGGGGCTGGCCCTGGATGTTAATCACGCCGGTTCCGCTCAGTTGCGCGAAGAAGCTCTGGTTCAATAGCGCGTTAAACGCGGCGAAAAGTGTTGATCCGCGCACGGCGGCGACTGCGTTGGGCGTCTTAATCTGGACTTCATCGCCCGGCTTCATGAGCTGGCGAGCCACATTGACAAGAATCGCCCCTGAGGAAAGGTCATGCACGTCTCTTCTGCCTCCGCCGGGAAGGAGTTCCTCACGGACCTCGAGCCGGGTCAGCTCTCTGACGGTGACAGTGCTCCTGCCGCCGAAAAGGATACGGGCGAGGGATTTTTCCCGGGTATCAACGACGTCGCGGATAATGACGCCGTCCTTGAATTTCAGCGCAGTGGGCGCAAGCCCTGCGGGACGGGTCAGTTGGGCCTGGCCCTGGAGTCCTGTAACGACTCCAGCGGGCTGCTGCTGGGCTAGAGCGGCAACTGGAAACGAGAGGAAAAGGGCCTGCAACAACGGGGCTAAACCCTTCGCCAAAAGACGGTGTTTTACCATAAGATTGCCTCCTCGGCTCAACGGAGAATATATTTTCCGGCTAAAACTCCTCTATTTTTACATTCGAATGGTTGCTTCTGTCAAGGCTAAACATCCAAGTTTTTCCAAGTTTGGTTTTCCCTTTGGTTTTTGCTCCGGCTACTTAAATTTTTGGCATCCGTAAAAGCGGTTACCCCGGCCCCCTATCTAGCCCAATTTTTGGGTTGACAAATGGTAGAAAGAAGACTAATGATTTCGTTTAATTACGATGTTGCCGCGAATAATCGCGGATCATTGGGTTTAGCAGCCGAGCGTAACAGGAGGAAAGAGGTGAGATGAGAGGGCGAGGGGTCATTCTTGGAATAAGCTTGGCGCTATTTTATAGTGCCTTCTTTTATACCCAGCAGATTCCCGCCGCCTGGGCCCAGGCGCAAGAGGAGACGGCGAACGAGGCTCCGGTTTACGTGGACCGGGCGATTATCGACTACCAGGATAAGAAGTTCGACGAAGCCCTCAAAGAGCTACAACGCGCGCTCGAGCTTGATCCTCAAAGCGCCGATGCGCTCTATTACCAGGGATTGGTCTACGCGGCTTCAAACCGGGCTGGCGACGCCCAGGCTGTCTGGGAGAAGGCCAGAGGATTGAACCCCGCGGACCTCGATATCGCCTTCCAGCTTGGTGTCCTCAATTTTAACCGGCAGGAATATGACAAGGCGGAAGCGTTGCTCCGGCAGGTATACGGGCCGGAGCCCACGCGCCCAAACATCGGCTATTATCTCGGCTTTATCGAGTATCGGAAGAAAAATTACCGTGAAGCGCTGACATTTTTCAAAGGCAATGTTCCCAGCGACGATGATTTTGCCCAACTGGCGCGCTTTTATTCGGGCCTGGCGATGAGCGCGATGGGCTTTCCCCGCGAGGCCCGCGCCGAAATCGAGGAGGCGCTAAAGCTCCAGCCGGTTTCTCCCCTTACAGTGCCTGCCCAACGGTTCGGCGAGATTCTACAGAGGGCGCAAGATCGGGAGCGCTTCTTTCGCGGGGATCTAAGACTCGGCGTCTATTACGACACCAACGTTCCAGTAACGCCGAATGCGAACATTGATCTTACAGCTACGACCTCCAGGCAGAGTCAGCCGAGGCGCAAGAGTGAAGGTCAGTTGGCGAGTCTCAACCTCGCCTATACGTGGCTCAAGACTCCCGACTGGGAGGGGAATATATCCCACCGGTTCCTTCAGACCTACAACGATCACCTGACGAATTTTAACACCCAGAGCAATACCCCTACGATCGGGATCACCAAGCGGGGCACCATGCCCACCGCCTTCGGGGATTTCCCCTATATCACCGGCTTGCAGGGGACCTATGATTTTATCACCGTGGGAAATCACAGATTTACCGAGCGCTGGATACTGAATCCATATCTGACTCTGGTGGGCAACTCGTGGAATTTGACCACACTGCAGTTTCGCTGGCAGAACAAAAATTTCTATCATGATCACAGATTTGCCAAGGCCGAAGTGCGCGACGCGAATAACTATATGGTGGGCCCGCTCCATTTCTTTACCTTCGAGGATGGCGCCCATTACATCAAGCTCGGCTACCAGTTTGATTCCGAGGATGCCCAGGGAAAGAACTGGACCTACCGGGGGCAGCGGCTGCTTATGGGCTTCCAGTATTCCCTTCCCTGGTGGGAGGTGAAACTGCGCTACGATTTAGATATGGACTGGCGCTTTCACAGAACGCAGAATACCCAGTTGCCTACCAGCGGGACAGAGACCGTGCTCCGGCACGATCGGGAACCCGTTCACCAGATCAGTCTTTCCAAAGACTTTTTGACCGATTTCACCGTTTCTCTCGACTACCTCTTCGACAAAAACAAATCCAATATCGCCGTGTTCGATTACAACCGGCATGTGGTCACCACCAGCGTCACCTGGCGCTTCTAGTAGCAAAGACCGAGGATAGAGAATAGAGGATGGAGGATTGCGCAAAAAATCCACCCGAGGATTGAGGGTAGAGGATCGCGCGACGCAAGCGGGCCGTTATTTCTTCGAAACTTTACAGAAGTCATCTGCACGGTCGATCATTTTGTTCAACATTGCGCCAATATGCTGCCACGCCCTATCCAGTTCGTGATGCTGCTCGCGGTCTAGGTAGCGACAATCATAAGCTTGGTCCAGCCAGGCCTGAGTTTCCATCGCTTCTCCCATCGCCTCGTTGATTTTGTTGACGAAGGCGGCCCGATACCTTCGCCTTGCCCAGGCTTCGGCAATCAAAGCGTCAACTGCGCGTGACGAGCGACGTATTTGATCTGTCAGCGAGTACCTTTCCTCCTTGGGAAACAACTTCGTGATCGTGAATATCCTCCAAGCCTGTTCGCGGGCGAGCTTATATACATCCAAATCGCGAAAACTCGTTATAATCGCCATCCTCTATCCTCTATCCTCTATCCTCTATCCTCCATCCTCTATCCTCTATTCTCGAGTTTTTTTCTCAGTATTTCATTGACTATCTGTGGGTTGGCCTTGCCCTGGGTGGTCTTCATGACCTGGCCGACGAAAAAGCCGAATACCTTATCTTTGCCGGCGCGGTAGTCTGAAACCTGTTGGGCATGGGCGGCCAGCACCTGCTCGACCGCCTTTTCAATGCTGCTGGTGTCTGAAACCTGCTCCAGACCCTTCTCCCGTACGATCTTGTCCGGAGATTCTCCCTTTTCCAGCATCTCTTCGAAGAGAGTCTTGGCCATTTTGCCGCTGATTTTTCCTTCATCGATCATCCGCACCATCCCGGCTAAATGCTGAGGCGGGACGGGCCATGAGGTAATGCAGAGCTTTTCGTCAAGTTTTCTTTCCTTAATAACGCGGAAGAGATCGCCCATGACCCAGTTACTGAGCGCCTTGAAATTGGAGTGAATCTTAGCCGCGGCCTCAAAGTAATCCGCCACGTCGCGCCGGCTGGTAAGGATTTCGGCATCGTAGAGAGGGAGACCGTATTGAGATACAAAACGTTCCTTTCGCCTCTCGGGGAGTTCCGGGAGGCCGGCCCTGAGCTCTTCGATCCATTGGTCATCAACGATCAGGGGGAGGAGGTCCGGTTCCGGAAAATAACGGTAATCATGAGCAAACTCTTTCGAACGCATGGAGCGGGTCACTTCACGCTCGGCGTCCCAGAGCCTGGTCTCCTGGATAAGCTTGCCTCCCTCCGACAAAACCTCGATCTGCCTCCGGATCTCATATTCCAGGGCCTTTTCCACCGCCTTGAAGGAGTTCATGTTTTTGATCTCGACCTTCGTGCCAAGCTCGCGCGCGCCCTGGGGGCGCACGGAGATGTTGGCGTCGCAGCGGAAGGAGCCTTCCTCCATGTTGCCGTCGCAGACCTCCAGGTATTGCAAGGTGGCTCTCAGGTTCTTGAGATAGCGTCCGGCCTCTTCCGCGCTGGCGATGTCGGGCTCGCTGACGATCTCCATAAGCGGAACCCCGGCCCGGTTTAGGTCCACCAGGCTATAATCGCCGCGGACGTCGTGGATGTTTTTCCCCGCGTCTTCCTCCATGTGGATGCGGGTGAGCCGGACTCTCTTTTCCCCCGCCTCCGTCTCGATGTCGATATATCCATTGCGGCAGAGAGGGAACTCATACTGGCTGATCTGATAACCTTTGGGGAGGTCTGGATAGAAATAGTTTTTCCTCGCCCAGCGGCTGGAGCGGGCGATTTCGCAATGGGTGGCCAACCCCGTGCGAACAGCGAACTCGACAACCTTTTTATTGAGCACCGGCAAGACCCCGGGGAGTCCCATGCAGACCGGGCAGGTGTTTTGATTGGGCTCCACCCCAAAGCGGGTCGAACAGCCGCAGAAGATCTTTGATTCGGTTAAAAGCTGGGCGTGGACTTCAAGGCCGATGACAGGCTCGTAGTTCATTGTGAGCTTCGCTCCTATGTTCGATGATAGAGGATGGAGAATAGAGGATCGCAATTTTCGATCCTCCATCTTCGATCCTCCATCTTCAATCCTCGATCCTCGGTTTTCTCTTATGCCATTCCGTGGCCTGCTCGTAGGCGAATCCGATTCTGAGGATCGTGGCTTCGTCAAAGTGTTTGCCGAGGA
>Ga0082335_1007123_pt1 | contig 13813 bp, 10 predicted proteins | sample Subgrocontami58m_FD_72375 | JGI IMG/M metagenome (GOLD analysis project Ga0082335, IMG submission 72375) | Subsurface groundwater microbial communities from S. Glens Falls, New York, USA - GMW37 contaminated, 5.8 m (SPADES assembly) (version 2) ...
CACTAAACAGGCATTCTGCCCGCCCAAGCCAAATGAGTTCGAGAGCGTGACGCGCACGTTTGCTTGCCGCGCAACTTTGGGAACATAATCGAGATCACATTCGGGGTCGGGAGTGTCGAGGTTGAGCGTTGGATGGATGATGCCCGTCTCAATTGTTTTGATGCAGGCAATCGCTTCGAGTGCGCCCGAAGCGCCCATCGGATGACCGATCATGGATTTGGTGGAAGTGACCGGGATGTTGTATGCCGCCTCACCAAAAACTTTTTTGATCGCCATTGTCTCTAACGGATCGTTGATCGGCGTGCTGGAGCCATGGGCGTTGATGTAGCCAACTTCTTTCGGATCGATCTCTGCGTCGCGTAATGCCCACGTCATGGATCGGATCGCGCCTTGCGCCGTCGGATCGGGTTGGGCAACGTGGAAGGCGTCACTGGAAGCGGCGGCGCCCACCACTTCGCAATAGATTTTTGCGCCGCGCGCTTTGGCGTGTTCCAATTCTTCTAAAACCACCACCCCGCATCCTTCAGAGAACACAAAGCCTTCACGATCTTTATCAAATGGGCGCGAGGCTTTTTCGGGCGCGTCGTTGTAATGGATGGGCAAGGCTTTCATCCCCGAAAAACCGGCAATCGAAAAATCGCCGATGATGCCTTCGGTGCCACCGGCAAACATAATATCTGCCGCGCCGCGCCGGATGATCTCTGTCGCCTCACCGAGAGATTGCGTGCCAGTGGCGCAAGCGGTGACGAGTGTGAGCAAAGGTCCGTGCGCTAAAAATGTGCGCGCCACATGAAAGGCGGGCGCGTTGGGGATGCAGGCAGTGATGGCAAAGGGACCGGCGCGCACCGATTTTTTAGATCGAAATTCGTTGACTGCTTCATCGCCTTTTTCAAATCCGCCAATCGCAGTGCCGATCAAAACTCCAACGCGCTCACTCATGGCATCCTCAAAAGGATAGCTCAAGCCGGCGTCGCCTATGGCGTCCTTCGCGGCGGCGATGGCAAATTGCGAACAACGCGCCATGCGCCGCGCTTCTTTGTGATCCATATATTTTGCGGGATCGAAGCCTTTAACTTCTCCGGCGATCTGGCAATCGAATCCGGTGGCGTCAAATTGAGTGATGCGGTTGATTCCACTGCGGCTATTGCTCAGCCCGTCCCAAAATTCCGTTACTGTTAAACCTAAGGGCGTGATTGCCCCTAACCCTGTGACGACGACTCGTTTGCGTGAATTGTTCATAGTTAATTTGCCTTCGCTAATGTGCGGGCGATCTCATCGCGAATTGAATTGAGAATGTTTGCCTCTGCCGCTTGTTTAGCAACGCGAATCGCATTCTTGATCGCCACCGCGTTTGAACTACCGTGACCGATAAAGACTAACCCATTCGCGCCCAACAACGGCGCCGCGCCCTCTTCGCTTGGGTCGAGCATCGAGCGCAAACTGCGCAGGGTGGGGCGCACCAACAGCCCGCCGATTTTAACCAGCGGTGAAGCGTTTTGAATTTTGTCTTTCACCGATTCGAGAATTAATTTGGCAACGGCTTCAGAAGTTTTGAGCATGATGTTGCCGGTGAAGCCGTCTGTCACCGCCACATCTGCCTCGCCTGCCAAAAGCATTTTCGGCTCAAGGTTGCCCATAAAATTGAGTCCCGATTCTTTGAGGGCGTGATACGAATCTTTGGTGAGTTGATTCCCTTTGCCGCCCTCTTCGCCGTTTGCCAAAATGCCCACGCGCGGGTTTTTCACGCCGCGCACACGCTCGGCATAGATCGTTCCCATCTGCGCGAACTGCACGATGTTTTCTGGTTTGCAATCGGGGTTCGCGCCGATGTCTAACACCAGACACGATCCTTTTTTTGTGGGGAAGGGACCAGCCAGCGCCGGACGCTCAACTCCTTCAATCGTTCCCAAACGGAAGTAAGCCATTGCCACGGTGCCGCCGGTGTTGCCCATTGTGACGAATGCCGCCGCTTCACCTTTTTTCACCAGATCGATCCCAACGGCTACCGAAGTCTTCGGTTCTTTGCGTTTGGCTTTAAGCGCCAGCGCCAGACCTTTGTCTTCCATTGTTAACATCTCGGGCGCGTGAACGATACTGATCTTAAGACCGTTCGTATTGTGCGCCGCCAGCGCGGGCGCAACTTTTTGTTCATCGCCAACCAAGATCACTTCAACATCATACTCGCGCGCCGCTAGTACCGCGCCTTCCACATCCGGTGTGGGGAAGTTGTCCGTACCCATCGCATCTAGAACGATTCGCATTCAGTGTGTCTCCCTCAGTAAAAGATGATGCGATTGTATCAGAAAAGTTTTACGGACTGAACTGCATCGTAACAAGAACTGTATTGCCGCCTGCCAAGATTTAACATTCAAGCATTTCGTCACAGTGCACAGAAAAATCTTTTCTATCGTTTAACTTGTCAGCGATGGCCTATTGCCTCTAAACAAAAAGGTCAGTCCCAAGCCCGCGAAAAATCCGCCGACATGTGCCATGTACGCCACGCCGCCGGTATCCGCTGTGTCAGAAATAGAAGCGACGCTATTAAATAATTGTAATACGATCCATAGTCCAATCACTACTAAAGCGGGCATTGGAATGATGCCTCTGCCCATCAGAACACTGACTTTGCTTTGTGGGAACAACACCATATAAGAACCGAGAACGCCGGCAATTGCCCCCGAGGCTCCGAGATTCGGTATATTGGAGTCAACGCTAAAAGCGAGCTGAGCGAAGGTTGCCCCAAGACCGCACAGCAGATAAAAGATGATGAACTTGATGTGTCCAAAACTATCTTCCACATTATCGCCAAAGATCCACAAGTAAAGCATGTTGCCGCCGAGGTGAACCCACCCGGCGTGCATGAACATGGACGTGAAGAGCGTCAAGATGTCAGCGGCGGGGTTCGCCAGAAAGCGGCGAGGCACGAAAGCCCACTGCATAATAAACGCATCGCCGCCACCCAGCTCAACAAAAAAGAACAGGGTGTTCAAAGCGATCAAGATGTACGTGACGATCGGGAAAGTTCTGCGAGAGCTATTGTCATCACCAATGGGGAACATGATTTTTCTCCTTCTATCGACTCTTGTTCAGTTCGATAATAAGCGCACTTTTATCTTCAGCCGTCAATGCCGGTAAATTTTCAATCGTTGCGCCCGAATACACAGCGCCGCGATTGTTCGCCAGCCACCCCAGTGCGGAAGATTCTAGTTTGCTCCAATACTTCTCACCAAAGACATTGTAAAAGATATTGATCATTTGCTGGTTCGTTAAATTGGTATACGGACTCGAGGGAGATTGCCAGACCGAAGAGTCGATCCCCCACTTCATCAACGTTGCGGCGAGCGCGTCTTTGTCTCCTCGAGATAAGTTAGGCAAAGCATACACGTTCGGTCCGTTGTAAGCGGCTTTCCGCGTCTCGGTGTTTGCGGCGATACTTGTCAAACCGGCTGAGGCAACCTTGCTCCAATACAGGTCTGCCCCAAACGTTTGATAAAAGGCATTGATCATCCCCTGATTCGTCAGACTCGATGTGGTCGCCGGCGGCTTTTGCCACATTGAAACATCGAAGCCCTGTTTTTTCAGTGAAGCAATGATCAGCTCTTTATCTTGGTCGCTCAAATTGGGAAGATCGTAAACGTTTGAACCGCCATACGCTGCACGACGATCGTTTGCCATCGCCGTCAATTTAGCCGCTTCCAATTTGTTCCAATACGATCCGCCAAAGACGATCTCGAAAGTATTGATCATCGCCTGATTGGTAAGAACAGGTGGAGTCTTTTTCCATAGCGAAACATCTACGCCCATCCCTGCCAAGACAGCGACCAAAACATTTTTTTCTTGATCGGTTAAGTTTGGTAGATCGTAAACCGACGGACCTTGATAAGCGGCTTGACGATCATTGGTCAGATAGGTTAATCCTGCCGCCGCGAGTTTGCCCCAATAGAATTCCGCGCCAAACACTTTACCAAAGGCATTGATCATCATTTGATGCGTGAGAGATGGAATCGGAGTAGGCGGTGGAGGCTCCTCTTCGGGGGGTGCGCCGACCCACGCGCGCAGCTCGGCAACCGTGCCGTTGAAGTAATCTCGATCCACCTCACTCGCCACACCGGCGACCGAGCCTTGTGCATCGTATTGCCATAGTCGCCATTGAGTCCAGCCTCGCGGCAGTTGAGGCGCCACACCCCATGTCGCTGTCCATAGCTCGTACTGACTCGACCATATCGGCGGTTGCCCCTGCCCACCACTCATATACTCATCCCAAAACCACGGGGCGGTATAAATCATGGGCTTGTGGCTAGTTAAGTTTTCAATCGAGTCGAGGCACACTTTCACCCGCCGTGCGCGCTCGGCAAGAGACAGGTTGCGCAGGAAATCTAGCTCATAGTGGTAGTCGTTGTTCCAAAAAACTTCGACATCCAGAATGGGCGGCAGATCGCCTGCCTCAAGTTTGATGGTCTTAGCAAAAAATTGCGCTTGCTGAAGTGGATCAACCGAGAATAAGAAATAGTGATACGCCCCGCGTAGAATCTTTTCAGTTTTCATCCCCTGCCAATTTGCGGCAAAGGTTGAATCATCTGATATGCCGTAACTCGCTCTCGCCATAGCGAATGAAATTCCGGCGGCGCGCACTTGCTGCCAGTTGATGTTCTGTTGAAACGCGGAAATGTCGATCCCGCTCGCGCGGTTATCTGTAGGCATGTAGTGTTGCTCTCGTTTCCTCTATTTTCCTAGCGCCATCTTAACCGCCTCAGACGCATCCACGATTCCGTAACCCGCCGTGTTCTTCGGATCACCGCAGTCAGAGACTGCGCCTTTATACGGCTTCGCGGTTTGAATCAAAATTTGTGTGGTGCGCTCAATGTCGCCGATCAACTTCGGTTGCGCCGACCAGATCAAGGCGACAACGCCAACCAAATGTGGACCTGCCATTGAGGTGCCGCTGTTCGCGGTGTAAGTATTTTTTGGCATAGACGAGATCACATCTACACCCGGCGCAGAAATATCTGGCTTGATGCGATTCGATTTATCACTTGTTACCGGACCACGACTGCTAAACTCGGCGATGATGCCCCTTTGATCCACTGCGCCCACTGAAAACACATCGGCATAAAGCGAGAGCGGCTGACCGATTGTGCTGCAGTTCGGTCCATCGTTCCCTGTTGAGACCACCACAAAAATTCCGGCATAACGCAAGGCGCTCACGGCGGGCAACAACGCATTGGCGTCACACCCTTCAATCTGCGGGCAGCCCCACGAATTATTTAGAACGTGCGCGGCGCGAGTCGGGTCGCCATCCTTCAACGGGTTTCCATTTTGCGGAAACGGCGCGAGATGAAACTGCATACAATCTAAATACAACGCCGGGTTTCCCAAGTTGCGATTCAGATTCACGCAGCCGATCCACTGCGCGCCGGGCGCAACGCCGATGCCGCCCTTGCCCAAGATCGTGCCGAGTGTGTGCGTGCCGTGTCCGCCTTCATCGTTAGGTGATGATGTGCCGTCCCACGGGTCGAACCAGTTGTAATCGTTGTTGCCGCCACTGCCGCGATACGAATCGCGCAGGGCAACGTGATCGCCATCCACTCCCGAATCTGATTGCCCGATCACGATCCCCTTCCCGTCCACTTTAAATTCACTCCACACTTTATCCGCGCCGATCATCTTGATGTTCCACCCCGGGACTTCAACAATTGAACCCAGACTCCCTTTCTCCACCGACGCTGGTTCGGGCAGCGGTCTCAATCGCGGAGACGGTATCACCCGATCGACATCGCTGCGCGTGGCGAGATAGAGTCGCACCAGCGGCGAGTCGTCCACTTCAATCGCGTTCACCAAATAATATGGCGTGTGCTTCGCGCCCATCTGCTCGAAAACTTTTCGCATATCCGATTGAGTCGTGTTGGCGTGATCGACTAACGTTTTGTAAACATAACTGAGTCGCTCATTGCGATCGGTGATCTTGGTTGCCGATGATACATCGGCTTGAGATTTCATGATCACGAATAAACGATCACCATAGAATCCGGGTTTGCCGACTCCGGCTTGTAAGCCGAGTGCCGCACCCCAAGCGATCACTGCCGCGACGAGCGCGACATGCGGGAGAAAGCGGGTTTCTCGCAGAAACCCGCTTTCTGAAATTTTGCGACCCACCCAAAGTAAAATTCCAAACACCCACGCCGTGACGATAGCGATCAAACTAGATCGAGTCGCCCACTTGGCAATATCTTCGCCGCCCAACAAAATGCTGAGTTCAACCGGATCGAAATAGATCAGCACAGCAGAGGCGGCAACACTGATCACTAACGCCCCCGCCGCGATTGACGGCGACAGCGCGGCGACGATGAAGCTCAACGCCGGAATCGCCGTGATCATCATCAATTGACTTCCGTTGCTGCCATAGCCCGATCCAAGAATCGCCAACAACGCGCCGATGCCTAAACTGTTCAAGATAAAATTTTCTGTCGTGGGCGCAATAAGCAATGCGGCGAGCAAACCGAAGACCAGACCGGATATCAAGTTGAGGAACACATCTGTCAATGAACCCGGCGCGCCGTAGATGATGAAGGGCGCGATGAGGATCGGCGCGATGAAGATGGCGTATACGATTAAACGAAAATTGAAATTGAGCGAGCCGCGCCGTAGGAAAAAGACGATGAGGCAAGTAATTAATCCCAAAACAATTTGTGCCAGCGCGACGAGTTGCGCGTTGGAGATAAAACGAAAAGCGAGCGCGGGCAGGGCGAACAGTGTGGCGATGAGCCACGATTGATAGATCGGGCGGAAGCGATCATCTTTGACGAACCATGCCAATGGCGCGATGATGATCAATAAAACGATCACCTGCGGCAGCAAACTTAATTTGTCGAACCATGAAAGAAAGTTTGCGCTTTCGCTGGCGATTGCCATCTGCCCCATGAACCACATCACGAAGTGATAGCCGATGAGACTGCATGGCAACGTGGTGGCGGCGATGATGAAGACGATGACGGCGAGAGGGGAACGATGAGAGGTGGGTTGGGAATCAGAAACCATATTGATCTTTCGCAGACCGACGCGGTCTCCAAGACCGCGTCGGTCTAAAGTTAGTTCGGCGAGAACGGCGACGTATCGTCGGCGGGCGTGCGAGTGAGCATGGCGTTTAGCAAAGCGGTCTCACTGCGATACAGCGTGTGTTCTTCTTGCAACAGAAGAGCGGCGCTTGGCATGACTAGTAAATTTTGTTTAATCATGAGCGGCACCTGCACCACAATGGCGGCGAGATACGCCAGCGCCAGAGGATCGTTTGGCAAGCGATGTTTATCAAACTGTGTGTTCGCCGCTTTCGCTAACATCGTCATGTAGCGTGTCACCAAAGGTCGCAAGCGGTTGGCGGCGAGACCGGCGTTGATCGAGTCGTTGTCGTTCATCGGATAATTTTCGACGATGGCAGAGAGATACGGCTTGTCGTGAATCAATTCAATGATGCGGAATCGATCTTGCCCGATAGACTCGACGTTCAGCCGCCCTTCGGCGATTCGTTGCACAGAAGTGATTCGCGCTGTCGTGCCAATGTCGTGCGGCTCTGCCGGTGCGCCGATTTCGGCGCCGTTTTTAATCAATACCACGCCAAACGGTTTTTGTTCGCGCGCACATTCGTTGATCAGCGTTTTGTATCGCGGCTCAAAGATGTGAAGCGGCAAAGGCATCCCCGGAAAGAGGACGGTGTTGAGAGGAAAGAGAGGAAGTTCGTAAGCAGTCACGGTGTTCACTCAGACCCGAAGGGTTTTATAAACCCTTCGGGTCTTGCGTTGATTGACAAAGGTTTCTGCCCGCGTATAATGAGCGTCGCCTCAACGGAACGCGGTTGTGCTGGAATTGGCAGACAGGCATGGTTGAGGGCCATGTGTCGCAAGACGTGAGGGTTCAAGTCCCTCCAACCGCACCAATTTTTAAATCGCCTCACTCATGTGAGGCGATTTTGATTCTATCGCTAAACTATAAAACCTTCATAGGCAGTTGGTGCTTGGCGATTTTTGAATTATACTCTGCTCGATCCAGTTTCCAAGTGCATGGCGCGATTTGCTTCGTCACGATATAGCAAGGAGTCGAAACAATGTTACAAGAGCGTTATCTTACGGATGAACAGGGAGTGCGCGTGGCAGTCGTGTTAGACATTGTCGAATATCGCCGCGTGCAAAAGCGTTTAGCCAAGATTGATCGTTTGGCAAAGCGAGTAGCAAAGCTGCGTAACGTCGCGGAGAGTTCGCGTATTGGAGCGTTGTATGCGGCAGTTGCGTCGGAAGATGTCGCTTTAGCCGAGATGGGTTGTGGAGGGGCGATTCTCTAATCCGCTGTTCAGCATTTTTCTGATCCCAACTTAAACACGCGCGTTCTGAAACCTGCGTAGGCAGGTTTCGCTTTGTGTTGCCGCGATTTCAATCGCTTGAGTGACCTATGGTTTCAACTTCGTTGCATACACCATAAAATAACTTCCATTCGCCAACTTCACCACCGCCGGGTCTTTGATATATTCACTCTCCAACGGATTCGCCGGATCAAACGACAAGCGCACGCCGTCCTCAACCTTCCACGTCTTGCCATCCGTGGTTAAGAACGAACGGAAATCTTTTGTCGGGAAGTTGAAAGCATACATACGGAAGCCGTTGCTCACGGCGATGCCATTGCTTGGCACATATTGCTGATTGCCTGCCATAAACTTGATTCGATCTTTGTGCGTAAATTTTAAACCATCGCTCGACGTGCCATACCACATATCCATCGTTTCATTTGCCAGCGTCAAGATGTGCCATTGATCGCCGACTTGATAAGTGATCGAATCGAGCGCGTTCTCACCCGCGACCTCAAACGCTGTGCCGCGCACATCAAAGGTGATACCGTCTTTGCTCTCTGCCACCATGATGCCAATCTTGTTGCCGACTGGAGTCGTGCCATAGAATCGAACTGTTCCATCGGGCAAACGCACCACATCGGGATCGTTCAACGGTCGGTTGATGCCGTTGAACTTAACTTGTTTGTAAATCCACGTCTTGCCATTGTCACTGGAAATCGCCACCGCGCACGCATCTTTCACGTCGCCAATTTTTGAGATCGTGTAATACAAAAAGATTCGTCCCTGATCATCCAAGATCATATCTGGCACATTCGCTTGATCGCCTATCACCTGATTGGTGCGCGTAAACGTTAAACCATCGGTGGATGTTGCGCTGAGTAAACGAAATTCGCCCGGACTCTCTTTCCGCACATTAGGTTCGCGTCCGGTGGGTGGGGTAAAGTCGTTGGTCAGTGTGAGTGAAGCAGTGGCGGACGTTGGCGCGATCTTGGTTGGGGCAACAGAGGTCGGCGCAACAGCGATTGGAGCCGTCGCGGGTGCGGGTGCGGTGGCGGCTGGCGCGTTGAGAGTCGGACTGCTGCACGCGGCAATTAATAATACGAAGATCAAATTGCGTGAGAGAGAGAGGATTGTTTTCATCCAGCAATTATACAGACACCGAGTGTCTCTAAAGACACTCGGTGTCTTGCAATAACTATTTATTCGCGCAGTCTTGCCCTCGCCCCAAGCCTGAACCATTTTATCTTTCCATTTTCATTGCGCAAAAATTCTCCACGCGCATCTTTCATTCCCCCGTCCAACACCACAATCTTGTCTTCGGCATAAAACGCTACCTTCATTGGCGGCATTGGCGGCGGCAGAGGCGCCTCTGGCGTGGGGAAGCCGATGAGTTGTGTTTCGTGCAGTGTCAGTTCGTCTTTCTCGCGTTTGATCTCGTAGCGTTCAAAAACGTTAGCGTAGCTGCCCACGACCTCATCAAGCTTATTTGCGCTCACAGCCATCGGCGTGGCTTTTGGAAACTCCAAACCCAAAAAGTTTTTCAACGCGGCGCTCACGGCGGCGACGTTAAGCAAGCCGCCGCGACTGGTGTTCGTCAGCATGGCAATCGCAAAGTCGCGCGAAGGCACAATGCGTAACTGCGCCAAGAATCCTTTGGTCGCGCCGCCGTGTCCAATCGTGGCGGTGTCCCCGTAGTTGACGATGTTCCAACTCAACCCCACCTGTTGTTCGTTAGTCCAAGTGAGCGCGGGCGTTTGCATCATCTTCATTGACGCGGCGGATAAAATTCTTTTGCCCTCAACTGTTCCATCGCCGATGTGGAAACGCGCGTAACGCAATAATTCCTTCACGCTACAGGTGATGCCGCCAACCGGATGAATGCCGCGCCCCACCGCCCACGGACGCGCGACCTTCACTTCGTTCTCCCAGACTTCATGCCCAACCGCAAAGCGATGGGTGAGAATATCGCGCGGAAAGAAAAAAGTTTTTGTGAGACCCAGCGGCTCAAACACTAATTCTCGCAATGCCTCTTCGCACGTTTTGCCGGTGACGATCTCGATCACTTTGCCCGCTAAGGCAAAGCCCATGTTGTTATACGAAAAAATTTTTCCGAGCGGCACCTGCATCGGCAAGTCGGCTAACTTCTCCACCAGCTTCGTCAGCGCATCATCGTTAGAACCGAAGTTGTTAAAGTAGTCGCCGTCCCAGCCGCCGCTGTGTGTGAGCAAATGGCGCATGGTCGCTTTTTGGGCGACGGCTTCATCTTTGAGTTTGAGTTCGGGATAATAAGATCGGATCGGTTTATCCAGATCGATCTTCCCCATCTCCGCCAAGCGCATCACTGCTGTTGCCGTGAACGTTTTGCTGATCGATCCAACCTGAAACATCGTCTCGTCGGTGACGGGCAATGGATGATCCACATTGGTTACGCCGAAGCCTGCCGTGAACTCTTTGCCCTCGTGCCATATCCCAATCGCCGCGCCTATCACCGGCAAACGATTCATGTCGGTGATGATTCCGTCACACACCGCGCGAAAACGATCATCGCTAATAGTTTCTAAAATTGATTTGCTGATCATTTCTCTCTCCTCATAACTTGCGGTATTATACCGACACCCAATCTCTAATCTCCAATCTCCACTATGCCCACTATCCAACTCTTCGCCACCTGTCTCATCGAAACCATCCGCCCCGAAGCCGGCATGGCTGTTGTAGAAGTTTTAGAACGACTCGGCTACACGGTTGAATATCCTGAAGGTCAAACGTGTTGCGGACAGCCTGCTTTCAACGGTGGCTTGTGGGATGACGCGCGCGCGATGGCGAAACACACGTTGGATGTGTTGAATCGATCCGATACACCGATCATCGTGCCATCAGGATCGTGCGCCGACATGATCGTTCACCATTATCCTGAACTGTTCAAAGATGACGCCGTCTACAGACCTTTGGCTGATGCTGTTGCCAAACGCACTTATGAGTTCTCGCAATTTTTGGTGGACGTGGTGGGTGTGGAAAAAGTTTCCGCGCGCTTCGACGGCAAAATCGTGTATCACCCTTCGTGCCACTTGCTGCGCGGGCTTAACGTCAAAGATCAACCGCAAAAAATTCTGGCTCGCATTGAAGGGTTAGAAGTGTGCGAGCAGCAAGGTAAAGAAGAATGTTGCGGCTTCGGCGGTCTCTTCTCGGTGAAGATGGCTGACATCTCAGGCGCGATGATGGATCGCAAGATCGAAAGTATCAAAGCCACAGGCGCGAAGATGGTCGTGGGTTGTGATGTCAGTTGCCTGATGCACCTCGGCGGCGGCATGCATCGCAAAGGGTTAGAGATAGAGACGAAATATCTGGCAGAATTGCTGACGAAATTATGAATTCAAAATTATGAAGAATGAAAACAGATTCATAATTCTTCCTTCATAATTCATCCTTCTATGACCCACGTCACCTTCTACGACAAAGTTGAAGACGCTCTTCACGACGATCAAATGCGCGGCGCGTTAGGTCGAGTTTCGACGCGCTTGGCGGAGATGCGTAGCGCGGCGATGGCTTCACTGCCCGACGCCGATGCCATTCGTGATCGCGCCCGACTCATTCGCGCACACACCGTTAGAAAACTCGATCACTATTTGAGTCAGTTCGCCGATTCAGTTGAACGGGTGGGGGGCAAAGTGCATTGGGCGGCATCCGCCGAAGAGGCAGTTCAAATTGTGTTGGATGTTGCGCGGAGTCATAACGCTCAGCTCGTCGTCAAATCAAAGTCAATGGTCACCGAAGAGATTCATCTTAATCACGCGCTCGAATCAATCGGCGTGCAAGTGATCGAATCTGATCTTGGCGAATACATCATCCAACTTGCCGGTGAGCCGCCGTCACACATCATCGCGCCCGCCATCCACAAAACCAAAGCGCAGATCGCTCAACTGCTGCACGAAAAATTAAATATGCCGCTCACCGATGACCCGACCACGATGGCGGCATTCGCCCGCGTAAAATTGCGTCAAGCGTTTCTCACTGCCGACATCGGCATCAGCGGAGTCAATTTTGGCGTTGCTGACAGCGGCACGCTCGTCACCGTGACCAACGAAGGCAACGGACGCATGACCACCAGTATGCCGCGCGTGCATATTGCCTTGATGGGCATGGAGCGGCTTGTGCCATCGCTTGACGATCTCTCGGTGATGTTGCAAGTGTTGGCGCGCTCGGCGACCGGACAAAAATTAAGTGTGTATACAAATCTCCTTACGGGCGCGCGGCGCGCGGGCGAACCCGATGGACCCGATGAACTTCACGTCATCATCGTTGACGCTGGGCGCGCCAAAATTTTAGCAGGCGAGTGCGCCGAAATTTTATATTGCATTCGTTGCAGCGCGTGCGTCAATGTGTGTCCGGTGTATCGTGAGATCGGTGGTCACGCCTATCAAAGCGTGTATTCGGGTCCCATCGGCGCAGTGTTGACTCCATTGTTGTGGGGTGTAGATGAATGGAGCAACTTACCTCACGCCAGTTCGTTGTGCGGCGCGTGCCGCGATGTGTGTCCGGTGCGTATTGATTTACCGCGAATGCTTTTGCAACTTCGGCATGAGAGCGAACACAAAAATCCATTTTGGATTAAAGCCGGGCTGCGTGTGTATCGGGAATTTGCGACGAAGCCGACTCTCTTCAAGTTCGCGGTTGGCTTCGCCCGCGGCGCGACTCGACTCTTAACTTCCACCGATTGGCTCCAGCGTCTGCCGCCACCGATCTCAGGCTGGACTCGTCACCGCGATTTTCCCGTATTCGCCAAAAAAACTTTTAGTGAGATGCTGAAAACACGAAGGAGTAATTAGTAATTGGTAATTTGCCATTTACTAATTACCAATTACCATTATGACCTCCCGCGATCACTTCCTCTCCCGCGTCCGCACCTCACTCAAAACCGAAAACTTGCCTTCGTCGCAATTTGATCTGCCGCCGCGCAGCGTAGTTCGCCCTTCAACCGACTCTGCCGCGCTCGCCGAATCTTTCGCGCGCGAACTCACCGCACTCGCCTGCGAAGTGTATCAACCTAACGACGACGAAGAAGCAATCGAGATCGTGTTGAAGATCGTCAAAGATGCAAAGGCAAATGAAGTGCTGACGTGGGACGACAGTGAATTGCCCTTGCGCGGAATTTCCGAAGCGTTGACTCGTGTAGGCATTAAGAGATCAAACATCAACTTATCAAACGAAGTGACAAAACGCAAAACGCAAACACTTGAACTCGATGCGCCGCTTGTTGGGATCACCGGCGCGCTCGCCGGTCTTGCCGACACCGGCTCTCTCGTTTTACTCAGCGCACCGACTCGTTCCCGCGCCGCCTCACTCACGCCTCTCACTCACATCGCCTTATTGCGTATAAATAATCTCTATCCCGATATGGCATCGTTCCTCACCGCGCACCCCGACCTCACCAACGATTCCAGTAACCTCATCTTCATCACCGGACCCAGCCGCACGGCAGATATT
>Ga0082335_1007124_pt1 | contig 13813 bp, 12 predicted proteins | sample Subgrocontami58m_FD_72375 | JGI IMG/M metagenome (GOLD analysis project Ga0082335, IMG submission 72375) | Subsurface groundwater microbial communities from S. Glens Falls, New York, USA - GMW37 contaminated, 5.8 m (SPADES assembly) (version 2) ...
AATAGTGGGTCAGGGTTTTCCTGCGCGCGGCTTAGTTCAACTCGGATTGATGCGGCGGCGCAGGGATACGTGTTTTTGATTTTCTCTTATTCCGCCGCATCAATCCTTAATTCGTTAGCTTTCTCTCGGAGCCTTTAATGAAACTCGGCAAATTAAACAAGGTTGATCTCCGCGAATACTGGAAACATGAGGCGATTGACTTCACGCGGTGGTTGGCGGAGCCGGATAATCTTGACGCGTTGGGAGATGAAATCGGTCTTGATATTGAACTGCTTCAAACCGAAGCAGGGGTTGGTCGTTTCAGCGCTGATATCCTCGCACAAGAAGAAACCACAGGCCGAAAAATCGTCATAGAGAACCAGCTTGAGTCAACAGATCATAGCCACCTTGGCCAAATTCTAACCTACGCCGCTGGAATTGAAGCCGAATATATCGTCTGGGTTGTTAAAGAGGTTAGAGATGAACACAAGCAAGCGGTAGACTGGTTGAATGAACATACCGATGAAAAGCTAAATTTCTTCTTGGTACGGATCGAGCTTTGGCAGATTGGGGATTCTGACCCTGCACCAAAGTTTTTTGTGGTCTCACGACCAAACGACTGGACGAAATCAGTCAGAGGTACCGTTCACGACCAAACAGATCTGTCAGATACAAAGTTATTACAACTCGAGTTCTGGCAACAGTTGCGTGATTTTGCTGCCGAGAATAAACCACCATTGAAACTTCGCACTCCACGCGCTCAGCACTGGTACGACGTGGCAATTGGACGATCAGACTGCCATGTAGCGTTTACGGCTTTGGCATCTGAGAACCAGATTGGGTGCGAACTTTATATTCCGAATTCCAAACAACTTTTCAAGGCATTCTATTCACACAAGGAAGCAATCGAAAAAGAACTAGGCCTCGATTCCTCTTTGTCTTGGCAAGAACTTCCGGAGAAGAAAGCTAGCAGAATTCGTGCGATTCGTAAGTTCGAATTCGCAAACCAAGATCGAGAAGAGGTTTTTAGCTGGCTTGTCCAAACCTGCCTCAAGTTCAGAAGCGTTTTTTCAAAATCATGGCCGCAAACCGAAAGCTAACAACTGGTTCGTGCGGACGCCGGGGACAGCGCGCCATGTTTCCTGACACTTCTGTGGCCGGCGCCGCACAACCAGGCCGTTATCCTCAACCAAAAACGACTCCATCGAGTCGTTTTTGATTCGTTGACAACAAAACCAGACTTCCGAAGTTTTTAAAACTTCGGAAGTCTCGCAACTCTCTCCTGCCCGGTATACACTCTCAAACTTCCCCGCCTCACATAACCGATCACCGTAATGTTCCACGCTTTAGCGAGTGACACGGAAAGACTCGTCGCCGACGTGCGCGAAGCGACAATCGGCACGTTCATCTTCACCGCCTTGCTCAACATCTCCGAGCTAATGCGCCCGGTCGCCAACAAAATTAAACCCTCCGTCGAAATGTTTTGCTTCAAGGCTTTGCCCCACAAGCGATCAATCGTATTGTGTCTGCCAACGTCTTCGGCAACGAAAATTAATTTTTCGCCATCGGTCAACGCCGAAGTGTGAATCCCCTGCGTCTCACTATATAGTTTCGCCGCTTGATACAGATCGTGCAAACGCGCGAAAATTTGATCAGGCGAGATCGTCGTGTGCGTATTAAGCGGCTGATGCTTTTGACTCAGATCATCAAAGGTGACGCCGCCGCCACAGCCCGAGGTAATGATCTTGCGCTGCACCAACTCTTCAATCGAATGATTCAGCCACACGTCCACGCACGTTTCACTTTGAGAGAGAGTCAACGCGCTCACGTCGGCAACACTTTGGATCAGTCCCTCACTTCGCAAAAATCCGAGCGCAAGCTCATCCAGATCATGCGGCGTGCACATGAACGTCGCCAACTCTTTGCCGTTGACGCTGATACAGGCTAACGCCTCTTCGGTGATCGCGCCATCAACCGATTCCCATTCACCATTATCGTATTCGTCGTAGTCGAGAGGGTAAATGCCTTTCATATAATTCTCAATTCAGGATCGCTCAAACTCACTTGCGGCTTCTGCAATTGAATCGGCGGCAATGATTTTGCTTTCGCCAAAATGGATTCTGCGGCGCGACGGAATGCCTGACTCGATTCTGATTCGGGCGAAGCCAACACAACGGGGATGCCGCCATCGCCGCACTGCCGTATTCGCCCTTCAAGCGGAATCTGCGCTAACACTTTTGTTCCCAACTTTTGGCTCAACACTTCACCCCCGCCCTCGCCAAAAATTTTTTCTTTCTCGCCGCAATGTGGACAAACATAATAACTCATGTTTTCGATCAATCCCAATAACGGGATGTCGAGTTGACGAAACATCTCGCCGCCTTTGATCACGTCCGCCACTGAAACATCTTGCGGCGTTGTTACCAGCACCGCGCCTGTGAGCGGGATAGATTGAGTGAGAGTCAACTGCACATCGCCTGTGCCGGGCGGCAGGTCAATAATTAAATAATCGAGTTGTCCCCACAACACATCGCGCAAAAGTTGGCGTAGAGCTTGATGCAACATCGGTCCGCGCCAGATGACCGGGGCATTGGCAGGCACAAGGAAACCCATTGACATGACGGCGACACCGTGCGCGATGGGCGGATAAATTTTTTCGCCCATCGTCATCGGCTTCTCATCGGGCAAGCCCATCATCATCGGGATGTTGGGTCCGTGAATGTCGCCATCAAGCAACCCGACTCGATTCTTCGTTTGCGCCAACGACACCGCCAAATTAACCGCCACCGTAGATTTGCCAACACCGCCCTTGCCACTGGCAACGGCGATGACGTGTTTCGCCTCTAAGTTTAATCGCGTCGTGTCGCGTAGTTGTGAATTCGGAGTCACTTCAAAATCAATTTGCACATCACGCACACCTTCGATGTTCATCACCGCGCGTTTCGCTCTGCGCTCAATCGGCACTTGCAGCGGACTCCCCGCTTCGCGCAAACGCACGGTGAAGCTGACCACGCCGTCACGCACCATGACGTTGTACACCATGCCCAGCGAAACGATGTCCCGATTCACTTCGGGATCAAGCACCGTGCCGATGGCAGTTAAGATTTGATCGGGGGTGATGGTGAGAGAGGGTTTGAATAGATCGAGAAAATTTTTCATTTTTCAACAACACCTGACAGGTCTGTCTAAAATTCAGCAGGCGTTAAGTTCTGCAAGACCTGTCAGGTGTGATGCGGAGGTCTGGCGAATTCCTTTTCCTCAGCGCTCACATCCAAATGCAATGTCGCCAAGTCTTCAACCAAGATCAAATCTACAGGCGTTGGATCAAACGTGGTGATCGTTTTGATATAGCCGTGACACGCATCGCACGTTTGCAAACTATATTTTTCTTCTTCGCCTTCCACCACAATATATCCTAACGATTTAAAATCATCGTTGGCGCAGAACACGCATTGCAAACGCGGATACGCCCAATCTGCGCCACACATAGAACAACGGAGTCGGCGCGCGCCCTCTTTGCCTTGTATCTCGGCGAAGGCGGGCGCATTGCCGCACATCGGACACAATCCTCTTTGCCATTTATCGAAATCGGCGTAAAGACCTTCTGCCCATGCCCGCAACGAGGGACGCAAGCTATGTTGGGCGATGACGCGCAATAAATCCGAATCCAATTTAAGATTAACGATTAAAGATTCAGTTTGATTCCAATTACCAGAAGCGAGCGCGCCCCAAACTACGACTAGATCAAGATCGTTTCTCTCCACCGCGCGGCGAATCTGTTCGGCGGCGGCAGAACGCAACACCGCCCCATTGCCCGTTGAAACCTGTTCCGTCATTTTTGCCGGATCGGGTTTGCCGCGCGAGAAAAGCGAGAAACTTTTTTTCTTCTCGTCAGTCGTGGGCGCGCCCACTTTTTCTACGACGGCGCAAAGTTTCAGAAAAAGATCGCGCGTTGCATCGGGATCGATAGGCAACTCCTCGCCAATGAGCAGAGGAACGCCAGAATCGATTTTGTTTTTGATGGTTTCATCATCGAGCGCAAAAGGTTCAACGTTTTTTTGCGCCTCGCGCAGAAGCGGCAGTGTCTCGCGATAAAACGAAATGGCTTCAGCGAGTTCGGGGTTTTGTTCGGCGACGACGTTGAGCCGCCGCATGAAAACAGCGAGTTGCGGATCGGAAGTAAGTTGCTGTTTGGGTTTCATGTAATCAATGAACAATGAACGCTTCGCGTGAGACAATGAACAATGCAAATACGAAATACGGAATGCGCATCACGCATCACGTATCACGACTCTTTATTCTGCGTCGCCAGCGTGTGCAGTGCCTCCACCGTTTCATCTAACTCGTCGCCGCCCAAGGCAATCAAGCGATCAATCTCTTGGCGCAGATGCACCAACATGCCATGAAGCATTGCCATCTGCACCGGGTCTTCGGTTTGCAACCAAGCATTTTCTTGATTCGCTGCTTCAAGCCACAACGAGAGTCGCTCCATTGTTTTTAACGCATCATCCACAGTCGTGTCGCGTTTGCGCGAACTGGGGGAGAAGGGTTGTCCTTTGCCGTCACGTCCTGCCATATAAAACTCCTCACACATGAGACCGACGCGGTTTCGCAAAGCGAACCGCGTCGGTCTATAAACTTAGAACTGTTCGGGAGCGGTTGACCGCATCACCTTTAGATCAGCCCTTGTCCGCCCATCACAATCGCCATGCGCATGACGAATCCGCCGATCAGTATCAACAGCGAGACGACCACCGTCATATTCTTCATGCGAAGCTGAATCGCCAATGGGACGATCAACCCAACCAGCAGAACGCCAACGATGATCAGGATACCCGTCATGCCGCTTAAAACCGAAACGCCCGACGCCATCAACCACCCGACGAAGACGACGAGCAGAACGATCTCCAACACCAACGCGACGTTATCCGCTTGCTTGAGCCGACTCCACGCCTCGCCCAGATCGGTTTTGGTCAAGGCGAGTCCCAAAGCAATCGTCGCCATGCCGGTTGACGCGCCCGAGACAAGAAACAACGCGCCTAGCATTGGATTGCTTGACCACATTGGCAGGTGAGTACTAGCGAGTAGCACGCCAGTGTATGAGGCGAGAAAGAATCCGCTGAGGCCGCCCAAGACCGAATAGATCTTGCGCGGCATACCGGAATACTTTTCGCGGAACGGCGCCCAAGGCAGGCGACCTGTTTCAACGAGGGCATCAACGAACGACAAAAAGCTGAAGCCGCCGAACAACAGCAAGGCATACGCGCCTACCGAGATCGCCGAATCCCATTTGGGCCACGGCAAAAAAGTTTTGCTGTAGACGATCATGTGATAGAAGCGTGCTGGCACGCCGAGATCCATGATGAGACTCAGGGCGCACACCAGCGAAAGCGGAAAGGCGATGTAGTAACCCATGCGCGCAATCGGACGATCTTCGGGGCGACCCACGAGCTCGATGATCGCCGAAGTGAAGTACGCGCCACCGGCGATGCCGCCGACGAAGAAGTACACAACGATCCACCAATCCCATAACGGAATTTGTAATTCGCCCATGTTAGTTCTCCTTCATCGCCGCATCGTGTCGCGCGCCGCGTGTACGGAACGCAATCAATGCGGAAACGCCTAAGGCAATCGCCGCGCCAACGCTCCACAACGAACCGGGGATCAGATTCTTTTGTGGAAGTTGTGGGTTGCGTGGCTGCTTATACACTTCGGGTTCATCCATCAACAAGTAGAACACATTGAGACCGCCCAGCACGTCGGTGTCACCGTAGAGTTGCGCTTTGTTGAATCCAAGTGATTTCAACGTCTCCACGCGCTTGCGCGCCGAGACTCGCAATGTATCCACATCACCATAGACAATCGAATCAGTCGGGCAGGCTTTGGCGCACGCCGTTTCGAGTCCTTGCGAGATGCGATCATTACACAGTGTACATTTGTTGACGCGACCTGTTGTCTTGTTGTAACTGATCACGCCAAACGGACAGGCGGGGATGCAGGCGCGACAACCATTGCATACATCTTGCTGCACGACCACGTTGCCGAGTTCGGTCCGCATCAGGGCATGAGTCGGGCATACTTCGAGACAACCCGCTTGCGTGCAGTGTTTGCACGAGTCGCTCATCATGTACCACGCCATGTTACCTTCCAGCGAAGAACCGCGCTCGATAAAGCGCACACGCCGCCAGTTGGTCGCCGAGAGCGAACCGGTGTTGTCGTACGAGTCACCGGTGAAGTTCACCGCTTTCAACTTGCCGCCGACATTTTTAAAATGCTCAGGCTCGGCGTCTAACTCATTCCACTCTTTGCACGCCACCTGACAGGCTTTGCAACCGATACAGATCGAGGTGTCAACGAACATTCCTTTAGGCATTGCACACCTCCCCCAGCGAGTCGTTGCAACTCAAACTAGCGATGGACATTTCGGGTCCGGTGGTAGACGCCAAAAGTTTCTTCATCAGATCATTGGCAGTGGCGGAACGACGACCTAAACGCATATCGCCCGAGAACACTTTGCCTTCGTGAATGCTCACATTGGGATCGCCCACCAGCGCGCTGATGTCATTGGTGACATCACCACTGGCGAGACCTTGATAACCCCAATGCCAGGGAATGCCGATCCCATGCACGGTTTTGCCGTCAATCACAAAGGGGCGAATACGTTTCGTCACCAACGCCCGACCTTCTACTTCACCGCGCGCGGTCACAACCGTCACCCAATCGCCATTGTTGATCTTCTTCTCCGTCGCCAACTCCGGACTCATCTCGATGAACAGTTCTGGCATCAACTCTGCCAACCACGGCAACCAACGGCTCATGGTGCCAGAGAGATAATGTTCGGTGAGACGATAGGTAGAGACGACGAGAGGATACTTCGCCGCATCACCAGCTTCGTGATACGGATTGCCTTTAACTTTCCACGTCTTGGCAATCGGGTTGCGTTGTTGCTTGTAAACAGGATTCGTCACCGGCGACTCGTACGGTTCGTAGTGAGTCGGCAGGGGACCATCCACCGCACCCGTTGGCGCAAACAACCAGAACTTACCATCCGGCTTCATCAACGCCGGACTGGCACCATCGTGGAAGTCGAGACCCGCCGCCGTATCTTTTTGAGCCGTATCCGGTTTCTTGGTGGGCGGGAAGTCAATGCCATCACTACCGGCGTTGACCCACTGACCCAAGATCGCAGCGCCGTTGGCGTCCTTCGTGCCAGTATCACGGTTGGCGTCCCAATACGTATACTTCTTGCGCTCGCTCCACGGGTTGCCTTTGGCATCCGCCGAAGCGCGGCTGTAAAGGATGTGACGATTGGCGGGCCAGGCAAAGCCCCAGTTGGGACTCACCCATTCATCGCCTTTACGTTGCGCGGCGCGATTCTGACCTTCTGCCGGATACACGCCGCTGTAGATCCAACAACCACACGCGGTGCTGCCGTTGTCTTGCAGTGCGGCAAATCCTGTAACGAGCTTCTTATCTGCCCAGGTATAGCCGTTGATCTCGCGCATGATCAGATCGGGACTCGGTTCATCTTTGATGCGCCATTGTTCATTCTCTTTAGGATTCATGTAATCCCAATAGAGATTCTGGATCGCCCAATCGCGTTTCTCTTTGCTATCTTTATAGAGAGCCTTGAGTCGCGCGCCCAAGTGGAAGGTAAACCACAGATCGGTGCGGGCATCGTCGGGCGGATCCACTGCTTTGTCGTGTTGCTGTAAGAGTCGCTGCGTGTTGGTGAACGTGCCTTGACCTTCGGCGACGTGCGCCGCAGGCAGGAAGAAAACTTCTGTGCCGATCTTCTTGGGATCAACACCCGGACGTTTCCAAAATGCTGCCGTCTCCGTTTCGAAGTAATCACGCACCACCATCCACTCCAACTTCTCTAACCCTTGTCGTTGATATTCAGCGTTCTGTCCACCGACAGCCGGGTTCTGTCCAACGACGAAGAAGCCTTTCACACCGCCTTGATTCATTAACACAAACGTTGGCATGTGTGAGTGATCGCCGGTGATCTTCGGCAACGAGTCGTAGCCGAAATCGTTTGCGGGAGTGGCGGCGTCGCCGAACCACGCCTTGAGCATACTCACCGCATACTTCGGCGTGTTCGACCAGAAGCTGGTTATTTGTGTTTCGGTCAGGATGTAATCCTTAAGCGTGTCGTGATTGCGTCGCGCATCGGCAGCAGCCAGGTAGCCCGACCACGAATGGTAGAGGGTGGGGATGTCGGTAGACCCTTGAATGGAGGCATGCCCACGCAAGGCGAGGATGCCGCCGCCGGGTCGTCCCATATTCCCCAACATCTCTTGCACCATACCGGCCGTGCGGATGATCTGCGTGCCGGTCGTGTGTTGAGTCCAACCAACAGCATAGACGATTGAACTGGTGCGATCACGACCACTGTTCGCCAACAATGCTTCGGCAACTTGAACGAACTTTTCTTTCGAACAACCGCACACTCTCTCCACCATCTCCGGCGTGTAGCGCGCGTAGTGCTTCTTCATGATCTGAAAGACCGATTTCGGGTCTTGCAGAGTCAGGTCGGTTTTCACCGTGCCCGGCACGCGCGAAGCGATGAGCTCGGTGTAGGTCTTCTCGTTGCCTGTTGCCTTCACCTTCGATTCGTTGCGTTGATATTGCCAAGAAGCAGTGGCATAGCTCGCGCCATCCTGCGAGAGTCCAGAGAACACGCCATCCAGATCATCGGTGTCTTTGTAGTCACCATTGATCAGAGTCGCGGCGTTAGTGTAGTTGACGAGATACTCTTTGTAGAAAGAATCGCCATTCCATTTGGGGCTGTTGATGAAGTAAGTGATCAACGCGCCGAGGAACACGATGTCGGAGCCCGCGCGGATGGGCGCATGAATATCTGCCATCGCCGAGGTGCGGGTGAAGCGGGGGTCTACGTGGATGATCTTGCCGCCCTTTTCTTTCGATTTCATCGCCCAGCGGAAGGCGACGGGGTGACACTCTGCCATGTTCGAACCCATGATCATGATCGAATCGGAATTCGCAATATCACGGGCGAAGGTGGTCGCGGCGCCGCGACCGAATGAAATCCCCAGACCGGGGACGCTAGCCGAGTGTCATATCCGCGCCTGATTCTCGATGGAGACGACGTTCATCGCGCGGAACAATTTTTGATGAAGGTAATTCCACTCATCGTCAATTGTCGCGCCGCCGAGCGAAGCCACCGCCAGAACTTGGTTGACCAGTTTATCTTTGTCGCCAACCTTCACTGTCGGAATGAAGTTTGCATCGCGAGTCTTTTTAAACTTCTCGGCGATCATCTCCATCGCTTTGTCCAACGACAACTCTTCCCACTTGTCGGAGAACGGCGCGCGATATTTAACTTTTGTCCAGCGATGGGGGTTGACGGCGAGTTGATACGTCGCCGCACCTTTGGGGCAGAGGGTGCCCACATTGATCGGGCTGTCGTAATTGCCCTGAATATCTACGATTTTGTTGTCTGCCACTGTGACAATTTGCCCGCAGCCGACGGCGCAATAGGGGCAGACACTTGGAACTTCTTTGCCTTGCTTAGCGAGCTTAGCGCGAGTCTTCGCGCTTGCGGGCGCAGAGTTGAACCCGAGACCATTCATCTCGGAGGCAACCGCGCCGCCCATTGTCCCCGCCGAGAGTTTTAAAAACTCACGACGAGTCATTTTATCTGTCATAAAGTCTCCTCTCTCCAGGTATTACTCAATGACGAAACAACTAAGCGGATGAGTTAATGAAAATTATTCTGCGATAAATAATCTCCTCTCTCGGCACTTTGCCCGAATATAAATTTTTTTGGCGGAACTCGTAGATAGTGGGTAAATTATAGCATGATGATCTGGCGATCCGATCATTAGAAAAATGACACGCCAGACCTCCGAGTTCTTAAAGAACTCGGAGGTCTGGCGTGTCTGGCACTTCACCTCTGTTCAGCGCGGATGCCGCCTCAACCTCTCCCCCGCCGCATTCAGCGTCTCCAACTTTTTGGCGAAGGCGAACCGCACTTGTCGTTTGCCCATGTTCGGCGTTCCGTAAAAGCACGAAGCAGGCACGACGGCAACGCCGAGAGTCTGCGGCAGCCAACGAGCGAAGTCGTAATCATCGCCCGCAAAATTCCATTTGCCAAAATCAGCCAAGATGTAATACGCGCCTTCGGGCGGACGGGCGACGAAATTTGATTCAAGCAAGATAGACATGATCGTTTCGCGGCGTTGGGTGTAATCGGTTTTCACTTGCGCGTAATACGTATCAGGCAAGTTAAGCGCGGACACCGCCGCCGCTTGCAACGGCGCGGGCGCGCAGATCGTCGTGAAGTCATGCACGGTGCGAACGGCTTTACTCAACGCGCCACGCGCAAAAGCAAAACCGAGTCGCCAACCCGTTGCCGCAAACGTTTTACTAAACCCGCTGATCGTCACCGTGCGATCTGCCATGCCGCCAATACTTGCCAACGGGATGTGTTGGCGATCATCGTAAATGATGTGTTCGTAAATTTCATCGGTGACGGCGACGATGTTGAACTCTTGGCACAACTTGGCAATGCCTTCGAGTTCAACGCGGGTGAAGACGTGACCCGTGGGGTTGTGCGGCGTGTTGACGATGATCGCTTTCGTGCGCGAGTTAAACGCTTTACGCAACAGATCGAGATCGAGCGTGTAATCGGGTTCAGTCAACGCCACAAAACGCGGCACGCCACCGGCAAAGATCACTTCGGGCGCGTAGCCTTCGTGATACGGTTCGATGATGATCACTTCATCGCCCGCATCGAGCAGAGCCATGAACGTCCCGCTGATGGCTTCGGTCACGCCGCAGGTAACGGTGATGTCTTGATCAGGATCGAAGTCGAGTCCGTACCAATGTTTCATCTTGGCAGAAAGCGCCTGTCGCAGTGGCGGTATCCCCCAAGTGATCGTGTATTGGTTGCTGCCGCTATCTAACGCGCGATGCGCGGCGTCAATCACTTCGCGCGGCGGATCAAAATCGGGGAAGCCTTGCGAGAGGTTGATCGCATTATGCGTAATTGCCAAGCGAGTCATCTCACGAATAAACGACTCGCGCAGACCACTTAAACGTTTTGCCAGTTCCATAGTCATCCTCACAGAAAAGAGATGCCGCCAATCTTACCATCACGGCGTCGCCGTCACCCCAAAATACTTCGTCCAACGATACGGATCTTCCACTTTTCCCAACTGCCCCTCGCGGATAGCGTTTGGGTTTGTGGTCGGCACGCGCGCCAAGTAGTGCCGACTCTTTTTATAAGATTCCAAATCCATTTTTGGGAAGAGATCGATCCCGCGAAGCAAGTTATTCGTCGAGTCTACTTCAAAGTTATTGATGAACGTCGTTGCGGCGACTCCTTGTGTCGCCCACACCAGCGTGCGCGACTCTTCTTGCGCCGACCACGTCACCCATTCGGGCTTGCCCAACACTTTCACGATGTCTACCAGCACATACATCTTCAAAACCGTTTTCGCTTCTTCAGAGTTGGCAGTGACGTGATCAACCGTGCCGTTTGAAAACTCGATCACCATCTGCCGCCCGTCGCCGCGATAAACGTAACTTCCACTTTGGGCGATCTTCTCGTTCGGCGCTCCTAATACTTTCAATACATCTTGTTCATCCGATTTTCCAATCACGATCCCGCGCCACACACCATTAGAAAAATCTGTGGGCAAGTTGTTCACGGGCGCTGGGCTGTTCACGCAAGCCGCCAAAGTTATTAGGCATAACGACAAAATAATTTTGATCTTCATTCGTCCTCTCTTTCACCTCTTCAAAGTTTAACGCGAAAGTCCGATCTGTCATTCCGAGCGACACTTCGACTTCGCTCAGTGCAGGCGCGAGGAATCTCTTTGACTAATTCGAGAGATTCCTCGCGGAAAACCGCCGCTCGGAATGACGGGATCGCGCTTTAGGATTTCCAACTTCCAGCCTCTAACTTCCATCCTTCGGCACACATCTTGCACTTTCAATCTCTTAACCATCATCGCGCAAGGAGCGTCCTATGTTATTCACACCTGAAACCTTTCGATCTATTCTCGCCATAACATTGCTCGCCCTCGGCGTCCTGTTTATCGGCGCGGGCTTCTTTAAACTTGTGGGCTTTGGTTTCAATAATCATGCCAGAACCCTCGCCGCCCAATCCGCCAAACTTGGGCAGAAGTCTATCACCAACGACATCACCCACATCGTGCAAGCCGCCGTGCAATTAAACGAATCGGTGAATAATCTCCTCCGCACCTCAATGGGCGTGGGAGCCTTCCTCATTATATTCGGCGCGGGCTTCATCACAGCCTCTTACGCAGTAATGTTCATTGCTTAAAACGCAATACGGATCACGTATTTCGTATTCCGTATTCCACATTCCGCATTCCGCATTCCGCATCTCACCCCATGCCACCCTTCTTCACCCTCCTCCCCGAATCGATCTGGTCTGAAGTCAATCGTCGCATTCGCGTTGAAAGGACATTACGCGATCTACTCGATCAATGCGAAGACGACACACGCACCACACTCGCCGCCACCTGCCAAACGGTTGAAATGTGGAGACCGGGAATCGTAGGCAAAGTCTATTTACAGGTTAAAGGTCAAGAGCGAAGAAATAAAGGTCAACAACTACCCGAACTGGCACAGGCAACTCTCGCCGCGCTCAATCTTAAAGAGCGCCTGCAAGCCACTCAACATTTTGCCTCACTCGCCTACGATGCAAAAAACTCTCTGCGCGATTGGAGCATCCCGCTCGTCTGCCTCTACGCCATAATCCCCAATCCCTCGGTGCTAATCAAAGCGATGCTCGATCAGGAGCTCACGGCACTTGCCGCGCGGATTCTGGTCGCTAACGAAACGCCGCAATCTTTAATCCTTAATCTTCCATCTCTCATCGCAACTTACTCCACCGCAATCAAACTCTCACTCGCCAATCACTTCACCTTGTATGGCTTGCCCGAAGTCGCCCGCACCTTCGCGCCCAAACAAGCAAAAGGCACGGGGCAATTAAATCTTCCGAGTGATCTGCCTTCAGCGCATCGCGCCCTCGCCGATCAACTCGATCACATTTTCCTCAGCGACTATTCGGCGCAACCCATCTCGCTCTCGCGCGCTATCGAGTCATCGCTCTCGCTCGCCACCGATCTCACACTACGTCACGCGCATCGCGCGCTCGATCACAACGATCCCGTCTCCGCCCTCGCCGCCTTCCGCGAAGCACGCGCCATGCGCCCCAAAGCCGATCACCTTCGCGTCCTCATCGCCGAAGCAATGGCGATGATGGGCGACACGCAAAACGCGCTGGTTGAGCTTGGCGCGCAGACTTCGGAAGTCTTAAAGACTTCCGAAGTCTCAGCAAGAGTCCTCCTCGCCGCCGCACGCGTTTACCACAAAGCGGGCAACGATGATCAGGCGCACGAACTGTTGATCAAGATTCTCAATTTAAATGAAAGTGATGCGCCCTCATTAATTTCATGCGCCGATTTACTGATCCAACTCGGTGACGCCGACTCTGCCGCGCAACTTTGGGAAAAACTTTTACCCTCTTCACCATCCCCCGCGCCTCTTCACCTTAATCTTGCCAAATTCTTTTTGGCTCACGGCGATCAAACAAAGGCGCAACATCACGCTTGGGCGGCACTCGGCTTCGATCCTGAAAACGCCTTAGCCCGAAAAATTCTCGCCCAAGCCTTGCGGCACAACGACCCCGCATCAGCGATCACTCACTATCAACGCGCCATCGCGCGCGATCCCGATCCTAAACTGCAACTCGAACTTGCCCAAACCGCGCTTGAGGCAAATCAACCCGAACTCGCATTAGCAACCGCACTCAAGACTTCCGAAGTCTTGGAGC
>Ga0082335_1007128_pt1 | contig 13804 bp, 15 predicted proteins | sample Subgrocontami58m_FD_72375 | JGI IMG/M metagenome (GOLD analysis project Ga0082335, IMG submission 72375) | Subsurface groundwater microbial communities from S. Glens Falls, New York, USA - GMW37 contaminated, 5.8 m (SPADES assembly) (version 2) ...
GGCGCGCCGCCCCGCGGAGCGCCGCCCGCCGATCGCGCCCGGGTGGTGCACCGCCGCCGCGAGGAAGGCGATGCCGGTCGCGAACACCGCGACGCGCTGCATGATGCACAGCGGGCAGGGCTCGACGTCCTTGAAGTACTGCAGGTAATACGCGGCGCCGATCAGCCCCGCGCAGGCGAGGAAGCCGAGCAGGTTGCCGGTGCGGCGGGAAACGTCGAGGGAAAGCGCCATTGCGTTCGGGCGGATGCGGAAAAGCCGTAACGATACCGCATCGCGCGGAGGGCGTGGCGGCGGTTGCACTGCGCGCCGTCGTCCCCGAGCGGTTCGATCGCGACTACGAGTCCTCGCTGCTCGATCTGACTTGCGCGATGATGGCGTCCTAGCGCGCGGAATTCAGTCGGGCTTGACGTTGAGCGCCCGGATTACACCGGTCCAGCGTGTGATCTCGCTGTCCACGTAACGGGCAAATACCTCCGGCGCCATGTATTCCGGTTCCGCGCCCTGCAGGTGCAGCGCTTCAATGACGCTCTTGTCCTTCAGCGAGCGCTCCACTGCGCCAGTCAGCCTGCCGACGATGTCCCTGGGCGTGCCGGCCGGCGCGAACAGTCCGGTCCAGGTCGCGACGGTCATGCCTTTGTAGCCAAGCTCGGCGAAGGTTGGCACTTCGGGCAGGGAGAAATGGCGCTTGACCGAGGTCACCGCCAGCGGCAGCAGTTTGCCCCCGCGGATGTGCGGCAGTGCCACCGGTACGGTGTTGAACATCATGGTGATCTGTCCGCCCAGCAGGTCGGTGGTGGCAGGCGCGGCACCTTTGTAGGGAACGTGCAAAAGCTGCACTTTCGCCTCGGAGGCGAAGATCTCGCCCGCGAGGTGCAGCGAAGTGCCGTTGCCGGCCGAGCCGAAGCTCAGTTTGCCGGGGCTCTTTCGCGCCTCTGCGAGCAGGTCGTTCATGCTCCTGATGCCGGAAGCGGGCGTCACCACGAGCACGTTGGGAACGCCGGAGAGATGGGCGATGGGGGCGAAATCCTTGCGCGGATCGTAGGGCAGTTTGGCGAACAGGCCGAGGTTCGCGCCGTGCGTGGCCGATGTGCCCGCGAGCAGTGTATAGCCGTCGGGCGCGCTCTTCGCCACTGCCTCCGTGCCGATGTTGCCGCCTGCACCCGGGCGATTCTCGACCAGCACCGGTTGTCCCAGCTCTTTAGTGAGCTGCTGCGCGGTGGCGCGCACGATGACGTCGATGGCGCCGCCCGCTGCAAAGGGCACCAGTATGCGTACCGGCTTGGAAGGATAGGCCTGGGCCAGCACCTGGGTCGGCGCGACCAGTGCAGCGCCGAGCGCGCATGCGCCGGCCAGACGAAGGAGGGGTTTCATGGCGGGATTCTCGATAAGTGAAGGGAGACAACCGGGATTTACGGTAATTATATTGGACCACAAGGTGGAGTATGGCTTTTCCGCTACCGGCCAGAACCGGGCTGTCGTGAACGGGTCAGCTCCGATCCGGCGCGCGGCCACGCGCACCCTAGCCGAAGTGACCCCACGATCACCTGCGCACGATTATCCCCACCTTATTCACAGGTGAGCCCCAGGTTACTCACCGCATTTCCACAAGGTTGTGCGTTGGCGAAATAGGTATCTTGTGGCAGCCTCATCACCCGTTCGCAGGGTTGATTACGCAAGGGGAGCGCAAGAATGAAGAGGAGCGCGTTCGAGACATTCAAGTTCGGTCAGAACAAGACATCAAAGCAAACCTATTTCCCTGCCATGACAGTTAAGCAAACGGGCACGACGTCAGTGGCAGGTGTCGCGTCGGCGAAACGGCCCCAGGGGAGCACTTCAAGCAGGAAGCGGACAACTCAAACTTAGCAGCGCGCCCGGCACCCTGCCCGGGCAGACTCACTCTGTAATGATTCGATAAGAATTAGCCTGCTAATCCTGCTGACCGAGTCCGGCCACATCCGGACATCCATCATAGCTTTGAAATGCGCGTGCATCCGATTACTTACCATTAACGCGGTCTACTTGAACTACGCCAGTCTTAGTCCTCTGGATCTTCCTCTCCCGAGTCGGCATTCCACTCAGCGACAAATTCCTTTGTGATCCAGTGGCGCTCGTCTCCGATATAACGGTGATATCTTGATTCAAACGAATGCAGTGCAGACTCAAACTGAACCATTGTCAGCACCGCGTCGCTCACCTGGGGTAGGGACTCATCGTCGAGAGCCTCGAGGTACTTGCCCGCAGGCTCTGGTTTTAGGATGTCCAATAGATCGTTAAGCACGCGATTGACGATCTTGACTTTGCTTGTGCTCATCGTCGCGTCGGGCTTCTTCTTCGAAAGCTCCCGAATTTCCCTGATGAGAGCTTCGAAAATCGGTGTCGACGCTTGGTACGTTGCGACCACAGCGTCGGTCGTCACCTGCTCGAACTCGTCGTCCTCGTCACCCGCGTCGTAACCGTCGTCCTCGTCGCTCACCTTCTCTCCGTTCCAATCTTCGTGGGGGCGCTACCTTCAATTTGACTTGCGGCTCCGTTAACAACGTATTTCCATCCGCGATCATAGACCATATTGTTGGAGCGGAAGCGCTCGGCTTGCTCGATATACAGCGCCAAGACCATCGTCACATCGCTATTCGTCGGGACTGTGGACTCGTCAAAGGTGACGAAATTCTCGAGCGGCTTATAGTGCCCGGTCAGGATCGAGTTTCCCTTGGCCAAGATGTTGTTCACGAGCTTGAGCTTAAACAGATTGAGCCCGTCGTTCGGCGCTTTCTTCCCGAGTATCGATATTTCGGTATGGAGACCTTGAAGCTGGACGATCAACTTCTCGAGGTCCCGGACGTCCTCTTCAGTTCTCAATACCGATTCAGGGGCATTTTGCGCGGAATTCGACATATTTCTTTACAAGAACGTCAATGGGATTTCGTTGTTTGCTTTCGAATAACTCTACCATCTGGGCGATGTCAACGTCAGTGAGCGTCACAATCGCCTTGCGCTGGCCCGACCATAGATCGATTGTCCTCGTCAATTCGGCCCTCTTGAGCGGGTACCGTGTGATGAAAACACCAAACCTTCCGAACTCGTCGGCAAGATATCGGTTGAGCTGATCAACGTGCTGGCGTTCGATCGCCGCAACGTTCTTCATCTCCATCGTGATCTGCCGGGAACCATAGGTATTGAAAATGTCCCTGAGAAACGGCGTCGAGGCAGTGTTGTAAAAGATGAGATCGCGGATGCTTACACCGCTATCTGTGCGCGCCTGTTCCTCGGCGAAATCGAGCTGCGGGTAGAGCAACGAGGGCAATAATTGCCCCATAAGGTCCTCGTACCGCTTGTCAGCGCCATCGCTCTTACCAGTCGATAATTTCTTGATAGCCGCGAATTTCCGTTTGGCTGACGTAATCGGTATCTGCGCGAAGAGCGGATCGTTGCGACAGTCTTCAAAGGTGCGCTCCTTGGCTTTCACGTATGTCTCGATCACACCGTAGTGGTCGCGGTTATAGTTTAGGACGGCGACGCGAGTGAGTTCCTCTGGCCTGTGGGAGATTTCATCTTGGGGGCAGTATTTCTCGAAGTATTCGTCGTAGCTGATCCACGGGACGAATCGCAGCCAGCGCTTCGGCACAAAGATGAGGGGACTGCCGTTCCTCGGATTGATCGGCAACTGGATGCCGTGTGCCTCCACAAAAAGGTTCTTGCGTGAATCGTAAAGCTGAGGGACGCCGGACGGCGATGTCGGGATGCGGAGCTGCTCACACTGGTGGATCGTGAAGTCGATCAAGAACGACTTCAAGAAGCTGCAAGTGAAGTCGCTGATGCGGTCCTTCGATATCCCGTCGACGAAGAACTGGATTTCCTCGAAATGACGGAAGCCGTTGCGATTGTATTGGGGGATGTGCTTGAACAGATCGAGGATTTCACGGGCCTTTGCCTCGCCGATCCTCTTTCCCTGCCTGCTGGCGGACGAGCCCAGCCCGACTTCATCGCATTCGGAGGCGGCGATGAGCGTCGTCACCGCTTGCGCGGCCTGCCCGTTCGCACACAGGTAGCCAAGATGATTGAAGGCGTTGAGCAAGCTGATGTGCAGGGCCTGGTCCTGCTGCGACGGCGAGCGCCAGAGCAGGAAAGGGTCTACGTACAGTGGAATGTCCTCGTCCAGAAACGGAATCGCAAAATCCAGATCCGCCTGCGGAAGAAGTATTCTAAAATGATCGGTTACACGGGGCCTGAAGAACGCCATCGGGACTCGGGATTAGAATGAATTTTGAGAGCATTCGTAGAGCCACGCTTATTATAGGGGCGGGAGGGACACATGTTTCCCCCGCTCGAACGGCCGTTTTGGGTTGAGAGCCGTCCTTGAATGCTTCTCACCGGCGACTACAAACCCGGACGGCGAACTTCTACCCTGGCAACGCCTTCGCCGGCAACAAGAGACGATTGGACCGCCCCGGCAACGGAACAAACCCGAAATGCGCGTAGAAAGCAGCGGCGGATTCATCCTTTCCATCTACGACAATGCCCACCACCGCCAGCATCGCGCTGGCCTGCACTACTTTCCGACAGGCATCGGCAAGCAGGATCGAACCCAAGCCCTTCCGCTGGAATTCCGCGTCCGCCGCGAGTCTGCCTATCAGTGCCACGGGCACCGGATATCTGGGCAGCTTGCGCGCCAGTGATTCGGGCAGATCGGAGCAGCCTACGCTGCCCGCGCTGAGGGTGAAGAAACCCGCCAGCCGTCGCGAATCCTGGTCCGGTGTCGCAATGAACACCCGTGCCACGTTCCTGCGCACGTCCTGCGAGGCATAGCGGCGGATGTACTCGTCGAGCGCGGGCTGTCCGCAGCGAAAGGCCATCGCGTCGACCGCCGAATCGAGCGGCCTGACGCGGTAGGCGGTCACCGGCGAACCTGCTCCGCGTGACGCCTAAAGGCGCGCTTCAGCGCCGCCTTGGGTTTGGCGGGCGCGTCGAGCGCCGTCAGGAACGCCTGAAAGTCTTTCGGCGTCAAGGTGATCGATTCATGCGCCTGCACCACTTGTTCGGCCGAAGCCAGCGCATGGTTGAGCACGAACTCCGAAACGCTGACGTGCGCGTAGGTGGCCGCCTTGTCGAGCAACTGTCGCGCCCGATTGTCGCAGCGGATGTTGAGACGGCTTTCCTTGGTTGTAGCGCTTCCCATGGCGAGTTCCCGATTTTCAGTGTTCGCAAGTGTACGCCATTTGTGCGTACATGACAAGCCGTTTCAATCGTCTGCCGCTTGAGTGCCTGGTCGACTTTCTACGGCCTGGACCTTGCTCTCGAGTGTTGATAGTCGTCGCGCGGCGTGCGTTTGTCGTCATGCTGCGCAGCGAAGGATCTGCTGTCGGGGTGGATCAACGAGTTGAAAAGCAGATTCCTCGTCGCTGCGCTCCTCGGAATGACAAAGTGGCGATCCGCCGCCGCGGCGCGCGCAGGCCCGGCTGAGGCGGCGCGCTTCTTCGCGTTCCTTGCTAACATCCGGCGCGTGCGCGCGTTGCTCGAAAAGCCGCTACATCTCGGCGCAGTCGTCGCGCTCGTGCTCGCCCTCGCCGAACTCTCGGGCGTGCACGCGCTCTCGGGCCCGGAGAACCGGCTGATGGACGCTCTGATGCGCGTGCAATCGAGCGGCCTCGCGCCCGACCCGGACATCGTCGTCGTCGACATCGACGAATCGAGCCTCGCGCGTATGCAGGAGCCGGCGGGCAAGTGGCCCTGGCCGCGCGCGGTGCACGCCGACCTCGTCGCCGGCATCGAAGCGCAGGGCCCGCGCGCGATCGTCTTCGACATCCTGTTCTCCGAGGAAGACCGGCTCAACCCGGACAGCGATCGCCTCTTCGATGCCTCGCTCGCCGGTGTCAGCAACGTGTACCTTCCGATGCTGCGCCTGGACCCGCGCAACGACGCGCGCGGCGTGCCGGCGGCCGAGGTCGCCTCGCTGCTGCGCCTCGCACGCGGCGCGAACGCTCAGGCCGATGCGCGCGTTGCGCTGCTGCCGCCGCAGGCGGTCGACCCGGCGCACTGGCGCACCGGCATCGTCAACTTCAACGAGGACGCGGACGGCGTCGGACGGCGCTACTGGCTGCGCATGCCGGCCTACGGCTGGGGCGTGCCCTCGCTCCCGGTGCGCGTCGCCGGGGACCTCGGCATCCCGGTTCCCGACCGCGAGGACCTGCTGCTGCACTGGCGCGGGCCGCCCGGGTCGTTCCGGCACGTCTCCTACGCCGCGCTTTACGAGGACTTCGCGCGGCGCGATCGCACGCGCCCGCAGGACGAGTTCCGCGGCAAGATCGTCATCATCGGCGCGGCCGCCGCGGGCCTGCAGGACCTGCGCGTGACGCCGCTCTCGAACACCACACCGGGGGTCGAGATCCTCGCCACCGCGATCGACAACTTGAAGAACGCGCGCTGGATGCAGCGCGCGCCCGCCTGGGCGCCGCTCGCGCTCGCCTGCGGCCTGCTGCTCGCCCTGTTCGCCGCGTTCCGCGCGCGCCGCAGCCCGCTCGAAGCCGGTCTCGCGCTGGCCGGGGTCTCGGTGGCGCTCGTCGGCGGCGCCTACGCGGCGCTCGGGCTGCGATGGATCTTCCCGGTGCTCGCCCCGCTCGCCTTCGCCTGGGCTTTCTACCTGTACGCCGCGCTGCTCGAGTACCTGCGCGAGCGACGCACGCGCCGCGAGGCGGTGCGGTTGTTCTCGCGCTTCCTCAACCCCGAAGTGGTCAAGCGCATCGTCGAGCAGGGCGCCACCGTCGAGTCGCTCTCGGGCCGCACGCGCAGCATCAGCGTGCTCTTCTCCGACATCCGCGGCTTCACCACGCTCTCGGAGACGCGCCCGCCGCAGGAGATCGTGTCGCTGCTCAACCGCTATTTCTCGCGCCAGGTCGAGGTGGTATTCCGCCACGGCGGCACGCTGGACAAGTTCATCGGCGACTGCATCATGGCCTTCTGGGGCGCGCCGCTGGACGATCCCCGGCACGCCGAGCACGCGGTGGCCGCGGCGCTCGAGATGCAACAGGTGCTGCTCGCCTTCAAGGAGGCGCTGGGCGAGGCGGGCGCGGATTTCGACGTCGGCATCGGCATCCACAGCGGAACCGCGGTGGTCGGCTTCATCGGCGCGGAGCAGAAGCTCGATTACACGGCGATCGGCGACACGGTGAATCTCGCCAACCGCATCGAGGGCCTCACCAGGGAGGTCAAGACGCGGCTCCTGGTCTCGCGCGAAACCCTGCTCGCGTGCGGTAATGCCTTTGACTTCACCCCGCGCGGGTCGTATAAGGTGAAGGGCCGCGAACAGCCGGTCGAGCTGTTCGAGCCGTACGCGCGATCGACATGAAAGGGAGACTTCTCGTACTGCTCTTCGCCTGCACCGCCGGCCTCGCCGCGGCGCAGGAGGCCGGTTACGCGGTGCGCCAGGCCGAGCTCAAGCGCGAGCCCTTCAGCGACGCCGCGAGCGCCGGCACGCTGCCCGAGCGCGCCGAGGTGAAGATCGTATCGCGCCAGGGCGGCTGGCTCAGGATCGAGTCCGCCTCGGGCGCGGGCTGGGTGCGCATGCTCTCCATACGCACCGGCTCGGCCGAAGGCGCGGGCGGAGATTCGGGAATCAAGCAACTGTTCAACGTCGCGCGCAGCGGCTCCTCGGGCACCGTGGTCGCCACGGGCGTGCGCGGGCTGGACCGCGAGCAGATCGCGAACGCGCAGCCCAACGCGGCGGAGCTCTCGCGCATGGCGCAGTTCGCCGCGAGCCAGGCCGATGCCGAGCGCTTCGCCTCGCGCGCCGGCCTCGCCGCGCAGGCGCTCGACTATCTACCTGCGGCGCAGGCCGCGGGCGACCAATGATCCCGCGCGCCGCGCTTGCCGGCTTTTGCATGGGGTTCGCGCTCGGCGCGGCAAGCGCGCCCGCGCTCGCCCAGTTCCGGTTCGACTTGAACCGGATCATCGACACGGCGAGGCAGATCGGCCAGGCGTCGACCGAGGTCGACGAGCCGCAGGAGGTGGAGATCGGCAAGCAGTACGCGGCGGTGCTGCTCGGCGCGGCGCCGCTCGTTCCGGACCCCGAGCTGCAGCGCTACGTCAACGCGCTCGGGCGCTGGCTGGCGCAGCACGCCGAGCGCCCGGGACTGGCGTGGCAATTCGGCGTGCTCGATTCGGACAACCTGAACGCCTTCGCCACCCCGGGCGGGTTCGTGCTCATCACCCGCGGGCTGCTCGCCAGGATGCGCAGCGAGGCGGAGCTCGCGGGGGTGCTCGCGCACGAGATCGGCCACGTGGTGAAGAAGCACCACCTCAACGCCATCCGCAAGGGCGCGGGCATGCAGGCCGGCGCGAACATCCTCGGCGAATTCGTCGCGCAGAGAGGCCGCAATCCCGAGGTGACGAGCCGGCTCGTGTCCGGCATGAAGGAAGTGATGCTGCGCGGCCTGGACAAGGACGACGAGCTCGAAGCCGATCGCATGGGCGTGGTGATCGCCGCGCGTTCGGGCTACGACCCCTACGGGCTGCCCTCGGTGCTGCAGACGCTCTCGGCGATGAATCCGCAGGACTCCGGTCTCGCGCTCCTGTTCGCGACCCACCCCGTGCCGGCCGATCGGCTGGACGCGCTCGATGCGGCGATGGGCACGCGGCTGGAACGCTATTCCGCAGCCGCGCGAAGCTCGGAAGAGTTCCTGCGCGTCGTGCGGCGCAAGTAGCACGCCGCGGGCAGGGTCTTCTTGCAGGCCAGCGTCGGATTGGTCGGGCGCGCGCTGATATCGGAACGGGGATGAGGAATCCTTAACGAACGATCTGCGCTAAGTGACTACCGTCACCAATTCAGCCGCACTGAGTGTGCAATACTTCGTGCATGAACATCATTCGCGCCATGCTTCTCGTGTTGACCGTCGTCCTCGTTCCGGGCGGATTGATCCTGCTCGCCCCGCTGGCCATCAGGTGGCACCGGTGGTTCGTCGTGAACCGCAAGCGCGTGCGGCAGCCGGCCGCGCTGGAAGTGGCGCCGGAGAACTGTCAGATCAGGGCTTGAATCGCCCGCCGGCCCGCGGCCGGTCGCATCCCCGCTGCGCGGGCCCTCTGCTCCCTGCTCATCCCGCCGCCCCTTCGTAGTACGCGCGGCATTCGGCCTCGCGGCCGCGCACCACGCGCCTGCCGGTCAGGGAGCCGTGCGTTTCGGTGACCACGGTGTGCTGCTTTTCCACGTGCTGGTCGTCGTAGAAGTAGATCACCACCCAGTCGCGCGTGCGGCCGAGCTCATGCGCCCGCGCGGTATTGGAGTACAGCGCCGTGAAATGCCATTCGCCGCGCGTCGCGTGCAGCACCGGCAGCCAGGACTCGCCTTCCGGGTTGAAGCGCTTGGGCGCGATGGTGGGCAGCTTGCCGCCATCGGCCTTGTCGCGATACTCGCGATCGACGTCGAGCAGCGTTTCCACCGGCGGTTCGCCGGGCTTCTCCGCAGCGGCGGCGACCGGCCGGCGCAGCCGGCGGTGATCGAGCAGGTCGGTGAGCACGGCGCGGATCGCCGCCGCGCGCCGCCGGCCGACCCCGGGCACCGATTCCAGTCGCCCGTCGTGCGCCGCCTGCTCGAGCGCCTCCAGCGTGTCGACGTGCAGCGTGTCGTGAATGCGCCGCGCGAGCTCGCGGCCGATGCCGGGGATGGTCTGGAACAGCGCCGCCGGATCGAGGCTGCCGCGCAGCCGCTCGAGCTGGTTCCAGCGCCCGGTGGTGAGCATCTCGGCGATCGCGTTGGCGAGGCCTTCGCCGATATTCGGCAGCGCGTCCAGCCCTTTGCGTCCCTCGCGGGCATGGATCGCCGCTACCGATTCGGGCCAGCGCGCGAGCGTGTCCGCGGCGCGCCGATACGCCGAGACGCGAAACGGATTGGCGCCCTGCGCCGCGAGCAGGTCCGCGGCCTGCCGCAGCCACTCCGCGATCTGCTCGTTATCGCCGGTCGAGGTCTCCACCGCCCCGAGTTTACCGCGCTCGCATCCAGGGGCAACGATAGAATGCGCTATTGCTCAAGTTCGGAATCCGGAAATCATGCGAATCGCTGTCATCGGGGCGACCGGCGTGCTCGGGGCACACACCGTGCCGCGGCTGATCGAGCGCGGCCACGCCGTGAACGCGCTCGGTACGCGGCCCGAGGCGCTGCGCCGTCTCGAAGCGCTCGGCGCGCGCTGCTTCGCCGGCAGCATCCTCGACAAGCGCTCGCTGCTCCCTGCGCTCGCGGGCTGCGACGCGGCGCTGCAACTGGCCACGGCGGTGCCCAGGCCGGAAGAGAAGCCCGATTGGGCGCGCAACGACGTCATCCGGCGCGAGGGCACTGCATGCATGCTCGAGGCATGCGGGGAATCGCGGGTCGCGCGTTACGTGCAACAAAGCATCGCAATGCTCACCGCCGATCCCACGCGGGGCTGGAGCGACGAATCCTCGCCGATGTTCACCGTGCCCGCCTGGCGGTCCGCCGCCGACATGGAGGCGATGGTGCGGGCCGCCGATCTCGACTGGCGCATCGTCCGGGGCGGCCTGTTCTACGGACCCGGCACCGGACGCGAAGCGATGTGGCGCGAGCTCGCGCGCAGGGGCGAGCTGGCGATTCCCGGCGACGGCGGCGACTTCGTGTCGCTCGTGCACGTCGCCGACATGGCCGAGGCGGTGGTGCTCGCCGCGGAGAGCGACAGCGGGCGGTTCGTCGTCGCTGCCGTCGACGACGAGCCGGTCAGCTACGCCGAGCTGTTCCGCTACGTCGCCGCTGCCGCAGGCGCGCCCGAGCCCAGACCGGACGGGCCGGCCGCGATGCCGTCTTTCCGCGTGAGGAACGCGAACGCGAAGCGGCGCCTGGGCTGGGCCCCGTTCTACCGCACCTATCGAAGCGGCCTGACAGGATGAAAAAGCCCGCATGAAGAAGCGCTTCGCACGCCGGGAAGACCTCGGTCTCACCAAGGCCGAATTCGCGACGCTCAGGCGGCTGTCCACGCCGCACAAGATCCAGGCGTTTCTCGATGCGTTCCCGCAGAATTTCGAGCCCAACGGCCAAACCTGTCTTTCGGTGCGCGAGGTGCTGCGACAGCGGCGCGCGCACTGCATCGAAGGCGCGATGCTCGCCGCGCTGGCGCTCTGGGTCCACGGCGAGCCGCCGCTGCTGCTCGACCTGAAGGCGTCACGCGACTATGACCACGTGGTCGCGCTGTTTCGCCGCGACGGCCACTGGGGCGCGATCTCGAAGACCAACCCGCCCGTGCTGCGCTATCGCGATCCGGTGTACCGCACGCTGCGGGAGCTGGCAATGTCCTACTTCCACGAATACGCGAACCGGCGCCACCAGAAGACGCTGCGAAGCTGGGCCGGGCCGTTCGATCTGCGCTCGCTCGTCCCGAAGCTCTGGGTGACGAACGGAAAGAGCTGCTGGGACGTCGGCTACCGGCTCGACGCGCTGCGGCATTGGCCGCTGATCACCAGGAGGCAATCGAAGCTGCTGCGCCTGCGCGACCCGATCGAGCGCGAGGCGGGTGCGCTACGCCAGCACAAGCCGCCGCGCAAGCCGCCTACCAAAGCCCCTTCAGCCGACCGCCGTCGAGGTTGAGTGAAACGCCGGTGATGTAGCTCGCGCGCTCGGAACACAGGAACACGATGGCGTTGGCGAGCTCCTCGGGCCTGCCGAAGCGGTTGAGCGCGTTCTTGCGCGCGGCGAGGCGCCTCGCCTCCTCCTCGGTCTTCGCCTTCAGCTCGGCCTGCAGCCCCTGCGCGTTTCTCTCCCACAGGTTGGTCGCGACCCAGCCGGGGCACACGGCGTTGACGTGGATGCCCTCCTCGCCCCACTCGGCGGAGAGCGACTTGGTGAGGTTCAGCAGCGCGCTGTTGGTGATGCCGCTGCCGAACATGTAGGGGTCGGGCTCCTTGCCCGCGCCGCCGATGATGTTGACGATGCGGCCCCAGCGGCGCTCCTTCATCAGGGGGTAGACGAGCCGGATGGCGCGCATGAAGCCGAAGAGTTTCGTCTCGAGCTGCTCCTTCAGTCCGGGTTCGGTCATCGCCGCGAACCGCCCCGAGTACATCTGCCCGGCGTTGTTCACGAGGATGTCGATGGCGCCGAAGCGCCGTTTCGCAGTCTCGACCAGGCGCGCGACGTCCGCCTCCTGCGTCATGTCGGCGGCGAGCGCCTCGACCTCCCCGCCGGTCTCCCCGGCGAGCCTTTGCCTCGCCGCCTCGAGCTGGTCGCCCTTGCGGGCGCAGATCGTGACGCGCACGCCTTCCTGCAGGAACAGCTTCGCCGTCTCGAAGCCGATGCCGCGGCTGCCGCCGGTGACGATCGCCGACCTGCCCTTGATCCCCAGATCCATCGCCTCTCCCGAATTACGACTTGGTGAATTCGATCGCGCCCTGCGGCAGCAGGTAGAGCACGAGCGCCCGGCCCCCGCTCACGGTCGGGCTGTGCGCGGTGCCCGGGCCGTAGACCAGCCACCCCGCGCCGCGGCCGTCGAACTTCGCGCCGGGCTCGAGCGGCATGATCAGGTCGATCTCGCCGTTGGTATGGCGGTGATGCGGACCCGCGACCCGGTCCATGTCGACCACGTCCACGCTGAAGCCCTGCGTCGCGGCGCCCGGCTTGATCACGCGGCCGAACTTGATGCCGCCCGCCTCGCGGTTGCACATCCAGCCCGCCTCGACCGCCTTGCGGCAGGCGTCGAACACGGCGCTGAACGCGGGCCCGCCGGCCGGGTATTTCGCGTTGAGGTCCGCATCGAGCGCGGCGTCGAGCGGCCGGTTGCCGATGTACGCCGTGATCGGCGTGATGAGATCGTTGAACTGTTCGGGTGTCATCGTCGGTTCCTGTCGTTCGATACGCTCAATAGCGCAGCTCGGCGGCCTGCGCGGCCACCGCGTTGAGGCAATCGATGTGGCCCTGGATGGCGCTCCTGCGATGGTAGAACGCGAGCGCTCTCAAGCCCCCAAGCTCCTCGCCGCCGCCGGCGCGGCCCGGACCGCCGTGCAGGCACTGCGGCATGACGTTGCCGTGGCCCGTGTGGCTCGATCCGATGGCGGCGTTCACCGCGAGCACGCGACCGTGGCTTTCGCCGAGCTCGACCGCCGCCCGCGCGAGGAACTGCACATCGGCGCTGAACACCGACGCGACCAGCGAGCCCTGCCCGAGCCGCGCGATGGCGAACGCCTGATCCGCGTCGGCATACGGCACCACCGTGGCCACGGGCCCGAACACCTCCACCTCGTGCACCGCCCGCGCGCCGAGCGCGTCGCCGCAGGAGAGCAGCGTCGGCGGCACGAACGCGGCAAGCGCCGGGTCGGCGTCGACCGGCTTGAATCCCGCGCCGCCCGCGAACACCGCCTTCGCCTCGCGCTTGAGCGCGGCAATGCCTTCGATCGCGGCCTGCTGCTGCGCCCTGGATACGAGCGGCCCCATGCGCACGTCCTTGTTGCGCGGATTGCCGACCACGGTCTTCGCGAGCCTTGCGGCGATGGCCTCCTCGACCGCTGAGCGCTGCGCCGCGGGCGCGAGCACGCGGCGGATCGCGGTGCACTTCTGCCCGGCCTTGACGGTCATTTCGCGCGCGACCTCACGCACCAGCAGATCGAATTCGGCCGTGCCCGGGGCCGCCTCGGGTCCGAGGATCGCCGCGTTCAGGCTGTCGGCCTCGACGTTCACCCGCGTGGAGTTGCGCAGCACCGCCGCGTGGCCCCGGATGCGCAGCGCCGTCTCGGCCGACCCGGTGAAGGAAACGACGTCGGCGCCCGTCACGTGGTCGAGCAGGTCGCCCGCCCCGCCGCAGAGGATCGACAGCGCGCCCTCGGGCAG
>Ga0082335_1007129_pt1 | contig 13803 bp, 10 predicted proteins | sample Subgrocontami58m_FD_72375 | JGI IMG/M metagenome (GOLD analysis project Ga0082335, IMG submission 72375) | Subsurface groundwater microbial communities from S. Glens Falls, New York, USA - GMW37 contaminated, 5.8 m (SPADES assembly) (version 2) ...
GGTCACTGCCGCAGAAGAGATCATCTTCCTCCTGGACGGTCGCACGATCCAGGCGGAGAAGACGGAGATTATCGGCGACCTAGTCCGCATCGAGAAGCCGTCGGAGACGATCGAGTTGCCTCGCGCATCCGTGCTATCGATCCACCGGCTCTCCCCACCCACCGCCTCGCCAGCCATTCCACCACCCGCCGAGGTGTATCAGGACATGACCCAGCAGATGACCGACAAGGTCCGCCGCGAAATCCAGGAGCGACCAGGCGCCTCCCAGCCGAGGTCGCCCTGACCGCGCGGGATCCTCGTGTCTTGCGGCGATGGGCCGAAGGTCGTGAATAGCGGCGAGTTTGACATCGTGATCGTCGGGGCGGGTCACAATGGCCTGGTGGCCGCGGCCTATCTGGCCCGCCAAGGTCTTCGTGTCCTCGTCCTGGAACGACGAGGCGTCGTGGGCGGGGCCTGCGTCACCGAGGCGGTCTTTCCGGGCTGCAGGGTCTCGACGGCTGCCTATCTCACCGGCCTCATGCTGCCGGAGGTGGTCCGGGACCTGGAATTACCGCGCTTCGGCTACCAGGTCATGGCCAAGGATCCTCCCTCCTTCACGCCGCTCCCCGACGGGCGGTCCCTCACCCTCTGGCAGGACCAGCGCCGCTCCTGCGAGGAGATCGCCAGGTTCTCCCGGCGCGACGCCGAGGCCTATCCCATCTACGTGGCGCGGCTCGAGCGGCTGGCGCGGTTCGTGGAGGGGCTGCTTACTATCACGCCGCCCAACCTGGCGCCGAGGACGTGGCGGGACCTCCTGGGGCTTGGCCGTCTGGCCTGCAAGGTGCTGGGGTTGCCGGCCCAGTCCGTCGTGGACCTGGCCGGGATCCTGACGCAGAGTGTCCGCGACTTCCTGGACGGCTGGTTCGAATCCGAAGCCCTGAAGGTGACGCTGGCTACGGATGGAGTGATCGGCGCGAATGGCGGACCGATGACCCCCGGCACGGCCTATGTCCTCTTGCATCATTGCATGGGCGAAGTGAACGGCGTCCGCGGGGTGTGGGGCTTCGTGCGGGGCGGGATGGGAGGCCTGACCCAGGCCCTGGCCCGTTCCGCAGAGGCCCACGGGGCGACGATCCGGGTCGCGACGCCTGTTGATCGGATCCTGGTCCGCGACGGGCGTGCGACCGGCGTGGTCCTGGAGAGTGGCGAGGAGATCCCGGCCCGCCTTGTCGCCTCCAACGCGGACCCCAAGCGCACCTTCCTCCGGCTGGTGGGTGCGGAGTGCCTGGACCCGGAGTTCGCCCGCGCCGTTGAGCGGATCAAGATGGACGGGATTTCGATGAAGGTGAACCTGGCCCTGGGCGAACTCCCGAGCTTCCGCGCGCTGCCGGGGACGCAGGTGGGCCCGCAGCACCGGGCGACGATCCACCTGTGTCCGTCACTGGACGCCATGGAGCAGGCGTGGGATGACGCAAAATATGGCCGTCCGTCGGCCCGGCCCATGCTGGAGGTGACGATCCCGACGACGTACGACGACAGCCTGGCGCCCGCCGGCATCCACCTCGTGTCCATCTTTGCCCAATACACGCCCTACCGGCTGGCCGGGGGCCAGAGCTGGCACGACATCCGCGAGGCGGTCGCCGACCGCGTCATCGAGGTGCTCTGCGACTCTGCGCCCAACGTGAAGGGGGCGATCCTCCACCGCCACATCCTGACGCCGGCCGACCTGGAGTCGGAGTACGGGATGACGGGAGGTAACATCTTCCACGGAGCGATGAGCCTGGATCAGCTCTTCTGCCTGCGCCCGGTGGTGGGATGGGCGCGCTACCGGACCCCGATCCGGAACCTCTACCTGTGCGGATCGGGGGCGCATCCGGGGGGCGGCATCACGGGGGCGCCGGGCAGGAACGCGGCGCGGGAAATCCTGGCGGACTGGCGTCGCGGAAAAGTTCAATGAAGGCCGGCACCCCATACGCGCGTTTCTGATTTGACGAATCCTGCTCCTGCTGGTCACCCTGTTCGCGCTGACCCTCGTGGTCTTTGCCATCTCGAAAAAATGGGGACGCCCTTAAATAATTCAAATTGCCTTCCCCGATAAATCATGCTAGGGAAGTCGCCATGCCGCGCGCCGCTCGTCTTGATGCCCCGGGTGTGGTACACCACATCATCATCCGGGGGATCGAGCGCCGGAAGATCTTCCGGGACAATCAGGACCGCGAGGAGTTCCTGGAGCGGTTGGCGAACCTGCTTCTGGCCACTGGGACTGCGTGCCATGCCTGGGCCCTCCTCCCAAACCATGCCCATTTCCTATTCCGCCCGACCCGGGTGCCGCTCGCAACGGTGATGCGGCGGCTGCTCACGGGCTACGCCGTGAGCTTCAACCGCCGCCACAAACGGCACGGGCATCTATTCCAGAATCGCTACAAGTCCATCGTCTGCCAAGAGGACCAGTATTTCCAAGAGCTGGTGCGATACATCCACCTGAACCCCCTCCGCGCCGGCGTGGTGCCGGACCTCCTCACACTGCATCGGTATCCCTATTGCGGGCACAGTGCCCTGGTGGGGAGGTGGCACCGCCCGTGGCAGGATATCACCTGTGTCCTGCGCACCTTTGGAAAGACGGTCGGAGAAGGGAGAAAAGCATATCTGGCCTACGTAACGCAAGGGGCAGGACAAGGCCGCCGCGAGGACCTGGTGGGCGGTGGGCTGATCCGAAGCTTGGGAGGCTGGGAACAGGCCAAGCAACGCCGAGGACAGCACCAAGCCCACCTGAAAAGCGACGAACGAATCCTCGGCGAAACGGATTTCGTAGAGGAGGTTCTGGCTCAGGCCCGGGAAAGGTATACGCATCGATTCGAGTTACAACGGCGCGGGATGGACCTCGAGCGACTAGCAGCACGAGTGGCAGAACTCTATGGGATCAAGGTGGAGGACGTCTTCGCCAAAGGGCGGCAGCCACTGCGAGTGGAGGCCAGAAGCTTGCTGTGTTTCTGGGCGGGGAGCGAACTAGGAATTCCATTGACCGACTTAGCCCGACGGCTGGGCATGAGCCTCCGGGGGCAGGCTACGCAGTCCAGCGTGGCGAACGGATTGCCGCGGCAAAAGGTTTCCACTTCTCGGCGTGAGATATTTACTTATTTAAGGGCGTCCCCCAATTAGGGTAGTGACCCTGTAATTCATTGATAAAATGCTTCTCTCTTGCTATCCTCTCCGGAAAAGGAGGAGAGGATGGCCAAGAAGGCGAAGGGGAAACGTGGCCCGAAACCGCAGTTCCTTGACGTGGCCTGTCCCAATCCCCGGTGCAAGCGCGGTGGGAAGCCGGGCCTCGGCAACGTGGTGTCCAATGGGACGTACCGCACGCGCAGCACCGGGAAGGCCCGCCTCTTCCTCTGCCGGGCCTGCGGGAAAGCCTTCTCCAGCCGCACCGGCACCGCGTTCTTTGGCCTCCGCACCCCGAAGCAGACCGTGCTCTTGGGCCTGCGGCTGCTGGCGGAAGGCTTGGGACTGCGTGGCACCGCGCGGGCCCTCGAGGTCAAGCTGGACACCGTCCGGGGCTGGTTGGCGGCGGCGGCCCAGCAGTGCGAGTCCGTCAGCCAGATGCTCCTCCGCGAGCTGAAGCTGTCTCAGGTCCAGGTCGATGAACTGTGGACCTTCGTTAAAAAAAACACCCAGATCCCCCTGGGACGATAACCCCCAGGCACCGCTGGGGCGAAAGCGGGGCCGCGGGCGCAGCCTGGGCAGCACGTGGATCTGGCGCGCGGTCGCACCGGAGTACCGCCTCCGCTTGGCCTCCCTGGTGGGCAATCGTCCCCTGTACAGCGCCCGGCGCTTGCTCCGTCGCGTCCGCCGGTGCCTGGACGGCTCGCTCCCCTTGTTCACCTCGGATGCCCTGCGCCACTATGCCGAGGTCCTCCTCGAAGTGTGCGGGGTGTGGGCCCACCCGCGCCCCACCGGCCGGCCCGGGCGCCCCCGGGCCCCGCGACGCGTGGCCCCGCCCGAGCTGCGCTATGCCCAGGTCCAGAAGCACCGGAAACACGGGCGCGTGGTGGAGGTCACCCGGCGCGTCATCTTTGGCGAGTCGACTCAGGTGCAGGCCGAGGCGGCCGCCCTGCGACGTGCCAATGGGCGGCCGGGGCAGATCAACACGGCCTACATCGAGCGGGACAACCTGACCCTGCGCCAAGAGCTCCGTCGCCTGGCCCGGAAGACCTTGGGCTTCTCCAAGAACCGGCGCGAGCTGCAACACGCGCTCGAGTACATCGATGCCCATGCGAACTTCGTCAAGCCCCATCAGGGCCTTCGACAGCGAGCCTCGCCCGACTCGGGGCGTCGCTGGGTTCCCCGGACCGCTGCCATGGCCGCCGGACTGACGGACCACCGCTGGACGCTGGAGGAATGGCTCTGCTACAAGCCATAATTATCAATATACTAAAGGGTCACAACCCCAATTAGGGCGTCCCCAAATATTATGCCCCGCGTGCTCGTGATCGGCTCGGCGAATATGGATTTCACCGTGGCGGTGCCGCGGCTGCCGATCGAGGGCCAGACCGTCACCGGGGGGACGTTCTACGTGAGCCACGGGGGGAAGGGCGGCAACCAGGCCGTGGCTGCGCGGCGGCTCCGCGCAGAGGTGCGCTTTGTCGGGTGTCTCGGGCAGGATTCCCAGGGCGACCGGATCGCCGAGCAGTTGCTGGCCGAGGGGATTCCAACCGACGGGGTGATCCGCACGGAGGAGGCGGCGACCGGCGTCGCCCTGATCATGGTGGACGGGCAGGGCCGGAATCAGATCGCCGTGGCGTCAGGCGCCAACCTCCGATTCCTCCCGGAGCTGGCGCGGCAGCACGCTTCGCTGGTGGCCTGGGCCCAGATCCTGCTCTGCCAGCTGGAGATCCCCATCCCGACCGTCCAGTGGGCCCTGGCCACCGCCCGGGAGCACGGCGTCCTGACAATCCTCAACCCGGCCCCGGCGCAAGAGCTGTCCGACACGCTGCTGTCGCTGGTGGATTGCCTGACCCCCAATGCCCATGAGGCCGAGTTCCTCACGGGGATCGCTGTGGACGGGCCGGAGACTGCAACGCGTGCGGCCCAGGGGTTGCTCGTCCGCGGGGTGAAAAGGGTGATCGTCACCCTGGGAGCGCAGGGCGTGCTCTTCTGCGATGGGACCGCGGCCCTTCATTTCCCGGCCTTCCCGGTGGAGGCGGTGGACACCACGGGGGCGGGGGACGCCTTCAACGGGGCCCTGGCGGTTGGGCTGGCGGCGGGCGGCACCTGGGAAGAAGTCCTCCCGCTCGCGAATGCCGCCGCCGCGCTGGCCTGCACGAAGCGTGGCGCCCAGACCTCTTTCCCCGATCGCGACCAGGTCGAGGCCTTTCTGCGCGCGCTGAAACGCTGACCCACTCGCTGTTGCCATTCGATTCCCCCGAGGTGCGCATGGACCACTTCCGATTGCCGCGAAGCGTGGTGCCGGGCCGCTACGAGATCCGGCTCGAGCCCGATCTTCCATCGGGGACCTTTGCCGGCGCCGAGACAATCGAGGTGATGGTGCGAGAGCCGGTGAGCGAGATCGTCCTCAACGCGGCGGAACTGACGATCCAGGAGGTCACCATCCAGGACAGCCGTGGCGCCGTCCTGAAGGGGACGGCGGCGCTCGAGGAAGAGACGGAGCGGGCCCGCCTCCGCTTCCCGGAGACGCTCGGTCCCGGCCCGTGGCGGCTCTCGCTGGCCTTCACCGGAATCCTGAACGACAAGCTGCGTGGCTTTTACCGGAGCCGAGTGAAGGTCTCTCGGCCCTCCCCCGGGGAAGGCGCCGGGGCTGCCGATGGCAGCGACGAGACCCTGCTGGCCGTCACACAGTTCGAAGCCACCGATGCGCGCCGGGCGTTCCCCTGCTGGGACGAGCCCGCGTTCAAGGCCGTCTTCCAGGCGACGCTCGTGATCGAGGAGACTCTCACGGCGATCTCGAACACGCGGGTCGTCAGCGAGGAGCCCATTCCCGGGACCGGCAGGAAGGCGGTGCGCTTCGCTCCCACCATCAGGATGTCCAGCTATCTGGTGGCCTTCGTCGTGGGGAGACTGGTGGCGACCGAGGCGGCCCTGGTGGACGGCACGCCGATCCGGATCTGGTGCGCGCCGGGCAAGATGCCCCTGGCCAGGTTCGCTCAGGCGGTCGCGACCTTCTCGCTGCGCTTTTTCCAGGAGTACTACGGACTGCCGTATCCGGGGGACAAGCTGGACCTGATCGCCATCCCCGACTTCGCCTTCGGGGCGATGGAGAACCTGGGCGCCATCACGTTCCGCGAGACCGCCCTCCTGGTGGACGAGCGGGCCGCCACCCATGCGGAGCTCGCGCGGGTGGCCGACGTGGTGGCCCACGAGATCGCCCACATGTGGTTCGGCGATCTGGTGACCATGGCATGGTGGAACGGCCTGTGGCTCAACGAGGCCTTCGCCACGTTCATGGAGATGCTGGCCGTGGACGCCTGGAAGCCCGAATGGCAGCGCTGGGTCAGCTTCGGCGTGTCCCGAGCCGCAGCCCTGGAAGTGGACGGGCTGATATCGAGCCGGGCCATCGAGTTCGAGGTGGTGGCCCCCAAGGACGCCGAAGCCATGTTCGACGTCCTCACCTACGAAAAGGGCGGAGCGGTGCTGCGCATGCTGGAGCAGTATCTCGGCCCGGCCGTCTTTCGGGAGGGGGTCCGGAGGTATCTCGCCGACCATCAGTTCGGGAACGCCGAAACCTCCGACCTCTGGATGGCCCTGGGTGGGACCGCGAATCAGCCCATCCCGGCGATCATGGACGGATGGATCTTTCGCCCGGGGTATCCCATGCTGACCGTGCGGAGCGAGAATGGGGGCAGGCGGCTCTGCTTCTCCCAGCGCCGCTTCACCTATCTCAATAGCGAAGCGGATGCCTCCGACCTCTGGCAGGTCCCGATCAACTTCAGGGTGACCGTGAACGGTGCGATCCACAATCTACGGCTGCTCCTGTCCGCGGGCGAGGATCACGTGGAGTTGCCGGGGCGCCTGGACTGGGTCGTGGCCAACGAGGGCGGGCACGGGTTTTACCGCCTGCGCTACGCTGCCGACCTGCTGGAGAGGCTGGCCGACAGGCCCTTCGAGATCCTGGCGCCCGTCGAGCGATTCAACCTGATCAATGATGCGTGGGCTTCGGCGCTCGCCGGGCTCTCCCCCGTCGAGGAGTTCCTGGACCTGACCGCGCGCCTGAAGGACGAAACCGATCGGAACGTGTGGACGGCCCTCCTGGCGTCGTTGGCGTACCTGAACCGGGTCATCACCCCGGACGATCGGCCCCTGATGGAAGCCCTCGTGCGGGACCGGCTGGGTCCGACCGTGGCGCGACTCGGATTCGCGCCCGCGCCGGGGGAAAGCGAGCTCACGCGCCAGCTTCGCGGTGAGCTCTTGCGGGCCATGGGGACGCTGGGAAATGATGCGGCCGTTCAGGCGAGGGCGAGAGACCTCTGTGTCGGGTTTCGCGATGATCCCTCTGCGGCGGACCCGAACGTCCTTGCTGCCCTGATCGCCATCCTTGCCCATACCGGCGGCGAGGCGGAATATATCGAATTCCTGGGGAAGTTCAAGAGGGCACAGACCCCCCAGGAGGAGCAGCGGTACCTGTACTCGCTCGCCGGATTCCGCGATGCGGCGCTCTTCCGGAAGACGCTTCAGCTCACGGTGAACGGCGAGGTGCGAACCCAGGACGCACCCTATCTGGTGCGGAGCCTCCTGATGAGCGTCCATGCCCGGGAGCTGGCCTGGCAATTCGTCAAGGAGCACTGGGAAACCATGGAGCGCCAGTACCCCCTGGGCGGGCTTCGGCGGATGTGCGAGGGGATCACCGCCCTGGCCACTCCTGCCCTGGAAACCGATGTGCGGGAGTTCTTCACCTCGCGAAACATCTCGCTGGGGGGCAAGACGCTGGCGCAGTATCTGGAGCAGCTCCGGATCGCGGTGGCCTTCCGGGAGCGCGAGGCAGTGGGCCTCGCGACCTACCTGTCCCGGTACTCGGAGATCCGCTGAGTAGCGGCCCCTCTCACGAATCCAATCGCCCGAGAGTCATCTGGAGAGCGGAAGGCCCGGAGGGGCTCTCCGGGCCATCGGTGCTTTGCAAATGGTCGGACCGGGCAGGTTGGCTGACGGCGGCCTCCCGGCTGCCTACGATGCCTTCTGAATTACGCCGCAGGCGATCCGCCCGCCGGAATTTCCCGTGGGGTCGGTGACATGATCATCGGGGCCGGCGTGGACCACCACGGCCGTGCCGTCGGTGTCGAAGAGCGAGGCCGGCCCGGGACTGAGCGTCACCTTGGTCGCGAGGTAGTGGACCTGTCCCGTCCCGTCCGCCGCGACATCCAGGTTTGGCAGGTCCCCGGCGTGGGGTCCTTCCGGGCTGCTCAGGCCATGCTTCTTCCCCTCCGGGTTGAAGTGGCCGCCGGCCGTGGTAAACTCCGGCGGGTCACATTTCCCGACGGCATGCAGATGAATCCCATGTCGGCCGGGGGGGATGTCCCGGACATCCGCGAAGAAGCGGACGCCCCGCGGCACCTGCCAAAGGGCGGCGATCCCCACCACGTCGCCCTTGGCGTTCTTCAGCTCGGCCGTGGCCTGGGGGCTGGCGTACGGCAGGGTCGCGCAACCGGCGAGCAGCACTCCCACGAGTACCATCCAGAGCCGTTTCATGGCTGTCCCCTCCTTGTGGGTGGTTTGCGGGGGAACTATAGGGCAGGACCGGGGCGAGAGTCAACGGCGGGCCGACGCCTCCGCGGACCCCCGAGCGCACCCGATGCGCTGCCGTTCCGGCCTCCTCGCATGGGCTCCAGCCAGCTCCCCGGTTCGTTGACGGTCTCGCGGGGTCCATGCCAGCCTACGCTCGCTCGCGGATATTCGGTTCAGGCAAGGCGGTATGGCCAAGCGGCTCCTGGAGGTCGAAAACCTGCAAGTTCACTTCCCGCTCGCGATCGGGTAGCAGAGCGAGGAGGTCTCGATGCCCCCGTAGCAGACCGGCAAGGGAACGCGGCGGATGCTGGCGCTGCTCATCGAAACGTGGTATGAAGAATCCCCCCCGGCATCGGCCGCGCAACACATGGACCGCGCATGAAGGATGTCGAATACTTCGCTCCGGAGACGCTGGACGAGGCGGCGGCGCTGCTGATGGCGTCGGGCAGCGGGACCCGCCCGCTGGCCGAGGGCACGGACCTCATCGCCAAGGCGACCGAGGGCCGGCGCACGCTGTCCATGGTCCTGGACCTGAAGCGGATCCCCGAACTCAACCGCCTGGACTACGACGAACGGAACGGCCTTCGCATCGGGGCGGCCGTCCCGTTCCCCGCCATCCTCGAATTCCCGCCCGTCCGGCGCGTGTATCCGATCCTGGCCGACGGTTCCACCTTCATCGCCCCGGGGGAGATCCAGGACCGCGCCACGCTCGGCGCGAGCCTCGACCACGCGGACGCCGCTGCCGAGATCGCGCCCCCGCTCATCTGCCTGCGGGCGTCCGCAGCCGTCTTCGGGCCGCACGGCTGGTCCGAGCTGGCGGTAGAGGCGCTGTTTACTGGGGCGGGCAGGACCGTCCTGCAGCCGGGCGAATTTGTCGTGGATCTGCGGTTCCCGGCCCCCCCGCCGCGGTCCAGCGGCGCCTACCTGCGCGTCCTCTCATGGCACCAGGCAAAGTCGGCCGTGGCCGGGGTGGGGGCCTTCCTGGTCATGGAACACGACCTGCTCACCTGTTGCGGGGCGCGCCTGACCCTCTGTGGTGTGGTCCCGACGCCGATGCGCGCCTTGGACGCGGAGCGATTCCTGGCAGGGAAACCCCTGGAGGACGCGATCCTGCAGGAGGTGGCAGACCTGGCTGCAGGGAGCGCCTCACCCATCGCCTGGCCGGCGGGGGATCGTCCCGATCTGGTGAAGGGCCTGACCCGCCGGGCCCTCGCGGGGGCCCTGGAACGGGTTCGAGCAGGTGCGACGACCTGACCAGATCACCTCAGGGTGTCCCCAACCTCTTCTGGCCACCGACCAGCCCGTGATGGAGAACGGAGCGTCGTCCAATGAGACTGGTCTCGCGGAGCTTGGCGTGTCTGATGCTTCTCGCGCTCCTACCGGCACCAGAGGCCAGTGCGGGCTGGGTGATCGAGCAGGTGGTGCGTTCCCGCGCCGGGGCGGCCGGGGGCGGGGACACGGATCGCCAGATATTGATCCTGAGCGCCAATCGGATGAAGACCACGATGCTGGACAACGGGGGGAAACCCACGGCGGCGTGGATCATGGACCTGGAGGCCCAGACCCTGACGAGTGTGGATTACGAGCAGCGCAGCGCGGCGACGGGGACGGTGCGGGAGTATGCCGAGGCGTTGCGCGGCGCCATGCAGGCCATGGGGGGCCAGATGGCCGAGGCGATGAAACAGATGCAGGAGGCGCTGAAGGAGATGCCCCCCGAGCAGCGGCAGATGATGGAGCAGATGATGCGGCAGTCCATGCCGGGCGGGGGAGCAGCCGCCCCTGCCCCGTCGGCCGAGGCCTGCCGAGAGCCAAAGGTCGAGGTCCGACCCACGGGGCAGACGGCTCGGATCGCCGGCTTTCCGGCGACCCGGTACGACATTTTCGAGGACGGGAAGTTCACCGAGGAGCTCTGGGTGAGCAAGGCCATCACGGCGTGGCGGGAGATTGATCCCAAGAAGCTGGAGCGATTCGGCCAGGAGATGGCCAAGGCCCTGGAGGCCCTGCCGGGATGCGGGCGGAATCGCGCGCGACAGGCCGGGGCGGATCCCTACGACCCCGCGTGGAAGCTGGCGGCCGAGGGGTATGCAGTGCGCACCGTGGACCACGGGGCTGCCGGGGGGGCGGTCGTGGAGGTGGTCAAGGCCGAGAGCCGGAACGTGCAGGTGGCGGAGTTTCAACCCCCGGCCGAATTCAAGCGCGAATCGCTCAAGGAGCTGATGAGCGGCCACTGAGAGAAACACTCACTTATCCGCAGATTTCGCAGATTGTTTCGGAAGGATCCCGTTCTCGAAATCTGCGCAATCTGCGTAATCTGTGGATACATTGATCCCTGGTGGTGCTGTCGTGGAGATCGAGGGAAAAGTCGCCCTGGTGACCGGTGCGGCCAAGCGCCTGGGGCGAAGCATCGCCCTGGCCCTCGCCGAACGCGGCGCCGAGTTGGTCATCCACTACCGGGACTCGGAGCGCGAGGCGCAAGAACTCCTGGCTCTGCTCAAGCGGGCGGGAGGAAAGCCGGTTGCCGTGCGGGGCGACGTCTCGGTGGCCGCGGACGTGGATCGGATCGTGGAGACGGCCATGCAGGCCTTTGGCCGGATCGAGATCCTGGTCAACAACGCCGCCATCTTCTACCGGACGCCATTCGAGAAAGTGACGGAAGAGGACTGGGATCGATTCCTGGACGTGAACCTGAAGGGGCCGTTCCTGTTGTGCCGGAGGATTGGCGGGATCATGCTCCGCCAGGGGCATGGGAAGATCATCAGCCTGGCCGATCTCGCCGGGCTGAAAGTCTGGGCCGAGTACATCCCCTACTCGGTCTCCAAGGCCGGCCTGATCGCCCTCACCCAAGGGCTGGCCAAGGCGCTGGCTCCCGCGGTCCAGGTGAATGCCGTCGCCCCGGGCGCGGTGCTCTTGCCCGAGGGGACCACGCCGGAGGAGCGCGAGCGGGCCATCCGGCGCATCCCGCTGGACCGGCTGGGTACACCCGAGGACATCGCCCGGGCGGTGGTGTACCTCATCCGCAATGACTTCATCACCGGCGAGGTGCTGCGGCTGGACGGCGGACAACACCTGCTATAGCAGGCTGCTGAAAAAGGCCCATCTGCGGCGTTGGCGCGCTCGCGCGGCGCTGCGACGTACGGACTAAGTACGCCTCGCACCTGCACCCATCCTGCGGATGGGTACCCGGCGCGCCGCCTTGCATCTGGACCTTTTTGAGCAGCCTGGGCGAAAGCGGGTTTTTCAGCAACCTGCTAGACGACGACGCAACACTGGGAAGGGCGGCTCCACGATCTTTTCCCTGACCCCCAACCCCCAGCCCGCGACCCCTGGGATTCAATGGGCCTTCCGGAACGGATCATCTGTCTGACGGCCGAAACGACGGAGATCGCCTTCGCCCTCGGCGCGGGAGCGCGCGTCGTCGGCGTGTCCGGCTACAGCGTCCGGCCGCGCGAGGCGCGGGAGAAGCCCAAGGTCGCGGCCTTCACCAGCGCCAAGCTGGACAAGATCCTCGAGCTGCGACCGGACCTGGTCCTGGCCTTCTCGGATCTCCAGGCCGACCTGGTGCGGGATCTGGTGAAGGCGGGACTCAGCGTGCTCGTCACGAATCAGCGCAGCCTGTCGGAGACCTGGGACGCGATTCGCCTGATCGGCCGGTTGCTGGGGTGCGCGGCCGAGGCCGAGCGGCTAGCCGCCGATCTCGACGCGGAGGTCCAACAGGTCCGCCAGGAGGCGGAGCGGCTCCCCCGCCGGCCGCGCGTCTTCTTCGAGGAATGGGACGATCCGCTCATCTCGGGCATCCGCTGGGTCTCGGAACTCATCGAGGCGGCCGGGGGCGTGGACATCTTCCCGGAGCTGCGGGATGCCGCCAGGGCCCCCGATCGCGTGGTGGATCCGGCCGAGGTCGTGCGCCGGAATCCCGAGGTGATCGTGGCCTCGTGGTGCGGGAAGAGGGTCGTCCCGGATCGCATCCGCGCCCGGCCCGGATGGGAGGCGACCAGCGCCATCCGCCACGGGCGCATTCACGAGATCAAGTCCCCCGACATCCTGCAACCCGGCCCGTCCCTGATCCTGGGCCTCCGCCAGCTCGCCGACTGCATCGCCCCGGCCGCGCTGGAACCCTGACCCCTTTCAGGAGCGTCCGTGACTGGCGAGATCATTGACCGCACAGAGGCCATCAGCCTGCTCTCCGAGCTGGTCCGGATCCCCAGCGTGAACCCGCAGATGGGCGGCGGCGCGGGCGAGGGGCAGATCGCGCGGTACCTTGCCGACCGTCTCGGGAGCCTGGGCCTCGCGCCGACCATCACCGAGGTGAAGCCGGGACGTCCCAACGTCTTGGCGACGGTGCCGGGGAAACCGGGCGGGTTCCACCTGCTGTTCGAGGCCCACATGGACACGGTCCCGCCATCGCACGGCCAGGCAGGGCCGTTCACCCCGCGCCTCGATGGGGATCGTCTGTACGGGCGGGGCGCCTGCGACACCAAGGCATCCATCACCGCAGTCCTCCTGGCCTTGGCCAGCGCGCAGGCGGTGCGGGAGCGTCACGCGACCGTCTCGGTGGCGTTCGCCATGGGCGAGGAACTGGGGCACGAGGGGGTGGCGCACCTCGTCGCCTCGGGGTTCCGGCCTGACGCGGCCGTCGTCGGGGAGCCCACGGGGCTCCGCGTGGTGGCGGCGCACAAGGGCGTCGTCCGCTGGAAGATGGTGACCACGGGCAGGGCTGCCCACAGCGCGAATCCCCAGGAGGGTTGCAACGCCATCGTGAGGATGGCCGCGGTGATCCGCGCGCTGGAGGAGCGGCTCATTCCCCGGCTCCGGGAGCGCACGCATCCGCTCCTGGGGCCGCCCACGCTCAGCGTGGGGCGGATCGAAGGTGGGCTGCAGGTCAACGTGGTCCCCGACCGCTGCACCATCGAGGTGGACCGCCGACTCCTTCCGGGCGAAACCTGGGCGGACGCTCGAAGCGAGCTGGAGGCCGTGCTGGCGTCCCTCCGCGCGGAGGATCCGGATCTTCAGGTGACGATCCAGGAGCCCTACCAGAACACGCCCTGCATGGAGACCCCCCTGGACGCCGCCATCGTGCGGATCGCGGAGGAGGCG
>Ga0082335_1007130_pt1 | contig 13802 bp, 16 predicted proteins | sample Subgrocontami58m_FD_72375 | JGI IMG/M metagenome (GOLD analysis project Ga0082335, IMG submission 72375) | Subsurface groundwater microbial communities from S. Glens Falls, New York, USA - GMW37 contaminated, 5.8 m (SPADES assembly) (version 2) ...
GCTTGTACTTTAGCCCATTCAAGACCTTTATGGCGGTTCATGTTTTTCTCAAAACGGGCTTTCAATGCTCTGAGTAGTTCTTCACGTTGTTTTGCTTTCATGTCTTTTGCTCTTTGCCTTTCTGTCTTTGCCTTTCTGCTCTGTTTCATTGGCCTTTGCTCGCCCGGCCTTCTTACGGCTTGTTCTTTCGCTTCACTTAAATTCGTTACATACGGTTCAATCTTTTTAATCAATCCTTGAGATTTTGCTTCCAATAAAACTTTCAGAGTTCCCCAAACTTGCAACTTGTGCGGTTCGGCGTGCAAGCATGTCGTCAAGCAAAACAATGCGGTCTGGATTTTCCAATGCCAAAGCCATTGCTCCAAGTTCACCTGCGCCCAAATCTAATGCAAGCCACTCAGAAGGCATGGATTTTGGATTGACAGTATTCAGCCAGGGGTAATCTGCTGGATTTGGAACATCGTAGCCTTTACTGCGTCCCGCCAATAATTCGTTTTTGACAGATTCGGCTGTCCAAACTTCATCGAACATTTTTGGGAGTAAGTTTATTGCGCCAATTCGATAAAGGTAAAGTAACGGTGATGTATTGCTGATGGCTTTAGGCATGTGCGTTTTCTAAATCATCAAGTTCGGCGGCAAAAGGGAAAACCTTATAGCGATTCAAGTTTAGCAAAAACTCAATTCTGGACATTCCTGCAAGTTCAGATGCACGCCCAGAAGAAAGCCTGCCAATTTCAAATAACTTGACTGCCGCTAAAACGAGAATTTCACGCCCAAAAGATTCAGCGTCCGTCTTTTCTGCGAGAAGTACCTTGTCTGGAATTTCGATAGTAATTTGCTGGAGAGTCATTTTTACTCCTATTTCCACCGCTAATTTTACTTCGCTTCACCTGAATTTCCCTGACAATTTTTCTTTTGCAAGGAGCGTGCCAGCGGGTTGTGTAAGCCCCACATGCTTTTAGCGTAGTGGTGAGGTGGGATGCTTCGGCACGGTGAGCCGCATAGCGAGTCGAACCGTCAGCACAGGCTGGACTCTGCCTGGGAGCAGAGAAAACCCGAACCAGTGTTTCGGCAGGGTTTCGACACGGTGAGCGAAAGACGAACCGTCAACCACCTGCTCGACAACCAAAAAATCCTCGAAAAAGCCGCGCAGCACGTACGAAGGGCAGTCTCTACCGTACGCTGAACGCTTTGCTGGGGCGCGTACGACGGCATAAAGCCCCCGCCTGTGTTTCCATCCTTTCAGTCCTCAATTTTGGCAAACGACTTTCCCAGCAAGGTACCTGCCTCCTGGCCGTCAACCGGCTTGGCAAAGAGAAATCCCTGTACATACTCGCAGTCCATCGCCCTTAGCCTGGATAGCTGGTCGTCCGTCTCGACACCCTCCGCAACCACCTTCAACCCCATATTGTGTGCCATTGACAAAATCGTCTGGACTATCTCTGAACCGCCGCTGAGGGTTCCTAGCCGGCTGATGAAGGTGCGGTCGATCTTGAGCGTGTCGATCGGCAGGGTGTGCAGGTAACTTAACGATGAGTATCCCGTGCCGAAATCATCAATTTGCACCTGTATGCCCAATTCCCGCAACTGCGAAAGCATGGCCGATATGGACTCGGAGTCTTCCACGATCAGGCTTTCCGTCAATTCCAATTTCAAACTGCTGGCATCCAATTTGTTTTTTTGCAGGACCTCAGCGATCTTTTGGACCAAATCTGATTGAGCGCATTGCCCGGTCGACAAATTCACGCTAATTGTCAATGGGGGATCTGCAGGATACTGATCCTGCCACTCGCGGATCTGGCGGCATGCATTGTCTAGAACCCAGTAACCGATCGGAACGATGAGTCCGGTTTCTTCAGCAGTTGGGATGAACTCTGCTGGTGGAATGAGACCTTTTGTTGGATGCTGCCAACGCACCAACGCCTCAAATCCCGCGATTCGATTGGTTTCCAAGTCCAGGATTGGCTGGTAGTGAATGATAAACTCCTGGTGTTCCAAAGCTTTCCGCAGGTCAGTCTCCAGTTCCAAGCGCGTCAACACATGAGTGAGCATCTCCGTATTGAATACCTCGTAACGACCGCGGCCCAGTCCCTTGGCCCGATACATTGCAATATCGGCATCGCGCATGATATCATCCGGCAGCTCGTAGCTGGCTCCACTAAGCACAATGCCGATGCTGACAAAGATAAATACCTTGTGACCTTCCAGATCATAAGGTTGGGACAGATCAAGCAGGATGCGGTCTGCAACACGTGTGGCATCTGTGAGGTCTTGAATATCTTCGAGCAAGATGACGAACTCATCGCCTCCCAGTCGCGCGACCATATCTTGACCGCGCAGACAAGCCGCCAGACGGGTTGCGCTTTTGATAAGCAACTGGTCCCCAGCATTGTGACCCATGCTGTCATTCACCACCTTGAAGCGGTCCAAATCGAGGAAGAGTACGGCATACATATAGTCCTTATGCCGTTTGGCGCGTTGCATCGCATGTTGCAGGCGATCCATAAATAAAACCCGATTACCCAGACCCGTCAGCGGATCATGTAGCGCGGTATAGGTCAGTTGCTCTTCCATGCGCTTACGTTGTGTGAGTTCGACTTGCAATTGCTCGTTGGCCCACGACACTTCCAACAGACGATCTTTTTCCACCAGGTTGCGGTGCCGGGTCAAGACCAAAATAAGAGCAGACACGGAACCATTAAAACTCAGGGGTACGACAATATCCCCAAACTGGATAGCTGGAATTAATATGGGCAGCAGCAAAATTCCCAGAAAATTAGCGGCGCTTAAAATGATCGTAGTGCGGAATGACGCCAATGTGCTGCTAAGGATTATTAACAAGACATCAAAAATAAATGTAGAGAGGAGTCCTGGCGGGCTGTAATTCTTCAACAAGACGATATTCATAATTGGCCAGGAGGCCAACGTAGCGACTAGGATGGGCACGGCTAGCCGGTAACCCTTGGTGCGGCTAAAGATATACCCGATTCCAAAGCCAAGGGTCATCCCAACCAAAATGAGTGCGGTGGCTGGGTCGTGGAGAAGATACAGTTGAGGGACTGGCCCGGTGCTTGCTGCCAGTGCCAAGGTGATCAGAATGATTGACACCAGCCTCGCTTGCCGCCGCTCGGCGGCATCGATATTCGTTGCCACTGGCTCCGCCAACCGTTGCCAAAAGCTGCGTTTACGGTGGTTGGATGAGGGGTCAGTTGATGAAGAAAAAAAGTTGCGGGAAAATCCTTTTTTCATATCAGGGTTCCTTAAATCGAAAGCTGATCAACCATGCTGCCAGACGATCGATTCAATGACCGCCGGCGCAGGGTAGTTACTTCCAAGATCTTTAACTTCATCACTTTAGTTCTCATTAATGGCAAACGACCTTGCCAGCAAGGTGCTTGACACTTGGTAATCAAGCCCTTGGTGAAGAGAGAGCCCCGCCAATAATTCATTTTCGAAGGCTTCTGCTTTCCAAACTTCATCGAACATTTTTGGAAACAAGTTTATTGCCCCAATTCGATAAAGGTGAAGTAACGGAGAAGTATTGCTGATGGCTTTAGGCACGTGTGTTTTCTAAATCGTCAAGTTTAGCGGCACGCCCAGATGAAAGCCTGCCCATTTCAAATAACTTGACAGCCGCCAACATGCGGATTTCATGCCCAAACGCTACAGCGTCTGTCTTTTCAGCGAGCAATACCTTTTCTGGAATTTCGATAGTAATTTGTTGGAGAGTCATTTTTACTCCTATTTCCACCGCTAATTTTACTTCGCTTCACCTGAATTTCCCTGACAATTTTTCTTTTGCAAGGGGCGTGCCAGCGGGTTGTGTAAGCCCCACATGCTTTTAGCGTAGTGGTGAGGTGGGATGCTTCGGCACGGTGAGCCGCATAGCGAGTCGAACTGTCAGCGCAGGCTTGGACTCTTCCGTCGAAATGGGACACTGCCTGGCGAAGTATAAAATAAATTAAAAAGATTCAAAAAAAGCCTCCTCGCTCTGAGAAGGCTTTTATTCGTAGGATTCATTTTTCGGTTAAGCAGGAAGCGGTCCTGAGCTGGTCAAAGGATTAGAATTCGTCTTCGTCCTCGAGCCATTCATCGTCGTCTTCGTCGGATTCTTCATCATCCCATTCTTCATCTTCTTCATCCCAGTCATCATCTTTTTTAACGCCGGCGGCATCCGATGGCGAGTAGGTGGCACAGCCGGTATCCGGGTCTAATTCCACTGCCGCGGCCGAGCAATAACCTTCATCCACGAACACGCAATCTACATAATGACATTTAATACGGGGCATATTCACTTCCTCCTAGGATTGGGGCTGTTTGATCATGCGCATGACGGCAATAATGAAAATCAAGGTCATTGCAACCTGTGATGTCACACAGAACGGGCAGATGGCTTTCAATAAGGCGACCTCAACATAAACCAGCCATACAGTAAAAATAAAACCAGTCAACGCCATGCCAAAGATCAGCAGTGTGCCGTTCTCTTTGAAGAACGAATTGCGGCGCTCGAACCCATGCACAGCCAGCATGGCTGCATAACCAAGAATGCCGATCACTGCCACCGGGATGCCATTCACTTCTGAATAGCGGCTGGCGTTTACGATGGAGCAATCCCCTGAACCCAGGCACAGGCTTTCGTTGGATGTGACCTTGTAAATGGTCATATAAATTGAAACCAGCAAACCGATGATCACAAGCGCAAGCGATGCGCGGTACAACCCTTTATCCATGTTTCCTCATAGCAGGTAAGCCTCTACTTCCTGACCAGCAGGCACGCATTTTACACCAGCGGGGATAATTAGTAAAGCATCGGCCTGTACCAGTGAGAGCAGATTTCCAGAACCCTGATGGCTCGTTGTTAAACTGGCGATCCGCACTCCATTTTCCTCGCGGATTTTTGCGCGCAGATAACTTTCCCGTCCATCCGATTCAATTTCCTTTTCGCTTCTTACTTTAATCGTGGGCCGGCTTTCGTCCAATTTGCCGCTCAGCCTCGCAAGCGCTGAACGAACGAAAATCTCAAACCCAACGAAGGCTGAAACAGGGTTGCCCGGCAAGCCAATCACAGGTTTATCCAGATATTCACCAAATGCCAGCGGTTTGCCCGGGCGCATGTTCACGCGCCAGAAATCCAACCTGCCTTTTGATTCGATCACTGTCTTTATAAAATCAAAAGACCCCACGCTCACACCCGCAGACGACAGGATAAGATCCGCATCTTCATGAATGGCCTTTTGCAGGAGAGCTTCCACCGATTCGCGCGTGTCCCGTGCGACACCCAACCGTAAAACTTCCGCGCCTGCGCTTTCGATCAACGCCGCGAGGACATATGAATTTGAATCGCGGATCTTGCCTGACTCGAGCGGGGCATCCACATCAAGCAGTTCATCGCCCGAGGAAAGCAACGCAACACGCGCCTTTTTATAAACCTGCACATTTCCAATTCCAAGCATGGCCAGTAGACCGAGGTCTTGCGGCTTAAGCGTTCGTCCCTTATTCAAGATGACTGCGCCTGCCTGAATATCCATCCCGCGCCGCCGGACGTTATCTCCCATTTTGACGATCTTTGCAAATGAAATGGTTTTTGGGGCGGGTGTGCCTGCTTCGCGATTGTTAAAGTCTGTATCTTCAACGGGGATGACGGCGTTTGCGCCTGCGGGCAGTTGTGCGCCTGTCATAATCCGCGCGGTTTCACCTTTTGCAAGAATCACTGTCGGGGCTGAGCCGGCAGGGATGTCAGCGACCACGTTCAAGGTGGTCGCCTGACGGTTCGACACGCTTCGCGGCTCAGCGTGTCGAAGGGTGGTACCTGAAGCGTATGTGTCTTCTACGCAGACTGCGAATCCGTCCATGGCTGAGTTGTCGAAGAGGGGCAGGTCGTGCGCGGCGGTGATATCCACTGCCAGCACGCGGTTTGCGCACGCAATCAGCGCGAGGCTTTCAATTGCGGCAGGTTGAAAATGTAAGAGGATGCGCTCGCGCGCTTCATTGACTGAGATCATGGCTTGAAGCGGCGGGATTATACCATTGCCTTGTTACCCCGGATTCATGCGATGGGCTTCCATGACATTTGGCAAACTCTCTATGCGGGTGAGAATGCGACTCAATTGTGTCAGGTCTTTGACCTCAATAATCAGGTGCAGATCAGCAATACTGCGATTGACGTTTACGGTTACATTGGCGATGTTCACGTTTTCATCTGAGAGCAGGGTCGAGATATCTCCCATCAAGCCCTGACGATCATAGGCCTTGATATTGATCGAGACCGGGTAAGTGCGTTCCACATGCCCCCAATCCACTTGCAGCAAGCGTTCGCGGTCCTTTGTCCGTAGAATATTCGGGCAGTCCTGCCTGTGAATACTTGCGCCGCGCCCGCGTGTAATAAAGCCTACGATCTGGTCTCCGGGCATGGGGTGACAACAGCGGGCCATGTTGGAGAGCATCCCTTTAAGCCCAACCACTTCGATTGCATCGGTGGTTGTGGTCTGTGTGGCGGGCGAACCTGCCGCAAGGATATCTTTCACCTCTTCGGTTTGCGAAAACTGTTTGATGATCCTGCTGATGGACAGGTCGCCGCAACCGAGCGCGATGAACATTTCATCCGGGTTTTTATAATTAAAGTCACGCGCCATCTTTTCAAAGTTGATCTCGTTAATGCCAAGTCTTTGCAGTTCACGCTCGAACGTGGTGCGCCCCTGCGCCAGGTTTTGTTCATCCTCCTGTTTTTTGAACCAGATATTGATCTTCGAACGTGCGCGCGAGGTACGCACAAGCCCAAGGTTGGCGTTTAGCCAATCGCGGCTGGGTCCGCCCCGCTTGGCAGTCAGGATCTCCACTTGGTCGCCGGTCTTCAATTCATGATACAGCGGCACAAGTTTTCCATTGACGCGCGCTCCGCGGCAGCGATGTCCGATATCCGTGTGAACGTGATAAGCGAAATCAATTGGTGTACAGCCGGCCGGCAGGTCAATGATGTCGCCGCGCGGGGTGAAGATGTAAACGCGGTCCTGGAAGACGTCAGTGCGCATCGATTCGACGAATTCAGCGGCATCGTTCACGTCTGAACGCCATTCCATCATCGAACGCAGGGAGTTGATTTGCTGCTCGTAATTCTTATTTGAACCTTTTGTGCCTTCTTTATAACGCCAGTGTGCGGCGATGCCATATTCCGCATTCAGGTGCATTTCCTGGGTGCGGATCTGCACTTCGAGCGGCCGCTTGTCATCATACATGACAGCCGTATGCAGGGATTGGTAAAGATTGTCTTTTGGCGCGGCGATGTAATCATCAAATTCTCCGGGTATCGGCCGCCAGGTGGTATGGATCACACCCAGCGCGGCATAGCAGGAGGGGACATCCGGCATGATCAGCCGCACAGCGCGTACATCGTGCAGCATATTAAAGGGTTTGCCCTTCTTCTGCATCTTTTTATAAATCGAGTAGATATGTTTGGGGCGGCCGCTGATCTCAACTTTGATGTTGTTTTTTTCGAGTAGTTTTACAAGGCTCTCTTTGATCGTTTCAAGCTGGGCTTCGCGGTCTGGCCTTTTTTCGGTCAGCAGTTCGGCGATCTCTTTATATTTTTCAGGATTTACATAGCGAAAACCTAGGTCTTCCAATTCCCACTTGATCTGCCAGATTCCGAGTCGATTTGCGAGCGGCGCAAAAATATCCAGAGTTTCCTGCGCGATTCGTTTTCGCTTCTGTTCCGGCATATGTCCAAGCGTGCGCATATTATGTAATCGGTCTGCCAGTTTGATGAGCACCACCCGCACGTCTTCACCCATGGCAAGAAAAGTTTTACGTAAAGTTTCAGAAACAATATCTTCCTTGCGGCCAAGCAAAGCGGGTTCGATCGGTTCATCTTCGATTTCGCTGCTATTAATACCGTTTTCGGCGTGCTGGTCGCCGCGGGAGACGCGCGGCAAATGCGTCAGCTTGGTCACGCCATCCACGAGGATTTTTACCGTATCGCCAAACTCACGGCGAATGTCTGCCAGCGTGATGGGGGTATCTTCCACCGTGTCGTGCAGGAGTCCCGCCGCAACGACCTCGGGAGGCACTTTTAAATCCGCAAGAATGCTGGCGACTGCGATGCAGTGATTGATATATGGTTCGCCTGAATGCCGTTTTTGCCCGCGATGCGCTTCTTCTGCCATGCGATAGGCGCGCATGACCAACTCCCGGTCTGCAACGGTGTAATTTTCAGGAAGTTGCTCAAGCAGTTTCTCAAGAGGGATCGTGGCGATTGCTGATTTCATTCAGGTAATTGTACTACGCAGGATTTCCAAAGTACCGCATCATTAACTAACTCAGAATTGTCAAATTTACCTGCAATTGTTATCAAAAAGTATTGTAATTTATGCAACCTGCGGTAAGGATTCAAAAAGAGCAGCGGCGGTTCTTTTTTGACCTCGAGCCTGCTCCTGTTTCAGATAATTTTTCCAAATCCCGAATACGGCTAATGGCTGTGAAAAAGCCTGCTGCGCAGTCATTTAAGATGGTCTCGAATCTTGTCGCGGATATCGAGCGAGTTGCCGAGGATCAATCCAAACAGCATGAATAGGATTGTTGCGCCTGCGCCGACGATAATTGCATAGGGCGAGTCCCAGATTGACGGAAGGATGAAGACGATGATGACGCCGAGAATCAGACCGTAGAATGGGGATTTGACGATGTGGGGGATGTCTTTCCATGCCTTGGCGAAAGAGAATGGTTTGTACGCCCTTTTTTCTTTGATGGAACTGCTGCGTTGGAATTTACGCTGATTGGCGAGCGGATCGCGCGCCTGAAGCTGTCTTTCACGAAGTTGCTTAAGCCTTTCCTGCTCATTTTTGGACATATCAGCCTCCTTTGTGTTTATAATAGTACAGGATTTTTTATCATATGTCTATCACGAATAATGTCACCAGATTTTTAAATGCGCATAAAGTGAATTACGAAGCGCATGATTTACCTCCCGAAAAAATAGGCGCGCTGGAGGCGGCTCAATTTTTGGGCGTGCCTGCGGAGCAGGTCTTTAAGACCATTGTTACCATACGTGAAAAAGGGAAACCCGTGCTTGCAGTGATTCCGGGCCCGCGTGTGGTGGATTTGAAATTGCTTGCTTTGTTTTTAGGGGAGAAGAAAATGCACCTGCCAAGCGAGCGTGAAGCCGAATCTTTGACCGGCTTGCAGGCGGGAGGAATTTCACCGCTGGCTTTGATCAATAAAGGCTTTCAAGTCGTGATTGATACTGCCGCACAAACCTGCGATGAGATTTACATCTCTGGCGGTCAGCGCGGTTTGAATATTCAATTGAGGGTGAATGATCTGGTGAAGTTGGTGAATGCGCGTTTTGGAAGTATCAGCCGGCCGGAAGAAAAAATCTGAGCCACGGATTTCCTCCGGCTCTTTTCATTATGATTGAAATTCGGCAACCATTTCACCGTTGACCCAAAGCGTGTATTTGCCCTCGGGGAAGCTTCCGAGCGGGATATTCACATCAAATGACTGTAGCACTTGCGCACACATGATCGCCGGGTTGATCACCGAGTACACATCCACAGCGACACTTTTTTCCGAATTGGGCGGGCTGACTTTCACGCGCAACTGACTGCAAGGCGTGGGCAGGTTTCCTTTTAGGGATAGCATGAATTGCAGCGGGAAACTTTCCAGAGTCAGCAGTTCTGTTGAATCCAGATACGCCTCGCTGCGTAATAAACCAGCATCACCAGGTTGTGAGGCGAAATCGCCTGTTTGCGGCGCGGACGGATTTTGGTTTACAGGGTCACCTGTGTTTGGTTGGCAGGCGCTTGAAGCAAAGATCAAGATGGTGATGATAAATAAAATTTGTTTCATGTCTGCCTCCATTTTTTTATGTTAACGATGGGTCTTGCAGTTTTGTTCCGCTAATAAGCCGAAAAATCCCCGGCTGGCTCATCATTCACCCAGATCGTGTATCTGCCGCTGGAATATGTGCCAAGCATTATGCTTGCTTCGAACTGCTTGAAGACCCCTTCGCAGACGGTATCGGAATCCGTCAAACTATACACCTCAATAAAAACACGATAGTTTTCATCGGGCGGTTTGACGTTGATGCGCAGTTCATTGCAGACGCCCGGCATATAACCCAGGAAATTTACCAGTACGCGCGGCGGCGTAAATTCAAACCGCTCTGAAAGGTTGACGGATGTAATGGTCACATCGGCAATTTGCAGGCTGAGGTCTTCCGGTTTGGGTGCAGAGGGGTTTTCCTCAGCGGTGATGCGAAATGGCGCTGAACCAGTTGATGTTGGTTCTACTGTCGGCGCGGGAAGACATGCGCTTAATGTTAGAAGAAGGATGAGAAAATGGATTCGCCTCATTCCTTCTTTTCCCTGCTTAAATTGACACTCTCGAATAATTTCGGCGCGACGACGTAAATTCCGCGTCCGCTCACGGCGACAGTTGAATCAGCCAATTTGATTTCGCCTGCCGAGAATATTTTTCTCTCGTCCATTTGGGTGATGCGCGCTTCGAGGGTGAGTGGTTGATTCAACGGGAGAGGCTTGTGATAATTAATCTCCAAATTGACCGCCGCCACTTTATGTCCCGCCGCCCAGACGACCAGTCCCATGGCTTCATCCAATATCGCCGCCGATGCGCCTCCATGCGCATGCCCGGGCGGACCTTGCTGCGCTTCATTCAAAGCGAACTCGGATGTCATAATGCCATCATCATCTACAAACCAGGTTAATCCAATACTGTGCGGGTTATCACATCCGCATACGAAACACCAGCCGTGATAGGGGAGTTGTCTTTTCATGCTTATTATTTTATCCCCTTTCATGCTAGAATTCACAAATGATGATCCGCGTCAAACTGATCGCCAACTACCGTAACCAACTTCCACCCGAAGCAAAAAACGGAATGGTTGAAGTGGATGTCCCACATGGAACAACGGTCTACGGCGCGATTTCCCGCTTTGACATCCCGCTCGATGATACAAGTGTTATCGTGCTGAACGGTCTCACCGTGGACATGAACACCCCGCTCAAAGAAGGCGACATAGTCACGGCTTTTTCAGCAATTGCTGGCGGGTAATTTATATACTGGTGGTTGAGTAGTTCCGAGCCGTTTTTTGGCGAGGAACGTATCGAAACCACCACGAATGGAAAATACCTCAATGACATGGTGGTTTCGATACGGCGGACGAACACTGCCTACTCAACCACCGCATAAGGAGAAAATATATGTACGGCTGGCACCTCAAAATTCTACGCGTTAACCTCACCACCAAAAAAGTAACCCGGGAAGATGTAGACCCCAGGATCGCGCGCGACTATCTCGGCGGGCGCGGATGGGCGATTCATTATCTCTATAATGAAATGGATCCAATGGCAGATGCGCTCTCGCCTGAGAATGTGTTGATCTTCGCCACAGGCCCGCTGACCGCGACTCCCGCGCCGACTGGCAACCGTTATATGGTCGTCACCAAGTCACCGCTGACGGGCGCGCTGGCGCATTCCAATTCGGGCGGAGAATTCCCAACGTGGATGAAGCGCACGGGATTCGACATGTTCATCTTCGAGGGGAAATCTCCGGAGCCGGTATATGTCTACGTAAACGAGGACCAGGTCGAGGTCAGGTCTGCGGCGCATGTTTGGGGGAAGGAAGTGCCTGAAACCACAGATATCCTAAAGGCAGAAACCTCCAACGAAGCGAGAGTCGCATGTATCGGTCCTGCGGGAGAAAACCTCGCGTTAATGGCGGCGATCATGAACGATAAGAATCGCGCGGCGGCTCGTTCTGGAGTTGGCGCGGTGATGGGAAGCAAAAATCTCAAAGCCGTGGTCGCGATGGGAAATAAAAATCCGCCGCTGCATAGCCCCGATGGGATGCGCGAGTTGAGCGTGACCACGTCCAAGGATGTGGGCGTGGATATTAAGAAGGGTTCGAACCTGCGAATTTACGGCACGGCGTATGTGCCGCAGGTGACCAACACGCTCGGCATTTTGCCCACGCGAAATTTTTTGCAAGGCACGTTTGAACACACCGATAAAATTGATGGTGTTGCGCTCAAGGAACAATTTCTGATCAAGCATGTGCCTTGTTATCGCTGTCCCATTTCATGCGGACGACTCACCGAAGTGCCGGATGGTCCGTACAAAGGCAAGGGTGAAGGTCCTGAATACGAAACCATTTCATCGTTGGGAACGGGTTGTGGTGTGAGCAATCTTGCAGCGCTGACGAAGGCAAATTATCTGTGCAATGAATATGGCATGGACACGATTACTACAGGCATGACAATTGCCGCCGCGATGGAAATGTATGAGAAAGGTTATATCTCTGAAGAAATTATCGGAATGCCGTTGAAGTTCGGTGACCATGACGCGATGATCGCGATGATCAAGAAGATGGCGCATCGTGAAGGCTTTGGGGATGATCTCGCGCAAGGCAGTTATCGCCTCGCTGAAAAATATGGTCATCCTGAAATCGCGGTCACCGCGCGCAAGCAGGAATTCCCCGGTTATGATCCGCGCGGCTCGCAAGGCATGGGCTTGTTGTATGCCACTTCCAACAAAGGCGCATCGCATATGGAAGGTGATGTTGCATATGAAGAAGTCTTTGGAACACCAGTTAAAGAAAACCCGCTCACAACCGATGGCAAACCCGAACTCGTCAAACGTTTTGAAGATTCCTTTGTGCTGATTGATAGCGCGGGTTTGTGCGTCTTCCTCGCCATTCGTTACGTCTTCACCAAAGAGCGCATGGTCTGGCCCGAGCGTCTCTCTGAGATGATGAACCTCACCACTGGCGCGGGTTACACTCCCGAAGAAGTGATGCTTGCCGCCGAGCGTGTTTACAACCTCGAGCGCATGTTCCTCATCAAAGCAGGTTCAACGGAAGATACACTTCCGCACCGCATGTTGCACGAGCCATTGCCCGATGGTCCCGCCAAAGGCAAAGTCGTTGAATTAGATAAGATGCTGCCCGAGTTTTATAAGCTCCGCGGCTGGGATGAGAAGGGTGTGCCGACCAAAGAGAAATTGCAGGAGTTGGGATTGCCAAATTAAAAAATATTAAACCGCTAAATACACAAAGAACGCAATGATATTTTTGACTTCGCGACCTTAGCGGTCTTTGCAGTTAATGGTTTTGATCTTCACTAGAAGCGTGAGCCTGATTCCAGACTCTCGCTTCTTTTTTTAACTGATGGTTGATTCTGCTCTCTGTATCATTTTCTCCCCTCAGCTTTTTCATTCCACCAATTCAAAATTCTCAACGCCCGCAGAGTATTCCACCTGCTGGGTTGACCGGCTTCTTCCAGATCGAAAAATTTTCTTCCAGACATGCCGCTGTTCAATGACCACAGTCCGCCCTTCTTTTGCTTCTTTTGCAAGAGTTCAATTGCATCTGACATGCGTTCATCTCGTGGAGCATCGCAGGCGCGGAAATAATCGAGCGCGCGGATAAAGTCATATTTCCAGCGGGGAGGGAAGGGCATGCTCGTCATCTTTGCGTCGAAGACTTGGCCTGTTCGATGGGATTTATACAAACGGTGCGTCAGCAGAAATTCATGTCCGCGCTCGCGGGCGGGGCGGATGATTCTTTTCTTTTCAGGAGAGAAACATTCGTATTCATACAATCCCTCCAGCGCTGAGATCGTTGTATGAAACGATGAGTGAGTTGCGCCCTTGTAGGACTCGCAATTCCAGCCGCCATCAGGCATTTGCTGGCTGACCACATACGCGGCAACATCGTGAATGCGCTCATCGGGGTAGTGGAAATAAGCCAGCAATGCGAGGATCATCCCAGTGACGCAAGTCTCGCTATATTTC
>Ga0082335_1007131_pt1 | contig 13802 bp, 14 predicted proteins | sample Subgrocontami58m_FD_72375 | JGI IMG/M metagenome (GOLD analysis project Ga0082335, IMG submission 72375) | Subsurface groundwater microbial communities from S. Glens Falls, New York, USA - GMW37 contaminated, 5.8 m (SPADES assembly) (version 2) ...
GACGAGGCCGGCGACGGCGCGGATGAAGGTCGTCTTGCCGCTCCCGTTCGGGCCGAGCAGGCCGTAGATCTCGCCGGGGCGGACCGCGAGGTCGAGGCCCCGCAGCGCCTCGACCTCGCCGAAGCGCTTGCCGACCCCGCGCGCGTCGACCGCGAGCACCGCGCCCACGGCGCGCATCCTCTCACACTGTTGGCCCATCCAGGGACGCCCGCATACCTGCATACGCCCGCGTCTGCGACCATGGCACCCATGACGACGCTGAAAGCGGTGGTGGTGGGCGGCGGTCTGGGCGCGCCCACGGTCATGGCCGGGCTGCGCGCCCACACCGACGACATCACCGGGCTCATCGCGGTCACCGATTCGGGCCGCTCGACCGGCAAGGTCCGGATCGCCCTCGGGATGCCCGCGCCGGGGGACATCCGCAACGCGCTCGCCGTCCTCGCCGAGGGCGACCCGGTGCTCCGCCGGCTGTTCGGGCACCGGTTCGAGACCGAGACGAGCGAGGACCTGAACGGCATGGCCTTCGGCAACCTCTTCCTGGCGGCTCTCACGCAGCAGGAGGGCTCGTTCCTGCGCGCGGTGGAGGAGGCCTCGCGGCTCCTCGGCCTGCGCGGCCGCGTCCTCCCGGTCACGCTCTACGACACCCAGCTCTGCGCGCGGCTCGCCGACGGCACGGTCGTCGAGGGCGAGGTGAGCGTCCGCGCGCCGGGAAAGGCCGCGATCCGCGAGCTCTTCTTCCGTGACGACGGCGTGGCCGCCACCGAGGGCTCGCTCGAGGCGCTCGCGCGAGCCGACCTCATCGTCATCGGCCCCGGCTCCCTGTACACGACGCTCTGCGCCTGCCTCCTGGTGCCGGAGATCGCGCGCGCGATCGCGACGAGCGACGCGGCGGTCGTCTACGTCGCGAACACGACGCAGCAGCCGGGACAGACCGACGGGCTCACGCTCGCCGACCACGTGGCGATCGTGCGGGAGCACCTCGGCGGGAGCGGCCTCGACAGCGTCCTCGTGAACGACGATCCCGCGCCCGAGCGTCTCCGCGAGCACTACGCCGCGCAGGGCCTCCACGAGCTGCGGCTCGACCCGGCGGAGCGCGCCCGGATCGAGGCGCAGGGCGTCGCCTGCGTCACCGCGCCGCTCATCGACCGCTGGAGCGGGCCGCGCGAGCTCTGGCGGAAGCAGGACACGATCAGGCACGACCCCGAGCGGACCGCGGCGGCGCTCGTGCGGCTTGCCGCCGTCGGCGAGCGGCACCCCCGGCTGCGGGCGCTCGGCTGAGCGCCGTGACGACGCACTTCCTCTCGCTCGCCGATCTCGCGGCGGACGACCTCGCCGCGCTCCTCGACGTGACCGCGGCGCTCAAGGCCGCGCCGGTGCCCGCGAGCGCGCCGCTGCGGGGCAAGACGCTCGCGATGATCTTCGAGAAGCCGAGCCTCCGGACGCGCCTGTCGTTCGACGTGGGGATGATCCAGCTCGGCGGTCACGCGGCGTACCTCTCGCCCGCCGAGGTCGGGCTCGGCCGGCGCGAGAGCGTCGCCGACGTCGCACGCGTCGTGAGCCGGATGGTCGATCTCGTCGTGCTCCGGGTGAACGCGCACGAGACGCTCGAGGAGTTCGCCCGGCACGCCCGCGTCCCGGTCGTCAACGGTCTCTCCGACCTTTCGCACCCCTGCCAGGCCCTCGCGGACATCTTCACCGTGCGCGAGCGGAAGGGCGACCTCCGCGGCGTCAGCGCGGCGTTCGTCGGCGACGGCAACAACGTCGCCCACTCGTTCATGCTCGCCTGCGCCCTGTCGGGCGTGCGCCTCCGCGTCGCGACGCCGGCCGGTTACGAGCCGCAGCCCCGCTACCGCGAGCTCGCCGCCGTCGCGGCGCGCGCGAGCGGTGGCGCGGTCGAGGTGGGCAACGATCCGGAGGCAGCGGCGCGCGGCGCCGACGTGGTGTACACCGATGTCTGGACGAGCATGGGACAGGAGCAGGAGTACGAGCGACGTCGCCGCGCGTTCGAGGGGTTCCAGGTGAACGCCGCGCTCATGCGCCTGGCCAAGCCCGACGCGATCGTCCTCCACGACCTCCCGGCGCACCGCGGCGAGGAGATCACCGACGAGGTGATGGACGGCCCGGCGAGCGCGGTCTTCGACCAGGCCGAGAACCGGCTCCACGCGCAGAAGGCGCTGCTCGTACGGCTCCTCGGCGGTGCCGCCGGATGAGCGCCGAGCGCGTCATCCTCGCGGACTGCTGCGAGGACTGGATCATCGAGTGGGGCGGCTTCTACCGGTCCGACCAGGCCTTCGCCTGCCCGGAGTGCGCGACCGAGTGGCGCAAGACGGGGCCCCACACGTTCCGCCGGGCGGACGGCCGAGCCTTCGAGCGGCGCGCGCGGAGCGGACCCGAGGCGTCGTTCCCCTACCTCGCGGCGACCGACGGCCACCAGCCGAACGTGGATCGCTGCTGCGCGAAGATCCTCCTCGCCCAGGGGGAGCGGCTCCGCGACGGGCCGTTCACCTGCCCGGCCTGCGGGCAGACCTGGCAGAAGGGGACCGAGCGGCGCCACGGGATGCGCCTGCCGGTCTTCGCCAAGGATGGCCTCGCCGAGCCGCTCACCGTCCAGCCGGGCCGTACGCGTCCGTTCCTGGTAGCGCTGTCGGAGTACTCGCCACCGCGCGAGTGAGCAGGGCGGCCGTCCGGCCGGGGCGGTACTAGTACTTCGCCCCCGCGCTGGTACTTCCGTTCAGCGGACCCACACCTGTCACCGATCAGAGACTTCGGCCGTTCCACGCGTGCTCGCGGTCCGTTATGCCATGACGTGTGGTGGGGAGCGTGAGGGTGCGCGCGGCCGGCGTTGCGCGAGCGTGCGCGCTCGCGTCGACCTCCGCGCTCGCGTCGCTGCTCGTCGTCGGGCTCGCGCTCGCGTCGCTGCTCCTCCTCGCGCTCGCGTCGCTGCTCGTCGTCGCGCTCGCTCTGCTCCTCACGGCGTGCGCCTGGTCCGTCTCGATCGCGTTCGCGTGGGCGCGAGCGGTCCCCCTGCCGCTCGTTCGTCGCGCTGCCGGGCTCGCACGTGCGGAAGCGGCGCGCCGGGCGCGCCCGCAGCTCGAGCGCCTGGGGCGTGCGCGTGCGACGCTCGCCGCCGCGACCGTCCTCGGCGTCGCGGTCCTCATCTCTCTGGACATCGCGGCGCGCCGCGCGGGTACTCGCATCGCCGCGCGGGCACACGGACACGCTCGCGCGTACGCGCGGCAGGGCTGCGTCCGCGCGGCCTCGGTGCTTCGTGCCTGCGTGCTTGCCTTCGCTCTCACGGTCGTCCTCGCCGGCGCGGTCGTGCGCGCCCGGCTGTCCCCTGCCGCCGTCGCGCTCGCGCGGGCGTGGGACGTCGCGGGCCCCGTGCTCCGCCGCCGCACCGTCCTCCTCGCAAGAAGCGGACGAGCCGCGCTGGCGAGCAGCGCCGCAGACGCGACGCGCGTGCTGGCGGGCGGCGTCGCAGCCGCGGCGCGCGCGGTCGCGGTCGTCGCGCCCTACGTGCGACGCGCCATCGCCTGGTCCACCGCCCGTGCCTCGCGCGACAGCGCGGCGGTCGGGCGAGCCGGAGGCCGTGTCGCGATGCGGGCCGGGCGCATGGTCGCCGTCGCGACGCTCGGCCTCGTCCTCGCGCTCGGGCTCTCCGTTTCGGGCCTCCTCGTTCCCGCGGGCCAGCGTGCGGCCCTCGGCGCGTCGATCACGGTCTCCCTCATCTCGGGCGAGGCCTCGGTCGTGCGCGTCGACGGCGCGATCGAGACCATCCCCGACGGAGCGGTGCTCCACGCCGGCGAGACGGTGCGGACGGGCCCCGGCACGCGGCTCGTGCTCACGTACTTCGAGGGATCCACGGTCGAGATCGAGCCCTCGAGCGAGCTCACGATCGACGAGGCCGCGTTCGGCGGCGACGGCGCCACGCTCATCCGGATGACCCAGACCGCGGGGCGCACCTGGCACGTCGTGACGAAGCTCCTGGGGAGCGGCTCGCGCTACGAGGTGCGCACGCCGTCCTCCACGGCCACCGTGCGCGGCACGCAGTTCGAGGTGGACGTCGCCGAGACCGGTGAGACCCGCGTCGCCACCACCGAGGGCGCCGTCGCCACGTCCGACGCGGGCGGGATGGTCGAGGTCGTCGTGACCGCCGGGCTCGAGACGACCGTGAAGGCCGGCGAGACCCCGGCGCCGCCGGTGCCGATGCCGCAGCCGCTGCGCAAGGTCTCGGTCCAGCTCGATTCGGCGAGCTCGACGGTCGTCGATGCGTTCGGCCGCGCGAACGGGGTGCGGGACGGCAAGGTCATCATCCAGACCCCCGGCGCGAAGGTCGAGCGCGGCGCCGGCGGCATCGTGGTCATCCTCCCGGATCCGCCCGAGGGTCGCGTGGCGGTCGTCGAGCGCGAGCGCGCCGAGGTCCGTGTCGTGACCACCGTCCAGGGGCCCGGCGCCGCGCCGGTGCGGACCGAGACGACGGTGCAGCGCGCCACCCTGCCGGCGGCGGTGGTCAGCCTGCCGGCGGCGCCCGCGACGGCACCGGTCGCGACGAACCGTACGTCGACCCCTGGGTCCGACGCCACGACGGTGGCCGCCGCGCGCACGGGCGGCGACTCGACGCGCGCGACCGTCGCGCGGCCTGCGGACGCGGGCTCGGCGTCCGCCGTCGTGCGGAGCGACGCACCCGGAACGGACGCCGCGCGGACCGCCGATGGCGCGACGACGGGCGGCCAGATCGTGACGCGGGCGTCCGACGTCACGAGGGTCGGCGACGGCGCGGCGAAGGCGAGCGACGGGGCGAGATCGAGCGACGCGGCAAGGGCGAGCGACGGTGCCCCGAAGGCGTCGGACGCAGCGAGGGCGAGCGACGGTGCGGCGAAGGGCGGTGGCGTCGCCGCGAGGAGCGACGCCGGCCCGGCCGGCACCGGCGCGACGGCGGATCGCGGCGCGGTCGCCGGCCAGCGCGCCAGCGGGCCCGAGGCGAGGCCGGTGGCCGGCGCGGGAGACGCGGCGACCCGGGACGGCGCGAGGGCGAAGAAGGGCTCGGATGGCGTGAGCTCGGATGGCGTGAAGGTCGAGGTCGCGCGCTCCGGCGCTGCCCTGGGCACCGTCGCCTTCTCGCCGGCGGACTCCTCCGTGGCCGCGCCCGGCGTTCCATCTGCCGCCGAGGGGATCGTCGCGCCGGCCGGTCGCCCGGCCCCGGTGGACTCGAATGTCGCCGCACCGGCCACCCGGCCGCTCTCCGACGCCGTCGTCGTCGCGCCCGCGAGTCGCGTCGAGCGCAGCACGGGTCCGGCGGCCGGCGACGGCGAGGCCGACCGCGTCGCTGGTCCGGCGCCGCGCGCGCCGGAACGGATCGCCCTGCCCGACGTCGCGAAGGCCGTCGATCGGCTCGCCGTCGCGGTGCGCGACGCGGTCGAGCGGTTCGCGCGCGATCGGGCGGACCCTGCTCGCGAGCGGGCGGACCGTGCCGAGAAGGTGCGTCCCGAGTCGCGCGAGCGTCCTGAGTCGCACGAGCGTCCTGAGTCGCACGAGCGGAACGACCGGGGACGCGACCGGAGCCGCAACTAGCGCGACGGCGTCGTCCAACGGCGGTCGTCCGGCTCGGGCCACCGCAGGCGGTCGAGCCTCACGGCTCCGATCGCGGCGGTACACTGGGGCGAGCGGGGTCTTCCCGCGGCACGGCGGCGTTAGCCTAGTGGTAAGGCCCTGGAATGTGGATCCAGTCAGAGCGGTTCAATTCCGCTACGCCGCCCAGCACCCGCGCCCCGTGCCCACCGGCTACCCCCCGCCGAGCCTCCTCCTCGCCTCGCCGTAGAGCGGCCGCACCATGTCCGCCGCGGGGTGGAACTCGCCGACCTCCAGGAAGACCGTCCAGGCGTCCACCGCGCCCCGCCAGTCTTCCTTCTTGTAGCGGATGAGCCCCTGCATGAAGAGCGCGTCCGCGTCGCGCGGACGGAGCGCGAGCACGCGGTCCACCGCGATCTGGGCGCCGTCGCGCTCGCCGGCGAGCTCGAGGATCACGGCGAGCCCGTTGAGCGCCGGGACGTTGTCGCGGTCGAGGGCGAGGACCGCCCGGTAGACGCCGGCGGCATCCCCCGCGCGACCGGTCCGCAGGTACGCGTCGGCGAGCGCGAGCTGGCTCGGGATGTCGCGCGGCTCGGCCTTCGCTCGCGCCTCGAGCTCGACGAGCGACGGTCCCGCGGCCGGGACCGTGCCGGTGATCGTCGCGCCCGGCGCGCGGTCGCCGACCTCGCGCGGCAGCGCGAGCACGACGAGCACCGCCGCGGCGCCGCAGAGGAGCGCCGCGACGACGAAGGTCCGGATCGGCGCGGTGGCGGGCGCCCCGGGTATCGGCTCGACGAACGCGCCGCGCTCGAGCGCGGCGCGGAGCCGCGCGTGGTCCTCCGGCGCGATCGTGCCGGCGGCGCGCGCGAACTCGAGGTCTCGGAGCGAGGACACCGCCCGAGCCACCTCGTCGCGCTCGTCGGCCGGCTCGGCCGGCCAGGCCCCGGGCCTCGCGAGTGGGCGGAGGGCGAGCACGCCGCCCGCGAGCGCGAGCGCGAGGAAGACGAGCGCGGTCACGCGTCCGCCTCCTCGTCGCGGGCAACCCGCTCGCGGAGCGCGGCGAGCGCCGCCGCGTTCGGAGGGCCGGGCGGCGGCGGAGCCGTCGCGCGGGCGAGCCGGAGCGCGAGGAACGCCCCGCCGGCGACGAGGAGGAGCGGGGCGAGCCAGACGAGCCCGGCGGGCGAGAGGAGCGGTGGCCGCAGGACCACCCAGTCGCCGTAGGCCGCGCGGAACTCGTCGCGGATCGCGTCGTCGCTCTTCCCCTCGGTCACCCGGAGCGCGACGAGGTCGCGCATGTCGCGCGCGGTCTCCGACGGAGAGTCGCGAACGGAGAGCCCCTGGCAGACCGGGCAGCGCAGCTCCGAGCTGACGCGATCCACGCGGCCCGCGGCGGTCTCCGGAGCGGGCCGCGCGGCGAACGCGAGCGCGAGCGCGAGGACCGCGAGCGCGGCGCCGATGGCGAGCCGGCTCATCGCGGCGCCTTCGGCCGGATCGCCTCGATCGCCGCGGTGAGCACGGCGTCGTCGAGCGGACCGACGTGGCGCCCGGCGATGATCCCGTCGGTGCCGATGAAGAACGTCTCGGGGATGCCGAACACGCCGTAGGCGAGCGCGGTGCGCCCGCCCTCGTCGCGCACCGTCGGCCAGGTCCCGCCGAGGCGGCGCATGAAGTCGAGGCCGGCGGCCTCGTCGTCCTGGTAGAGGATGCCGACGATGACGACGCCGGAGGTGCGGTAGCGCTCCCAGGCGCGCAGGAGCACCGGGTGCTCCTCCTTGCACGGACGGCACCACGAGGCGAAGAAGTTCACGACCACCGCCTGGCCGGCGAGGTCGCGGAACGCGAGCGTGCCGCCGCCGTCGAGCCGCGCGAGCTCGAAGGCCGGCGCGGGCCTGCCGACCGTGCCCGACCGTACGTCGCGCGGGTCGCGGCGGAAGCCCAGCGCGAGGACGAGGACGAGCGCGACGACGGCCGCGGCCGCGAGCCACCGCCAGCGGGTCATCGGACACCACCTGCGGCGGCACGCCAACCCCAGTCGGTCACCGGACGACGCCCGCGCCCACGGCTGCCGGCAGCGCTGGGCGGCGCGGGCGAGGCGGCGGCAGGGCGGCGACGAGCGCCCCGAGCCCGACCACGAGACCGCCGAGCCAGAGCCACGAGACGAGCGGGATCACCCGCACGCGGATCGTCGCCCACGCCTTGCCGCGCTGGTCGTACGCGGCGAGGATCGTGTAGACGTCCTCGCCAGGCCGGGCGAGGATGCCTGGCGAGCCGATCGGCTGCTGCGCGTTCGGGTAGCTGACGAGTGCCGGGTGGGCGTCGGCCGGCCTACCGCCCTTCTCGCTCACGCGGAGGTCGGCCACGACGCTCCGCCGCTGCGGCTCCGCGACATCGCGGAGCGCGACGAGCTCGACATCGTGGCCGCCCACGGAGAGGTGCTCGCCCGGCGCGAGCGTGCGCTCGGTCTCGCGCGTGCCGGCCTGGCTCGTCGCGACGCCGAGCGCCACGATGACGATCCCGAGGTGGACGACGTACCCGCCGTAGCGCCGGCCGTTCCGGCGGAGGAGGCTCGCGAGCGCGGCGGGCGCGCGCTCGCCGTGCAGCGCGCGGCGCGCGCGGATGCCGCGCGCGAACTCCTGGAGCACGGTCGCGCTGACGAACGCGCCGAGCGCCCAGGTGAGCGCGGGCGCGACGCCGGTCAGCCCGGCGAGGACCGCACCCGCGGCACCCGCCGCCGCGGCGAGGAGCGGGAACGTGAACTGCCGCTCGAGGGTCGCCCGCGAGGCACCGTGCCACGGAAGCTGCGGGCCGACGCCCATGAGGAAGAGCAGCGCGAGCGCGAGCGGCACCTCCACCCGATCGAAGTACGGCGCGCCGATCGAGAGCTGCGCCCCGCTGATCGCCTCGGCGATGATCGGGTAGAGCGTTCCGAGGAGCACGGTGAACGTGGCGGCGACGAAGAGGACGTTCTGGAAGAGGAAGACGGCCTCGCGCGAGAGCGGGGCACCGATCGCGCCGGCGTCGGCGAGCTGCGGCGCGCGCCAGAGCAGGAGCCCGACGCCGAGGACGAGGAGCGCCACGAGGTAGCCGAGGAGCAGCGGCCCGATCGCCGACTGGCTGAACGCGTGCACCGAGTTCACGATGCCGCTCCGGGTGAGGAACGTGCCGAGGATCGTGAGCGCGAACGTCGCGATGACCAGCGCGAGGTTCCAGAGCCGCAGCAGGCGCCGCTTCTCCTCGACCATCACCGAGTGGAGGTACGCGGTCGCGGTGAGCCAGGGCATGAGCGCGGCGTTCTCCACGGGGTCCCAGGCCCAGTAGCCGCCCCAGCCGAGCACTGCGTACGACCACCAGGAGCCCGCCACGATGCCGACGCCGAGGAGCGCCCACGACACGACGGCGAAGCGACGCGTCGCGGTGAGCCACCGGTCGCCGCCTTCGCCGAGGATGAGCGACGCGAGGGCGTAGGCGAACGGGACCGAGAAGAGCACGTAGCCGAGGTAGAGGAGCGGCGGATGGAGCGCCATGAGCGGGTTGTTCTGGAGGAGCGGGTTCGGGCCGCGCCCGTCGGCGGGCACCGGGAAGGTCGCGACGAACGGATCGGCCGCGGGCGTCGTCACGAGGAGGAGGAAGAAGGCGAGCATCCCGCAGAGGATCGCGAGCGCGGTGGCCGCAAGGCGGGGGAGCGCCCGCGTGCCGCGCCAGGCCACCCACCCCGCGGCGCCCGCGAGCACCACGGTCCAGAGCAGGATCGACCCCTCGAGCGCCGCCCAGAGCGAGATGACGCTGTAGAAGAGCGGCGTCGCGCGCGCGTTGTTCAGCGCCACGTAGCGGATGGAGAAGTCGTGCGTGACGAGGGCGCCGACCATCGCGAGGTCGGCGAGGGCGACGAGCGCGAACGCGCCGGTCACGGCCCAGCGCGCGCTGCCGAGCGCGCGGCCGTCGCGCTTCCAGGCGGCGTACGCGGCGGCGAGCGCCCCCCACAGCGCGAGCGGGAGCGCCGCACGGAGGGCGCCCGCGCCGAGGTCGAGCCAGGTCACGGCCGGCCGCCGCGCGGCACGCGGAGCGCGCGCGGGCCGCTCACGGGCTCCGGTGCGGCGGGGTCGCGCCGGCGGGCGGCGCCGCGTAGACCTCGTCGTGCTTCGCGATGACCTGCGTCGCGCGGAACGTTCCATCGGCGGCGAACGCGCCCTCCACGACGGCGCCGGCGCCCTCGCGCAGGAGTCCGGGCGGCGCGCCGCTGCCGACCACCCGCACGCTCACGACCCCGTCGCCGATCGTGAAGCGGAGGTCGCGGGAGGCCGGATCGAAGCGGAGCGAGCCCGGCTCGACCTGGCCGCCGAGGCGCACCGCGGAGCCGGGCGCGATCCTCCGATCGCGCGCCTCGGTCGGCGTGAGGTAGTAGACGGTGGATCCCGCGAGGCCCTGCGCCGCGAAGAAGCCGATCAACACGGCGAGGCCGAGCGCGGCGAGGAGCAGGACACGCCGGCTAGTGACCCTTGTCCTCCCGGCGCGCGCGCGCGCGGAGCGAGAAGGCGTACGCCACGAGCGAGACGAGCGTGATCGCGTACGCCGCGACGATGAAGCCGAGCCCCTCGATCACCGCCGTGCCTCCAGGATCCGCGCCTGGCGGGCCAGCTCGAGCGCGGTGCGCTCCAGGAGGAGCCAGGCGTAGACGAGCGTCCCGGCGACGACCGAGACGACGAGGGTGAGGAGCATGCGATCGTCCATCGCCGGCCCGCCGCCCGCGCGGAGCACCGTCGGCAGCTGGTGGAGCGAGTTCATCCACAGGACCGAGAGGTGGACGATCGGCACGTCCACGACGAAGACGATGCCGAGCACGGCCGCGCGGGTGGCTCGCCGCTCGAAGTCCGTCGAGAGCCCGCGGGTGAGCAGGTAGCCGACGTACATGACGAACATCGCCGCGGTCGTGATGAGCCGCGGCTCCCAGGTCCACCACACGCCCCAGGTCGGCTTGGCCCAGATCGAGCCCAGCACGAGCGCGAGGCCGGTGAACAGGACGCCGATCTCGGCCGAGGCCACCGCGAGCGCGTCCGTCCACGGCGCCTTCGTCCACAGCCAGGCTGCGCTCGCGAGGAAGACGACGACGAAGGCGAGGTAGGCGAGCCAGGCCGAGGGGACGTGCACGTACATGACGCGCTGCACGTCGCCCTGCACCGCGTCCGGCGGCGCCCAGACGAGCGCCATCCCGAGCGCGACGGCGGAGGCGGCCAGGCTCGCCGCTCCGAGCCAGGGTCGTGCGCGGAGCGCTCGCGAGCGGTCGCGGGTCGGGCGGATGGCGGTTTCGATCATTCGATGGCTGCAGGAACGATGGTAAGGCCGAGCACGCCGTAGACCAGGGCGAACGCGACGAGCAGCCCGGACCAGCCGAGCGAGGCTCCCGCGTCGCCGGCGAGGGCGGCGGCGGTGCCCTGCGTGGCGGCGATGAGCTGCGGCACGAGCACCGGCAGGGCAAGGATCGGCACCAGGAGCGCACGTGCCCGCAGCCGCAGCGCGAGGAGCGTGTCGAGGACCACGACGGGCGGGAGCGCGACGACGCCCAGGGCGAGCGCGAGCGCGAGGTGGAGCGGGAGCGCGACGTCGAGGTCGAGCAGGACGAGCGAGAGGAGACCGCCCACGAGGGCCACCACCGCGAGCGACGCGGCGAGCGCGAGGGCCTTGCCCGCGAAGAGCGCGTCGCGCCCGCCCTCGAGCGCGACGATCGCGTCGATCGCGTCGTCCTCGAGCTCGCGCTCGAACGACCGCGTCGCGCCGAGGATCGCGGCGAAGAGGAGTGCGATCCAGAAGAGCGCCGCGGCGATCGCCGGGCGCCGGGCCTCGCCCGGCCCGACCGCCAGGCTCTCGACGAAGATGAGCGTGACGGTGAACGTGAGCGCGGCGACGAGCCCGTCGGGCTGACGCCGCTCCGCCGCGAGGTCGCGGCGCGCCACCAGGAGCGCGCGGCGGAGGGCGCTCATCCGGGCCTGACCGATCCGCCGGCCACCCGGACGACCAGGACGGCGTGCGCGTCGAGTTCGGGATGGCCGTGCGTGGCGACGACGACGGCCCGCCGCTCGAGCGTCCAGCGCTCGATCGCCGAGCGGACCAGCGTCGCGGCGGCGTCGTCGAGCTCGGAGAACGGCTCGTCGAGGAGCGCGATCCCGGCGTCCTCCGCGTCGAGGCGCGCGAGCGCCGCGCGGCGCCGCTGCCCGGCCGAGAGCCGCTCGAGCGGCCGGTCGGCGAGAGAGGCGAGCCCCCAGCGCGCGAGCGCGCCGTCCACCCGCGCCGGCGGGAGTGCACGCCACGCCACGAAGAAGGCGAGGTTCTCGCGGGGCGTGAGCGCACGGAGGAGCGCGGTGCGGTGGCTCACGAGGATCGGCGACTCGCTCGCCGTGCGCGTGCCGCGGGCGAGCGGCGCGAGGCCGGCGAGCGCGCGGAGGAGGGTCGTCTTCCCCGCGCCGTTGGCCCCGCGCACCACGGTGAGGCCGGGCACGATGTCGAGGTCGACGCCGCGGAGGATCGCGCGGTCGTCGAGCACGACGGTGGCGGCGCGCAGCGCCGCGCTAGGCTCCATTGGACGAATGATGGGGCCGCTCGCGCGTGTCTGCGTCGCGGGTGCGCTGCTCCTCGGCGCGTGCGGGGCGGAACCGCCCGCCACGGAACCGCTGGCCCGCGGCCGTCAGGTCTATCGCGCGCTTGACTGCGGCTCGTGCCACGAGCCGAACCTCTTCGGGATCCGGAGCGGCCCTCCGCTCGAGCACGTGGGCGCCCTCGCCGGAACGCGCAAGGACGGGACGGCGGCCGCGGACTACCTTCGCGAGTCGCTCGAGTCGCCCGGCGCGTACCTCGTGCGCGGCTACGCCGACGCGATGCCGCGCGGCCTGACCCGGCGGCTCTCGCCCGCGGACGCCGACGCGCTCATCGCCTACCTGCTGTCGCTGAAGTGAGCGCGGGCCAGCGGCGGCGGACCGCGGCGGCGATGCCTTCCGCGTCGAGCCCGTAGTGGTGGCGCCAGAGCGCGGCGGCGCCGTGGTCCACCTGCTCGTCGGGGATCCCCACGAGCTCGCACGAAACGGCCGCGCCGCGGTCGGCGAACAGCTCGACGAGCCCGGAGCCGAAGCCGCCGGCGATCACGTTCTCCTCCACCGTCACGAAGCGGGGGATCCGCGCCGCGAGGTCCAGGAACCGCTCCTCGTCGAGGGGTTTGGCGAAGCGGGCGTTCACGACGGTGGCCTCGATGCCGTCGCGGGCGAGGAGGGTCGCCGCCTCGGTCGCGGCGGGCACGGTCGAGCCGTACGCCGCGATGACGACGTCGTCGCCTTCGCGGAGGGTCTCGCTCAGGCCGATCGGGAGCTCGGCGAGCGGCGCGTCGAGCGGCGCGCCGGTCCCGGCGCCGCGCGGGAAGCGGAACGCGATCGGCCCTCGGCCGGCGGCGGCGTGCCGCACCGCGGTCCAGACCATCTGCCGCAGCTCGGCCTCGTCCTTCGGTGCCATGAGCGTGAAGCCCGGGAGCATGCGGAGGTACGAGACGTCGTAGAGGCCCTGGTGCGTCCGGCCGTCGTCGCCGACGAATCCGCCGCGGTCGAGCGCGAAGACGACCGGTAGGTGCTGCACCCCGACGTCGTGGACGAGCTGGTCCCAGCCGCGCTGGAGGAACGTCGAGTAGATCGCGACGATCGGCACGATGCCGCACGTCGCGAGCCCCGCGGCGAACGTCACGGCGTGCTGCTCGCAGATGCCCACGTCGAAGAGACGCTTCGGGAACTCCTTGAAGAGTGGGAGGAGCCCGGTCCCGCCGGGCATGGCCGCGGTGATCGCGACGACCCGCTCGTCGCGCCGCATGATCTCGCGAACGGTCTCCGCGAACACGCTCGTGTACTGGGGGGCCACCGGCTTCGCCGCGCCGGTCGCCGAGACGCCGTGCCACTTCACGTTGTCGTCCTCGGCCGGGCCGTAGCCGTGACCCTTCTGGGTGTGCAGGTGGACGAAGACCGGCCCGTCGCCGAAGTCGCGGGCCTTCCGCAGCACGTCCTCGACCGCGAAGAGGTCGTTCCCGTTCACCGGGCCGAAGTACGTGAAGCCGAGCTCCTCGAAGAACATGTTCGGGATGACCAGCGACTTGAGGCTCGCGAAGAACCGCCGCCGCGTCTCCTCGGCGAACTCGTGCGCCGGGAGATGGTCGATGACGTTCCGCACGAGCTGCTTCACGCCGCGGTAGGGACGCGCCGCGCGGAGCT
>Ga0082335_1007132_pt1 | contig 13798 bp, 13 predicted proteins | sample Subgrocontami58m_FD_72375 | JGI IMG/M metagenome (GOLD analysis project Ga0082335, IMG submission 72375) | Subsurface groundwater microbial communities from S. Glens Falls, New York, USA - GMW37 contaminated, 5.8 m (SPADES assembly) (version 2) ...
TTCATCCTGGTCAATAAGTACGCCTACGGTATCCGCCTGCCGGTGATCAATAAGAAAATCATCAACCTCAACGAACCCGAAAGGGGCGATGTGATGGTGTTTCGTTACCCGGAAGACCCGACGGTGGATTACATCAAGCGCGTCGTCGGCCTGCCCGGCGACAAGGTGGTCTATCAAAACAAGCGCCTCACCATCAACGACCGCGAAACACCGCTGCGGGAGGCGGGCGACTACCTGCTCAGGGAGAAGATACAATACCTGAAGCAGTATACCGAGACGCTGGGAAAGACCGAGCACCCGATTCTGCTCGACACGAACGAATCGGCCGCTTTGCCCTATGTAAAACAGTTCCCGCAGCGTGAAAATTGCATTTACAATAATAGCGGCTTTGTGTGCACCGTTCCGCCGGGTCATTACTTCATGATGGGCGACAACCGCGACAACAGCAGCGACAGCCGCGTCTGGGGTTTCGTGCCCGAGGCGAATATCGTCGGCAAAGCCTTTTTTATCTGGTTCAATTTCAGTGAACTGAGGCGCTTCGGGCGGTTCAATTAGGGAGCTTGCAATCATGCGCAACAAGCAACGTGGAGTCAGTTTTCTGGTAATTTTCTTGATCGGCGTGGTGCTGGCCCTGGCCGCCGTAGGCGCCCTGAAAGTAGGGCCCGCCTACTCTGAATTCTCGACCGTGAAGAAAACCATCATCGCCATTGCCGCCAGCGAAGGGCGGACCGGAAGCGTCGCCGAAATTCGCAAGGCTTTCGACCGCCGCGCCAACGTCGACAATATTACGGCGATAACTCCGGGGGAACTCGAAATCAGCAAGGACGGCGGCGAAGTCGTCATCTCGTTCGCCTACGCAAAGAAAATCCCCCTGTTCGCCAACGTTTCGGTGTGCATCGACTTTGCCGCCAGCACCGCGCCCGGCGGCGGCGCGGACAAAGAGTAGCACCCGCCCCCTCGGCGCGATGGACTACGGGCCGCTGCAGCGCAAACTGGGCTACAGCTTTGCGCAAGCGTCCCTGCTGCAACAGGCGCTGACCCACCGCAGCCACGGCACGCCGCACAACGAGCGTATCGAGTTCCTCGGTGACAGCGTCCTCAACTGCTGCGTCGCACATGAGCTATACCGGCGCTTCGGCGATCTGAAGGAGGGCGAGCTTTCGCGCTTGCGCGCCAACCTGGTGCGGCAGGAGACCTTGGCCGAACTGGCGCAGGAACTGGAATTGGGAACGTACCTGCGCCTGGGCGAAGGCGAATTGAAGAGCGGAGGTTTCCGACGACCTTCGATCCTGGCCGACGGCCTGGAAGCCCTGTTCGGGGCAATTTTTCTGGACGGAGGTTTCGCCGCAGTCCAAGACGTGATCCGCGGCCGGTACGCGCACCTGCTCGAACACCTCGATCCGCAAGCTCCCGGCAAGGATCCCAAGACCCTGCTGCAGGAGCTGCTGCAAGCCCGGAAAATTGCCCTCCCGCAGTACGCCGTGGTGGCGACCCAGGGCGCGGCGCATAAGCAGTTGTTCCAGGTGGAGTGCCAGATCCCGCAACTGGCGATCCGCACCACCGGATTCGGCGCCAGCCGGCGCATAGCCGAGCAGGAAGCGGCGCAGCTTGCGTTTGCGCAGACGCAGAAGTGAAGCCTGTGGAATTTCGCTGCGGCACCATCGCCATCGTCGGCCGGCCCAATGTAGGCAAGTCCACGCTGCTGAACCATCTGGTCGGGGAAAAAATCAGCATCACCTCGCGCAAGGCGCAGACGACGCGCCATCGCATCACCGGCATACTGACCGGCGCAGACACGCAGTACCTGTTTGTCGACACGCCCGGCTTTCAAACCAAGAACGCCAGCGCGTTGAACCGCCTGATGAACCGCAGCGTTACCCAGGCGCTGCAGGACGTGGACGTGATCCTGGTGGTGATCGAAGCCGGGCGGATCAGCCGCGAAGACCGCCAGGTATTCGATTTGCTGCCGGCCGGGCGCCCGGCGGTACTGGCGCTGAACAAGATCGATCGATTGACGGACAAGAAGCTGTTGCTGCCCTTGCTGGCGCAACTGCAGGCCGAGCGCGCCTTTTCGGACATCGTGCCGGTCAGCGCCAAGAGCGGGGAGCAGACGCGGCGATTGCTGCATGCGCTGCGCCAGCATTTGCCGCGGCAGCCGGCGATCCACCCTGCGGGCGAGGTGACCGACCGCAGCGAACGCTTTCTCGCGGCGGAACTGGTGCGCGAGAAACTATTTCGGCAGCTCGGCGACGAGCTGCCCTACGGCGCCAGTACGGCGATCGAGAAATTCGAAACCGAAGGCAAGCTGCGCCGCATCCATGTGGCCATCATTGTCGACAAAGCCAGCCACAAGGCGATGGTCATCGGCAAAGGCGGCGAGAAACTGAAACTGATAGGAACCGACGCGCGGCGCGACATGGAGAAGCAGTTCGGCGGCAAGGTGTTTTTGCAGATCTGGGTCAAGGTCAAGCAGGGCTGGGCCGACGACGAACGCACGCTCAAGAACCTCGGGTTCGAGCCATGAGCCCGACGGGCCGCCCCAAGGGCGAATCCTTGGCGCGCAGCGACAAGGTAGTCCAATGACGGCGCGCGCACGGCAGGACAACCAGCCCGGATACGTTCTGCATACCTACCCGTTCCGCGAGACCAGCCTGGTGGTGGAAACGTTCACTCGTTCGCACGGCCGCGTCGCCATGGTCGCGCGCGGGGCCAAGCGCCCGCGCTCGGCGCTACGCGGCAACATCATGGCATTCCAGCCTCTGGGCCTGTCGTGGTCCGGTCGCGGCGAGCTGCGCCTGCTGCTGCGCGCGGAATGGCAAGGCGGCCAGCCGCGTTTGCAGGGCAGGGCGCTCCTGTGCGGCTTCTATCTCAACGAGTTGCTGTTGAAGCTGCTGCCACGAGAAGACGCGCACGAGAAGTTGTTCCTCGACTATCGGGCCGCGCTCGCGCGCCTGGCCGAGGAAGCGGAGCCCGATGCGGTGCTGCGCCGCTTCGAAAAGGCACTGCTGCGCGAACTGGGCTACGCGCTGGCGCTGGATCGCGACTGCGCCAGCGGCGGGGAGATCGACCCGTACAGGTCTTATGCTTACGAACCGGAGCGCGGGCCGATGGCGGTGAACAGCGCCGCGCACGCGGGACTGGTGCTGTCAGGGCAGACGCTGCTCGACATCGTGCGCGACGACTACAGCGATCCGCTGACCCTGCAGCAGGCGAAGGCGCTGATGCGCCTGCTCATCAGCCATCGCCTGGAGCAAAAGCCGCTCAACAGCCGGCGCATATTCGAGGAGCTGCGACAACTGTGATCGAACTCGGCGTAAATATCGACCACGTGGCCACGCTGCGCCAGGTGCGCGGCACGGCTTACCCGGATCCGCTGCGCGCCGCCTTGCTTGCCGAGGGCGCCGGCGCCGACGCCATCACCCTGCATTTGCGCGAGGACCGGCGTCACATTCAGGACCGCGATGTCGAGACCTTGCGCGCGCAGCTGACTAAGCGCATGAACCTGGAGTCGGCAGTCACGCCCGAAATGCTGCGGTTTGCGCTCGGCATTCGTCCGCACGACGTCTGCCTGGTGCCGGAGCGGCGCTTGGAGCTGACTACCGAAGGCGGGCTCGACGTCGTCAGCCAGTTCGGGCGCGTGCGCGAAGCCTGCCAGTTGCTCGCCGGATCAGGCATTCGCGTGTCGCTGTTCATCAACGCCGATACCGCACAGATCGACGCGGCCAAGGCAGCCGGGGCGCCGGTGATCGAGCTTCACACCGGCCATTACGCGGACACGGCAGGAGAACAACAGGCGGCAGAGCTGCGCCGCATCTGCCAGGCGGTCGAGTATGGCAAGCGCATCGGCCTGAAGGTCAACGCGGGTCATGGCCTGAACTACGACAATGTCGGACCGATCGCCGCCGTGCCGGGCATAGCCGAACTCAACATCGGCCACGCTATCGTGGCGCAAGCCATTTTCATCGGCTGGGAGGCGGCCGTGCGCCAGATGAAACGGCTGATGACCGAAGCCCGGCGCGCGTGATCCTAGGCACCGGCACCGACCTGATCGATATCCGCCGCATCGAGCGGGCGCTGGCGCGCTTTGGCCATCGCTTCGCCCGGCGCGTCCTGGTCGAGCACGAATATCGATGCTTTTGCGCCCAAGTAAAGCCCGCCCATTACCTCGCCAAACGTTTTGCCGCCAAGGAAGCGTTCTCCAAAGCCATGGGTACAGGCATCCATTTTCCGGTCAACTGGCATAACGTCAGCGTCGCCAACGAGCGCTCGGGCAGGCCTTATTTGCAGTTCTCGGAACCGCTGGCAGCGCTGATCGAGCAGCGCGGCATCAGCCGGGCACACCTCAGTTTGAGCGACGAAGTCGAGATGGCCTGCGCCTTCGTGGTCCTCGAGGGTAAAGACCGTGAGTGAAGACCATGAGTGAAAGTCTGGGTCCGGTAATGCTCGATATCGCGGGGCCGCAATTGAGCCCGACGGAAGGCGAATTGTTGCGCCACCCTCTGGTCGGCGGCGTTATTTTGTTTTCGCGTAATTACCGCTCGCCGCAACAGTTGTGCGAACTGACGGCCGCCATCCGCGCTTTGCGCAAACCCGAGCTGTTAATCGCGGTCGATCATGAAGGCGGCCGGGTGCAGCGCTTCCTGCAAGGTTTTTCCCGCATACCGGCGATGCGGAGTCTGGGCGAGGCCTGGGATCGCGACCGCGCCGGAGCGCGCGCGGCGGCACACGACATCGCCTATGTGCTGGCGGCGGAACTCCTCGCCTGCGGCGTCGACTTCAGCTTCACCCCGGTGCTGGACGTGGATTTCGGCGCGAGCGGCGTGATCGGCGACCGCGCTTTCCACTCCGAGCCCGCTGCGATTGCGCAGCTCGCGGCCAGCCTGATCGCCGGCCTGCGCGAAGCCGGCATGGCGAGCGTGGGCAAGCATTTCCCCGGCCACGGCTACGTGCGCGCCGATTCCCACCTTGCCGTGCCGGTCGACGAGCGCAGCTATACAGAAATCGAGGCCGCCGATCTGGTTCCGTACAGAGAGCTGATCAAGCACGGACTATCGGCGGTGATGCCGGCGCACGTGATCTACCCAAAGGTCGATGCGCATCCGGCCGGATTTTCGTCCAGATGGCTGCGGCAGATTTTGCGCGGACAACTGGCGTTCGACGGCATGATTTTCAGCGATGACCTGTCCATGGAAGGCGCAAGCGCGGCCGGGGGCGTGGTGGAGCGGGGCACGGCTGCGCTTGCAGCGGGATGCGACATGGTGCTCTTGTGCAACGCGCCTGAAGCGGCGCCCGGGCTGCTAGACGGGCTCGCCGACGGTTTGAGCCGGCAGCGCGCGGAGGCGATGCGCGGGGCGCGCCTCGCTCAGGGCCTGCAAGCGCTGCAGCGCAATGCCCGTTATGTGCTGGCCAAGGCCGGATTGAGCCGCTTCGTCGCCACCCTGGCTTGAGCGGCGAGTATCGATCTGCCTTCCGGCCCGGCGTCCCATGCCCGACAGCTTCAGCCTCGATTGCCGCGACTGCCCGCGACTCGCCGGCTTCCTCGATCGGGTGCGGCGCGACCATCCCGGCTATCATGCGCTGCCGGTGCCGGCGTTCGGCGACGCCGCAGCCGAATTGTTGATCGTCGGCCTCGCGCCGGGGATGCACGGGGCGAACCGCACCGGGCGGCCATTTACCGGCGATCATGCCGGCATCCTGCTCTACCGCACCTTGCATGAGTTCGGCTTTGCCAGCCGGGCGGCATCCGAACGCGCCGACGACCCTTTGGTGCTGAAGAATTGCCGCATCAGCAATGCGGTGAAATGCCTGCCGCCGCAAAATAAGCCTCTGCCGGAGGAAATCCGGCGCTGCAACCGCTACCTGGCCGCCGAGTTGAGCCAGACGCCGCCGCGCGTGATCCTGGCGCTGGGCAGTGTCGCCCATCAAGCCGTGCTCATGGCCTGCGGACTCAAGCGCGCACGCTGCAAATTCGGCCATCACGCCGTGCACGCCTTGCCGCCTACGACCGCGTCGCCGCAGGGCATCCGGTTCTACGATAGCTATCATTGCAGCCGCTACAATACCCAAACCAAGAGGCTCACCGAGGCCATGTTTCAGGCGGTATTTCGCGACATCGTCGCCGAGCTGAGACCGCGGTGACGACGCCCGCCGATGCCGTGCCGGTATTCGACGCGCAGGCACTGATCAGCGGCCTGCCGCACCTGCCAGGCGTGTACCGCATGCTCAACGCCAGGTGCGAAGTGCTCTACGTGGGCAAGGCGCGCGATCTGAAAAAGCGCGTCAGCTCGTATTTCCAGAAGACCGCACTGAGCCCGCGCATCGAGTTGATGCTGGCGCAGGTGGCTGCCGTGGAAACCACGGCGACCCGCTCCGAGGGTGAAGCGCTGATCCTGGAAAACAATCTGATCAAATCGCTTGCTCCGCGCTATAATATCCTGTTCCGCGACGACAAGTCCTACCCGTACCTGATGCTGAGCGGCCACGCTTATCCACGCCTGGGTTTTCACCGGGGCCCGCTTGACGGCAAGCACCGCTACTTCGGCCCGTTTCCGCACACCGGCGCGGTGCGCGAGAGCATCCAACTGCTGCAGAAAATATTCCGCTTGCGTACCTGCGAGGATTCGGCGTTCCAGAACCGCTCGCGGCCCTGCCTGCTGCACCAGATCCGGCGCTGCTCGGCGCCCTGCGTGGGGTTGATCGACAGCGACAGCTACGCCGCGGACGTGAACAACGCCGAACTGTTCCTGCAAGGACGCGAGGACGACGTGCTGCAGGCTCTGGGACAAAAAATGCAGCAGGCGGCGGAACTGCAGCACTATGAGCAGGCCGCGTTCTACCGCGACCAGATCCAGGCGCTATCAACCACGCAGCAAAAGCAGTACGCGGAATCGAGCACCGGCGGCGATGCCGACGTGATCGCCTGCGCCGGGGAAAACGGCGCCGCCTGCGTAAACCTGGTAATGGTGCGCAATGGCCGCCATCTGGGCGACAAGAGCTTTTTCCCGCACAACGCCGAGGGCCGCATTGCGCCTGAGGTGCTGCAGGCATTCCTGGCGCAGCACTACGTCAACCGGCAGGTGCCGGCGGTGATCGTCGCCGGCGCCGAGTTCGATGCGCAGGAGATCGAGACGATGCTGGTCGAGCAGGCCGGACACCCGGTGCAACTCGTGACCCGGGCGCAGGGGCAGCGCCGCGCCTGGCTGGAGATGGCGCAGAAAAACGCCCAACTGGCGCTGTCCCAGCGCATTTCCCACGCCGGCAACCAGGAGGTTCGGCTCGCTGCCCTGCGCGACGCCCTGAACCTGCCGGATGCGGTACAGCGCATCGAGTGCTTCGACATCAGCCATACCCAGGGCGAGGCGACGGTGGCGTCCTGCGTCGTCTACGATCGTTTCGACCTGCGCAACTCGGAATACCGGCGCTACAACATCGCCGGCATCCGGGCAGGGGACGATTACGCCGCCATGCGCTCGGTGCTGAAGCGCCGCTACGAGAAGATTTCGCGCGGGGAGGGCGTCGTGCCCGACTTGATCCTGATCGACGGCGGCAAGGGCCAGGTGGGCGTGGCGCGGGAAGTCCTGGCGGAGCTGGGAATGAACGACATCTTCCTCTTCGGCGTGGCCAAAGGCGAAGCGCGCAAGCCCGGGCTGGAACAACTGATCTGCGCCGACGCGAAGACCAGCATTCAGCTTGCACCCGACAATCCGGGATTGCACCTGATCCAGGCCATCCGCGACGAAGCGCATCGCTTCGCGATAACCGGCCATCGAGCGCGCCGCGGCAAGGCCCGTGTGACTTCGTCGCTCGAGGGTATCAGCGGCATCGGCGCCATACGACGCAAGGAACTGCTCGTCCGCTTCGGCGGCCTGAAAGGCGTGATCGGCGCGAGCATCGACGACTTGGCCCAAGTGCACGGCATCAGCCGCAAGCTGGCAGAAAAAATTTACCGGGAGTTGCACTAACAATCGTCTGATTGAGGTATCTTGGCAACTGGTTTCGCAGCTTCGGGCTGGTGGTGTCCAGCGTTTCCCGGCACCGCTCGCGAGCGAGGAAACCCGCGCTTATTTGGATATTCGGCCATGCGATTCAATGTCCCCAATGCGCTCACCTGGATGCGCATCGTGATGATTCCGCTGTTCGTGGGCGTGTATTACTTTCCGTCCACCTGGCTCGCGCTGCCGCAGCAAAACCTGATCGCGACCGTCATCTTCACCATCGCCGCGATCACCGACTTGCTGGACGGCTACCTCGCGCGCAAGCTGAACCAGGTGTCCGCGTTCGGCGCCTTTCTCGATCCGGTGGCGGACAAGCTGATGGTGGCGGCGGCGCTGATCGTGCTGGTCGATCTCAACCGGCTGAATGCGGTCATCGCCGTGATCATCATCGGCAGGGAAATCACCATCTCGGCGTTGCGCGAGTGGATGGCCCTTCTCGGCGCGGCAAAGGGCGTCGCCGTTTCCCTCCTGGGCAAGATCAAGACGGTGTCGCAGATGGTCGCGATTCCGATGCTGCTCTACCATGATCCCCTCGGCGCATTCCGGCCGCAGCAGTGGGGCACCGGGCTGGTACTGCTCGCGGCGGCGCTCACCCTGTGGTCCATGTTTTATTACCTCAAGATGGCCATGCCCACGGTGCTAAAACATGGTTGATAACAGGCGCCAAACCCCGGTATAATTCGCATCCTCCTGCGGGAGTAGCTCAGTTGGTAGAGCGCAACCTTGCCAAGGTTGAGGTCGAGAGTTCGAGACTCTTCTCCCGCTCCAAGATTTAAAGGGAAGGCGCGTAAGACGCTTGCGGCGCATACCGCAACGGACGGCGCGTTCCCCTTTCTAATTTCAGATTGCCGTTGCGCCTGGCTGGCACGCACTAGAAACGGCGGGGTGGCAGAGTGGTTATGCAGCGGCCTGCAAACTGGGACAAGGCCGCAAAGCAGGGCCGGTAAAACGACAGATTTGGCGCGATGGCCGAATGGTTAGGCAGAGGTCTGCAAAACCTCGTACGTGGGTTCGATTCCCGCTCGCGCCTCCAATCTAAGGTGGCCCATTTCCCGCGAAGTTCGCGGCAAGGGATTGTGCCGACGCTACCGTCTGATCGTCCCTGTTTGCGTGTCTATGAATCCGCATCTGTAGATGCTTTGACATCTGGGATGTCTGGGACGCCAGTCAGGGTCAATATTCGGCGTTTCCTGCCACGTTGGCGCGGTCTAATAGGAAGCGAAGCGATCAGCGCCGCTCGCTCGATCTGTTGGGCAAGATCTAGGCGCTGATTCGTTTGATCGCGCGTCTTTGCGCGCAGATAGGCAATAAGTTCGTCTTCCATAAACACCCAAGCACGCCCAATTTTGGCGCCCGGAATTTGTCCGTTGGCGGCCATCTCGCAGGCAGTTGAAGCGCCAATTTTCAAGAAATCAGCGCACTCCTCTAAATCTAGGGTTTTCATTTCGCAATTAATCTGTATCTGACACCTTATTGTAGAATATATTCCGTGGATTGAAAGTCCCTTTTTGTCCATCCTTTGAAAGATGGGACGATCTTTCACAGCAGTTCAGCGTGATCTGGCGCGAAACCTACGGTTAGCCCGGAAACGCGCAGGGCTTTCACAGGAAGCCTTAGCATTGAATGCGGATGTAGATCGAACGTACGTTTCACAGATCGAACGAGGGGTTGGCAATCCATCGGTACGAGTTGTTACTAAACTTTCTCAATGTCTAGGTATTGATCTTTCCGAATTGATGAAAGCCAACTAGCCAGTAGTGCAGCAGTGATTGCTGCTTTCAGGCATGAACAGGCATTGAGGAAATATCTTCAAAGCGGCCCGCTACGAATTCTGAGTGCCTGTAACATATCTAACTTAGTTGGTTACAGAAGGGTGAAGAGAAATGAACAGTGTCCCACCAGAAGCAGCCCCACCCCAGGTACCAAATCCACCCCTAATTATTACGAGCCCCAATACTGATGAGCTTCGCATTAAGCAAACTATTACCGATGTGGTGGGAAGGCAAGCAATTGAGTATACAAACAGGATTCTTCGCTATTTATTTGTAGCGATTGTAGGGGCACTCGCGGCGATCGTGTGGAACTTGAATGGTCAAATCTATCAAGCTGTCGGCGCAACGGGCGTATCTTCAAAGGCGCTAGAACTAGAAATCAATCGTCTACGGGAGGAGGTAAACAAACTACAGGGACAGGCTAGAATCAGCGGATGTCTCAACGACAAGAAGGTAACCGACAAGGCGGGGTGCTATCGTGGGAATTAGTATTGGCGGTATTGATTTAGCAAAGGAAATTATTGAGTTGCATTTTCAACTCCGCAGGACGCAAAAATTGCTTGAACTGGTAATTAACAGATCGCCCGTTATAGGCGGCGTTCTAGGCCCAGATGATATTAAATTAGCAGAAGCTGATGCCCTCGATTATGTCCAGAAAAAATTTCCAGACATGGGCATCCAAAAGATTATTTGATGTAATGTTTCAGAGTTACGGGGCCCTGCTTATCAGGGAAGCCGGCGGTCTACATTTGGTCGAAAAAAATAGCCTGCCAACAAATTTGCCGGACTGCAGGTGGTCGAAAAGGCGGCAAATTCGCTAAAAGTTTGATTCTAAACGCAGCAAACGGCCTGCAAAGCCGTGTACGCCGGTTCGATTCCGACCCCCGCCTCCAACACCTTGTCCGATAAAATCCGCCAAAGTCCAGAAGCTACTGTAAATAAGCTGTTTTATCTACAAACAGTGTCCAACACCGTCCTTGCATGTTCGTTAGAATCCGGCTATTCTGAGGGTAATGGCAAAGGAAAACCGCCGTTACCCTCACTTTTGCGGGACCAATGCCCGGAATCCGTTACCCTGGGGCGCGCACATGGCAAAGCATTTACTCACCGACCGGGACATCCGCAATGCGAAGGCGCGGGCGAAGCCGTATCGGCTATTCGATGGCGACGGGCTCGCACTTTGGGTCTCTCCGACCGGCATGCGATCGTGGCAACTGCGCTACCGGCTGAATGGCACCGAACAAACTGCGACGCTCGGCAAGCTCGAACGGCTGACGCTCGGGCAAGCGCGCGCCGCGGCCGATGCAGCTCGCAAGCTGACATTCGATGGCGAACACCTGACGACGGTTAAGCGCGCCGCCAAATTGAAGCGGCGGACCGATGCGGCGAACACGTTCGGGACGTTCGCAGCCGCCTGGATGGCGAGAGAGTCCCGGCGGATGAAGTGGACCCCTGACTATAGGACCGAAGTCGAGGCCAGCCTTAAGAACCATCTGTCGGACTTAACCCACCTCCCGATAACCAAGATAACTGCCGCGGTCGCGGCTCCTGCGCTCCTCGCAATGGAACTCACCGCGCCGCACATGGTGGAGAAGGTGCGCCGCCGTCTGCGCGCCATCCTGGATGAGGCGGTCGAACACGGCCTCATTACGGGCAACCCGTTGCCGGCCATGCGGCGGCGAAATAAGCTTGAGCGGAAGCATTACCCTGCGGTAACGGACCTGGTGGAACTGGGCGCAATTCTGCGCGCTGCCCGTGCCGCAGATCCATGCAAGGGCATCCAACGCGCCCATCTGCTGCTCGTGTTCACAGCGCTGCGCGTCTCCGAAGTCGTCGGCGCGAAATGGGTGGAATTTGAGCTTGACGGCGTGGACGTGGCGATCGGTGATAGCCAACGCACCAAGCGCGACTCCACCGCCGGCAATTGGTCCGTTCCACGCGAGCGCATGAAACGGAAAGACGAGGCTCGCGGCCCGCACGTCGTGCCGCTGCCGTCGGCACTTCTCGCTGATCTACGCGAATGGCGCGAAGCGGACGGCGACTCTGCCGTCTACGTCTGCCCTGCACCGCGCGATGCGTCGAAACCGATCACGCCGGAAGGGGTCGAGAAATTCTACCGTGGCGCGATCGAACTCGGCGGCAAGCATTCGCCGCACTCCTGGCGCTCGGCATTCTCGACCGTTGCACGCGAGGCTGGCAAGGATAGCGATGCGGTCGAGTCGCAATTGGACCACGTCGTCGGCACTGCCGTTGCGTCGGCCTATGACCGCGCGAAGCGCCTTGAGCTACGCCGTGGGCTAATGCAATGGTATGAGCAGCAACTGATCGCGGCGCGCGACGGTGCCACAGTCATCAATATTGGAAAGCGCCAGAGCAAGACCTGAAGTAAACTGCGCCTGTCCGAGCTGTCCGAGCTGGCCGGGCGCAACGGGCGAAACTCCTGGCGGGCGAGAAGGGGTTTGACAAGCGCTACCTGCGGCTGTTTGCTGCAAGTTCCGATTCACAGCCAAAGAAGTGCTGCTCAGGGGCAGCTATTTCGCCCTGGCGCACGCTGTTGGGCAAACGGGGACTATCGCTGCTACCAGGGTCCCAGTTCGGTACCTGGCCGGCTCCCCAGCCAGGCCAAATCTGGGCGCTGGTGCGCGGTTATTTCGGTGTCCTGAGCGGTTGCACGCGACCTACGCAGACACACGGCACCACGCTGATCGAGCGGCCGCCTCCGCCGGCAACAGGCGTTCACGCATCTGCGCCATCGGCAATGAGAATTGTTGCCCTTCGGCCTGATCGCATGCGGCACGGCAATATTGCCTTTTGGTGTCCTGGGGTGTAGCGTAAAAACGCTCGGGGAGGACAGTGGCGAGCGACGCGGGGGAATCGTTGGCCATTACATCGCGAAAACGGTGCAAAACGCTATGGAGGTAATTTGTAGCCTGAACGCCACCAGAGGAACAGTCTGTAACCAATATTTGAAGGAGGCGCAATGAAACTTCGAATGAAGATTTATGCCACCGTCGCGACGCTCGTTTGCGTTACAGCGGCCTTCGCTGTCGATAACGAAAAGAAGAAACCAAAGTTGGACAAAGCGCAAAACACCGTAGATCGCATTCGACAAGCCGACAGTCCGCAAGTGCAAACCAGTACCGGCACGACCAGCGCGGCAGACATAGCGCGCCGGGAAAACGCGGCAGAGCAGCAGCGCCAGCGAGAAGCGTCCAAACGCCGCAAGCTTGATCAAGGGGGAGTGCCGTCTCCGACTCGTTAACAGCGCAGCTGATTGGAGGAAACAAGATGACGATATTGATGAGGTGTTGCTTATTCGCTTTGCTTGCGCTTCTGCCATGTTTCGCCCTCGCCCAAACAGGTACGGTGCCGCTTCTTTGTGAGAACCCCAACGACCCGACTGACAAGCGCGCCTTTAGTATCAACTATGACCGTCGAGTAGTCATACCTTCACACACGATGATGGACTTTACGGACTCCTATATACAGTGGACTGATGCACCACCGCATAAGAATGGAGGGCGCTGGTACAACCGATTCTTTTTAGATCGACGAACCGCTGTCCTCGTCTGGTTTTGCTGTGGAGAACCGACCGATGCTTCGGGTAAATACAACTGTCAGAAGGCGCAAGGTCGAAATGCCCTTTAATACATTCGATCGGAAACCGTTAACCTAGAAAGCCGCTAGGTGAGATGCTAGCGCTGGATTGAGCGATCTCGGAAATTTTCCGTCCATTCTTACAAGGGAGAAAAGTTCATGAAACTCGCCAAGATGATGCTCGTAGCAGTTCTACTTACGGCACTCATGGCAATTGCCGATGACAAAAGCAACAGAGAACAACTACTGGTTCCGACGCTGATAGCAGCGAGCTGCCTGGAACAATGCGAAAACACCTACAACACCTGTCAGATGTGAGGTTGCCCCTGAAAAACGTACTTCTTAACCGGGTGTAAAACTGTCGGTATGAAGAAGATTCCCGTTTCGTCTCTGGCGATGTCGGCGTTCTTCTCGCTGCCGCTGTCGGGGTCTTTC
>Ga0082335_1007133_pt1 | contig 13797 bp, 12 predicted proteins | sample Subgrocontami58m_FD_72375 | JGI IMG/M metagenome (GOLD analysis project Ga0082335, IMG submission 72375) | Subsurface groundwater microbial communities from S. Glens Falls, New York, USA - GMW37 contaminated, 5.8 m (SPADES assembly) (version 2) ...
GCACTTGCCCGGGCGAGTACATGGCCTCCATTCACGCCGTCGCGGCGCCGCTGTTTCATGCGCGAAACCTGGAGCAATCGTTTGCCATCAACTGTGGCATCCCGGCTTTTCGATTGCGCTCCGGACAGCTCGAGGGCGAAATCGGTCCGCGCATCAGAGCTCTTGCCGGCAGCATCCGCGCGCTCGTCAACGAAGCCGAGCCGACGATCGAGCTTCGCGAAAAGTTGATGCGCTAAGGCGCGTCGAGCGCCCGCCACAGATACCAGCTCGCCACCGTGCGGTAGGGCCGCCATTTCTGGCCGACCTTCTCCAGCGCCTGCGGCGAGGGCAGGGCGCGCTTCCCGAAAGCCTTCGCATAGGCTTTGCGCAGGCTGTAGTCGTCGAGCGGCAGCACGTCGGGGCGGCCGAGGCGAAACATCAGGAACATCTCGGCGCTCCAGCGGCCGATACCGCGCACCTTGACCAGCCGCTCGATCAAGTCGGCGTCGGCGAGGGCCTGGGCCTCTTCCATCGTCGGCAGTTCGCCGCTTGCGACGCGGCGCGCGAGGTCCTGCACAGCCAGAACCTTGGCGCGCGACAGCCCGCAGCCGCGCAGCTTCTCGTCGGCCGTCGTCAGGATGTGGCGCGGCGTGAAGCCCGCCGTCGCGCGCGGATAAAGCGCCTCGACGCGGCCATAGATCGTGGCCGCCGCCTTGTTGGAAAGCTGCTGGTAGACGATGGCCTCGGCCAGCGCGCCAAACAGGCTGCGCGAAACTTTCAGTTCCATGCGGAACGGACCGACCGCGTCGATGATCGCCGCCAGCGCCGGGTCGGCAGCCTTAAGATGTCTGATGGCCTTGGCGGGCTTGAAGGGAAAGCCGGTCATTGCTGCTGCTGGGCGAACAAGGGACCCGCGCCGACGGCGGGAGCGCCCTCGATCTCCAGCATGCGCCGCTTGGTCGAGACGCCGCCATTGGCGGAAAAGCCGCCCATCTTGCCGTCGGCGCCCAGCACGCGGTGGCAGGGCACGATGATCGCGACGGGATTGCGGCCGAGCGCCTGGCCGACCTCGCGCGATTCGTGCGGGACGCCAAGGCGCTTGGCGATCTCGCCATAGGTCATGGTGCGGCCGGGCGGAATGGTGCGCGCCACTTCGTAGACCTTGCGGTGGAATTCCGGCGTGGCGTCGAGGTCGAGCGGAATATCGGCGAGATCCACCGCCTCGCCCTTCAGCAGCTCCAGGACGCGCTCGACGGCACGGCCGACGCCTGGTGGCGGCACGCTCTCGACCGCCTGGGGCCAGCGCCGGCGCAGGCGGGCACGCGTCGCGTCGGCCGTCGATTCAGGCAACTGCAGCCCCGCGATGCCGCGCGGGCTCCAGGCGATGCCGCAGGTGCCGATGGGCGAGTCGAAGAGGGCGAAACCTTGGGTGGTCATGGCGGCACGTTCACTCTAACCGGTCATCCCGTCAAGTGGCCCGGCGGGAGAAGAAATCAGGCGGCCTCGCGCGCCAGGCGGGCGAGTTCACCGTCGATCAGCGCGCGATAGGGCCCTTGCTCGCGCAGCAGTTCGTTGGGTGGCCCGTCCTGGATCACCCGGCCGGCCGCCAGGACCACGATCCGGTCGAAGCTGCGCAGCGTCGACAGGCGATGGGCGATGGCGATCACCGTGCGTCCCTGCATCAGCCGGTCGAGCGCCTCGCGGATCAGCTCCTCCGACTCGCTGTCGAGCGCCGACGTCGCTTCATCGAGCAGGACGATCGGCGAATCCTTCAGGAGCGCGCGGGCGATCGCGATGCGCTGGCGCTGGCCACCCGACAGTTTCAGACCGCGGTCGCCCACGATCGTGGAAAAGCCGTCGGGCAGGGCCTCGATGAAGTCGCGGCAGCGCGCGGCCTGTGCCGCCTTCATCACCTCGGCATTCGACGCCTCGGGCCTGCCGTAGCGGATGTTGTCCATCACCGAGCGGTGCAACAGCGAGATATCCTGAGGCACGAAGGAGATCGCCCGGCTCAGGCTCTCCTGGGTGAGGCGCGCGATGTCCTGGCCGTCGATCAGGATGCGCCCATGGTCGACGTCGTGGAAGCGCTGCAGCAGCGCCAGCGCCGTCGACTTGCCGCCGCCCGACGGGCCGACCAGACCGGTGCGCCGACCGGCGTCGATGCGCAGGCTGAATTTCTCGAACACCTGGCGGCCGCCGGGATAGGCGAAGGAGATGCCCTCGAACGCAACGCCGTGATGCGCGCCCCTTTGATGCCGGGGGACCAGCGGCACGGCCTCGGGATGGTCGCGCAGGTCGTGCGGCTGCAGCAGCGTGGCGATCGCTTCCGAAAGCCGCGCCATGTGCTGCGTGACGTCGACCAGCGCCACGGCGAGATCGCGTGTGGCATGGAGGATGGTGAAACCCAGGGTGCAGACCAGAACCACGTCGCCGGCGCTCGCCTGGCCGCGCTGCCACAGCACGATCGCCCAGGCCAGCACCGCGACCGTCAGCACGATCGTCGTGGCGGCATGCAGCAGGCGCAGCTTCTCGAGATAGAGCAGGCTCCGGCGCCGGGCGTTCATCTCGTGTCCGACCGTCGCGTCGAAGCGGGTGTGCTCGCGCCCGATGGCGCCGAAGGTCCGGACCAGCGGCATGTTGCCGATCACGTCGGCCAGCTCGCCCTCGACCCGGGCCGCCCTGTCGGCAAAGCCGTGATGCAGCGGCGTGCCGGCAACGGCGAGCCTGAACAGAATGACCAGGATAACGGCGGCGACCGCCGTCAGAGCGGCCGTCATCGACAGGCTGACGGTCGCCAGATAGGCGATGGCGCCTGCGGTCGCCACGCAAGGCGGCAGCACGTTCCAGATAAAGAGGTTCTCGACCGCGAAAGCGGCGTTGGAGGTCGCGGTCACCCGGCCGGTCAGCGTTCCCGACAGTCGCTGGGTGAAATAGCTCGGCGCGTGGCCGGTGAGATGACGGAACAACTCGCTGCGCAGGTCGCCGGTGACACCGACGAAGGCATGGCTGGCGATCCAGCCGGCGAGGCGCCACAGCAGGTTGTCGGCGGCGACCAGCATCACCAGAAGTCCGAAGGCCAGCCAGACCACGTCGTTGCCCGGCCGCTCCGACAGCGTGTCGACCAGGAATTTGACGCCATACTGCGAACTGACCGAGCAGCCGACGGCGCCCAGCACCGCAATCAGGATCGCCGTATGCGCCAGCTTTCGCCGGCGGACATAGCGCAGGAGAAACGAAATCGGCCGCCCGGAATAGTCACTGAGACAGGTCATGGCATCAACGTAATGCCGGACCCCCGGGTTTGGTGACATCCCGAATAGTCGATTTGCTGTGACAAAAAAGGAACTGCCGCCCGGCTACCACATTTAGACCTCATCTGAACGAAGCGCGTGCACTCCGTGGGAGGTCCGCGCGAAGCCCGGTCGCTCGGGGTTCGTTGTTGTTTGGCCATCGTCGAGGTTGAGCAGGGCTGAGACTGAACAGGGCCGAATTTGAACAGGGAGATTGATTTTATGCGTATTGCGCAAATTGCTCCATTGACCGAGGCCATCCCTCCCAAACTCTACGGCGGTACCGAGCGTGTCGTCTCCTGGCTGACCGAGGAATTGGTGGCACTCGGCCATGACGTCACGCTTTTTGCCAGTGGCGATTCGATGACCACCGCTAAGCTCGAGCCGATGTGGCCGCAGGCGCTCCGTCTCGACGGCTCGGTCCGCGATCCGATGGCCTTGCATATGGCGATGCTGGAGCGCGTTCGCCAACGCGCCGACGAATTCGACATCCTGCATTTTCATCTCGACTATTTCCCGTTCTCGACTTTTTCGCGTCAATCGACGCCGTTCATCACCACGATGCACGGCCGGCTCGACCTGCCGGAGCACCAGAAGGTGTTCGATGCGTTCGGGTCGGTGCCGGTTGTGTCCATCTCCAACGCCCAGCGCGGACCGGTGCCGCAGGCGCGATGGGTGCGGACAGTCCATCATGGCCTGCCCGAGAGCCTGCTCGGCCCGCGCCCGGTGAAGCCGGGCTATCTCGCCGTCCTCGGCCGCATCGCGCCGGAGAAGGCGGTCGACCAGGCGATCCGCATCGCGGTTCGCTGCAAGCTGCCGCTCAAGATCGCGGCCAAGATCGACCGGGCCGACGTCGACTATTTCGAACAACAGATCCGGCCGCTCTTGGATCTGCCGGGCGTCGAGTACATCGGCGAGATCGATGACCGCCAGAAGGCCGAGTTCCTGAGCGGCGCCCAGGCACTGCTCATGCCGATCGACTGGCCCGAGCCGTTCGGACTGGTGATGATCGAGGCGATGGCGTGCGGCACGCCGGTGATCGCCTATCGCAGCGGCTCGGTGCCGGAGGTCGTCGAGCACGGCGTGACCGGGTTCATCGTCGAGAACGAGATCGCCGCCGCCGACATGATCGTCAACCAGCTCTGGCGCCTGTCGCGCCCGCAGATCCGCGACCGTTTCGAGAGGCGCTTCACCGCACGCCGCATGGCCGGCGACTACATCGAGATCTATCGCAGTCTGCTGGCCAAGGGGACGCGGCCGCAGCGACAGGTCAACGGCCGGTCGTCGTCGGCTCGCCGTCATCAAACTGGCATCGATGGAGGCGTATACGTCGGGGATTGAGTGGATGCCGGGGTGAGGTCGGTTGGTCGGTCCCAGGGTCGAGAGCCATGTGCGCCTGAAGGAGGCGGTTCGGCGCAATCGCGTCCTGTCCCGCGAGGGACTCTTGGAACGCGTCTTCGAACGGCTGTTCCGCGGCCTCGTCTACACCCAGATCTGGGAAGACCCTGAAATCGACCTCGAGGCGCTGGCGCTCGGGCCAGACAGCCATGTCGTGGCGATCGCCTCGGGCGGCTGCAACATCCTCTCCTACCTGACGGCGGGGCCGGCGCGGATCACCGCGGTCGATCTCAGCCAGGCCCATGTGGCGCTCAATCGGCTGAAACTGGTGGCGGCGAGTCGCCTGCCGTCGTGGGAAATGTTCTATCGCTTCTTCGGTTCGGCCGACGACGGGGCCAATGTCGCGGCCTACCACCGGCTGATCGCGCCGCATCTCGACCCTCAGAGCCGTGCCTACTGGCAGGGCCGCAGCGCGCAGCACTTCGGCCGGCGTCGCATCTCGATCTTCGCCCGCAATGCCTATCGCCATGGCGTACTCGGCCGCTTCATCGGCCTCGCCCATGCCGCCGCGCGCCTGCACGGCGTCGACCTGCGCGATCTCCTGAGCGCCCGCACGATGGCCGAGCAGCGCCACTTCTTCGAGACGGCACTGGCGCCGCTGTTCGACCGCCCAGCGGTGCGCTGGGCGACCGGCAACCGGCTCTCGCTTTACGGCCTCGGCATCCCGCCGGCGCAGTACGAGGCCCTGGCCGGCGGCCGCGGCATGAGCGCGGTGCTGCGCGAACGGGTCGAGCGCCTGGCCTGCGGTTTCAGCCTCGCCGACAACTACTTCGCCTGGCAGGCCTTCGGCCGGCGCTACGGGGGTGACGGCGAGGGACCGTTGCCGCCCTATCTCAGGCGCGACCGGTTCGACATCGTCCGCGCCCGCGCCGACCGGGTCGAAGTGTTGAACCGTTCGATCACCGAGTATCTCGCCGCCTGTCCCGACGCCTCGCGGGACCGCTACGTGCTGCTCGACGCCCAGGACTGGATGACCGACGACCAGCTCAATGCGCTGTGGACCGAGATTACGCGCACGGCGCGGCCCGGGGCGCGGGTGATCTTCCGGACGGCAGCCGAGCCGTCGCTGCTTCCGGGCCGCCTCGATCCGGCGCTGCTCGGTCGCTGGCACTACGAGGCCGCGGCGTCGCAGGACTTCACGGCGCGCGACCGCTCGGCGATCTACGGCGGCTTCCATCTCTATGTGCTGGAAGCCTCAATACCTTCAGGCGGCGGGCCGTGAGCGACGCCGTTGCCACGTCCGACTTGATGGATCGGATCTATCGCCGGCAGCGCCATTTCTATGACAGCACACGCAAATTCTATCTGCTGGGCCGCGACCGGCTGATCGAGCGCCTGTCGCCGCCGCCGGGTGGCCGGGTGCTGGAAATTGGCTGCGGGACGGCACGCAATCTCGTGGCGGCGGCGGGCGCCTATCCGCAGGCTGCGTTCTACGGCATCGACATCTCGACGGTGATGCTGGCCACGGCGCGGGCCAAGGTCGCGCGCGAAGACCTGTCGTCGCGCGTCAAGCTCGCCCGTGCCGACGCCACGCGGTTCGATCCCGCTCTACTGTTCGGCGTGCCGGGCTTTTCGCGCGTGTTCCTGTCATACAGCCTGTCGATGATCCCCGATTGGCGGGGCGCACTCGCCCAAGCGCTGGCTTGCCTGCCGTCGGGCGGCGAACTGCACATCGTTGATTTCGGCGGCCAGGAAGAATTGCCGCGCTGGTTCCGCCGCGGCCTGCGCGTCTGGCTGGCGCAGTTCCATGTCGATCCGCGCGACGGGCTCGAGGGTGAATTCTCCCGCGTGCAACGTCACGCCGGCGCGCTCCGCACCTTCGAGCGGCCTTACCGCGGCTATGCCCAGTATGCGGTGTTCCGGCGGGCTTGACAGGATAATTCCCAGTTCATAGGATAAAACCTATGAAACGGGTTTCCCGACATCCGAACCTCTGCCTGAACGAAGCGTCTTCCCCTGTCGGTTTGTCCGGCCAAGGAGAGCATCGATCCGAATTCATCAAATGTCGCCTTTTGGGCGACATGGCGACGGCGCCGCGAAGGGAGAAAAAGGGCGTCGGTTCAATCGATTGAGCGCGGTTCCGGAGAGCGAATAGGAACGTGATCCGATTTTTTGTTTTGTCGTGTTTTGTACGACATCGCGCATAGCCCCCCCTGCCCACTGAGCGTGGCGGGGGCATTGGCAAGTCCGCCGGGGCGGTGCTACGCCCCAAACAACGAATTCCAGTGTTGGGAGTACCCAAGATGACCGAAGCCTATATCTGCGACGCCATCCGCACCCCCGTCGGCCGCTACAACGGCGGTCTCGGCGCCATGCGGGTCGACGATCTCGCCGCCCATCCCATCAAGGCGCTGATGCAGCGCAACGCCAATGTCGACTGGGGCGCGATCGACGACGTGATCTATGGTTGCGTGAACCAGGCCGGCGAGGACAACCGCAACGTGGCGCGCATGGCGGGCCTGCTTGCCGGCCTGCCGGTCGAGGTGGCGGGCGCCACCGTCAATCGCCTCTGCGGCTCGGGCCTCGAGGCGGCAGGGCATGCCGCGCGCGCGATCAAGCTGGGCGAGGCCGACATGATGATCGCGGGCGGCGTCGAAGGCATGACCCGCTCGCCCTACGTCATGGGCAAGCCCGAGAGCGCTTTCGATCGTTCCATGAAGCTCGAGGACACGGTGCTGGGCTGGCGCTTCGTCAATCCGCGCATGAAGGCGGCCTATGGCGTCGACCCGATGGGCCAGACCGCCGAGAACGTGGCCGGCGAACACCAGATCAGCCGCACCGACCAGGATGCCTTCGCCTACCGCAGCCAGCGCCGCTGCAAGGCGGCCCAGGACCGCGGCTTCTTCGAGCGTGAAATCGTCAAGGTCTGCGTCAAGAAGGGCAAGACCGAGATCGTCGTCGACAAGGACGAGCATCCGCGCGGCGACACCACGATGGAGACGCTCAGCAAGCTCACCGCGGCCTTCCGCGAGGGCGGCTCGGTGACGGCAGGCAACTCGTCGGGCCTGAACGACGGCGCCTGCGCCATGATCATCGCCTCGGAGGCTGCCGCCAAGGCCAACGGCCTGACGCCGCGGGCGCGCATCCTGGGCACCGTGTCGGCGGGCGTCCCGCCGCGCGTCATGGGCATCGGCCCGGTGCCGGCGACCCAGAAGCTGCTGGCCAAGCTCGGCATGACCATAAAGGACTTCGACACGATCGAACTCAACGAGGCATTCGCCGCCCAGGCGCTGGCCGTACTGCGCCAGTTGGGCCTGAGCGACGATGCGGAGAACGTGAACCCCAACGGCGGCGCCATCGCGCTCGGCCATCCGCTCGGCGCCTCGGGCGGGCGCCTCATGATCACGGCGCTGAATCAGCTCGAGACCACCGGCGGCAAGCGCGCACTCGCCACCATGTGCATCGGTGTCGGCCAGGGCATCGCGCTCGCGCTGGAGCGTGTCTAGCTGTCAGGCGGTCGCGTTGAGGTTGATGCCGCCCTGGCGCATCTCGGACAGCATGCGCCGACGGCTGCCGTCGAGGTCGATGGCAGCGGTGGCTTCGACCACGACGGCGATGTCGAAACCGGCCTGCCGGCCGTCGATCGCGGTCCAGGCGACGCAGTAGTCGAGCGCCAGGCCGCAGATGATGAGCTTGGTGAAGCCGCGCGCCTTCAGGTAGCCGTCGAGGCCGGTGCGGGTCATGCGGTCGTTCTCGCGGAACGCCGAGTAGGAATCGATGCCGGTGTGGAAACCCTTGCGTATCACCACATGGGCCTTGGTGGCCTCGAGCCCGGGATGGAACGCCGCCCCCGGCGTGCCCTGCACGCAGTGGTCCGGCCACAGGGTCTGCGGGCCATAGGGAAACTTGGCCGTGCTGAAGGGCTCCGCGTCGGCCCAGCTGCTGGCGAACGAGCCATGGCCCGGCGGGTGCCAGTCCTGCGTCAGGATCACGTGGTCGTGGCGGGTGATCAGCCGGTTGACCAGCGGCAGGATGCCGTTGGCGCCGGGAACGGCCAACGCGCCGCCCTCGCAGAAATCGTTCTGCATGTCGACCACGATCAACGCCTCGTTCGGCATCCGGTACGCTCCGTTACTGGGTCGGAAGTGAGAGGGGTGGGATGTCGCCCAAGTCTTGTTCACGCGTGAATGCGGCGATCCAGTGGCCGAGCGAGCCGCTCTCGATGGCGCCGCGCAGGCCACGCATGATGTCCTGATAGTAGTGCAGGTTGTGCCACGTCAGCAGCATCGAGCCCAGGATTTCCTCGCTACGGATCAGGTGATGCAGATAGGCGCGGCTGTGGTCGGTGCAGGCGGGGCAGACGCAGCGCTCGTCGATCGGCCGCGGGTCGTCGCGGTGGCGGGCATTGCGCAGATTGAGTTCGCCGCGCCGGGTGAAGGCCTGCGCCGTGCGGCCGGCGCGCGTCGGCATTACGCAGTCGAACATGTCGATGCCGCGCAGCACGGCGCCGACGATATCGGCGGGACGTCCGACACCCATCAGGTAGCGCGGCCGGTCAGCGGGCAGCATCGGAATCGTGATGTCGAGCGTAGCGAACATCATCTCCTGGCCTTCGCCCACGGCCAGACCGCCGATCGCATAGCCGTCGAAGCCGATGGCCGTGAGCGCCCGGATGCTCTCCTCGCGCAGCGCCGGGAAGATGCTGCCCTGGACGATGCCGAACAGGCCGTAGCCCGGGCGCTCCGTGAAGGCGCGCTTGCCCCGTTCGGCCCACTTCATGGAAAGCCGCATGGACGCGGCGGCGGCGGGCTCCTCCACCGGCCAGGTCGTGCATTCGTCGAACGACATGGTGATGTCGGCGTCGAGCAGGCGCTGGATCTCGATCGAGCGTTCGGGCGTGAGGCGGTGCTCGGAGCCGTCGATCGGCGAGCGGAAGGTGACGCCGTCCGCGTCGAGCTTGCGCAGCTCCTTCAGCGACATCACCTGGAAGCCGCCCGAATCGGTCAGGATCGGCTTGGGCCAGTTCATGAACTTGTGCAGGCCGCCCTGGGCTGCCACGCGCTCCGCCCCCGGCCGCAGCATCAGGTGGAAAGTGTTGCCCAGCACGATCTCGGCGCCGGTCTGGGCGACGGACTGCGGCAGCATGGCCTTCACCGTGCCCGCGGTGCCGACCGGCATGAAGGCCGGCGTCTCGACGGTGCCGTGCGCCGTCGCGATGCGGCCGCGTCGGGCCAGGCCGTCGCTGCCCAGGAGTTCGAAGGAAAGACTCATCGGTGCAACAGACAACAATCGCCGTAGGAATAGAAGCGGTATCGCTCGCGCACGGCGTGCGCATAGGCCTGCTTGATGCGTTCGAGCCCGGCGAAGGCGGCGACAAGCATGAACAGGGTCGAGCGCGGCAGGTGGAAGTTGGTGAGCAGCAGGTCGACGGCCCGGAAGCGGAAGCCGGGCGTGATGAAGATGTCGGTCTCGCCGGCCCACGGCTTCACCGTACCGTCATGAAGGCGCGCCACGGTTTCGAGCAACCTGAGCGACGTCGTGCCGATCGAGACGATCCGCCCGCCCGCAGCCCGCGTCGTCTCGACGGCGCGCGCGGTCGCCGCCGGCACCTCGCCCCATTCGGCATGCATGGTGTGGGCGTCGGTATCCTCGACCCGCACCGGCTGGAAGGTGCCGGCGCCGACATGCAGCGTGACGCCTGACGTGGCGATGCCGGCCTCGGCGAAGGCAGCCATGAGGGCCGGCGTGAAGTGAAGCCCGGCGGTTGGAGCGGCGACGGAGCCGTCATGCTTGGCAAACAGGGTCTGATAGTCGGAGCGATCCCGTGCGTCGGCGGTGCCGCCGCGGATGTAGGGCGGCAGAGGTACCGCGCCACCCTGCTCCAGGGCTGTGAGAAACGCGTGACCAGTCCTGTTGAAAACCAGTACGACCGAGCCGTCCTCGCTCTTGGCCGCAACGATGGCGCCGAGGTCACCCGCGAAGGCGAGGCGATCGCCCGGCTTCAGCCGTTTGGTGGGCCGCGCGAAGGAGAGCCAGCGGCCCTGGCCGAGATCGCGGATCAGCAGCGCCTCGACCTTGCCGCCCGCCGGCCGCGTGCCGAGCAGGCGGGCTGGGATCACCCTGGTGTCGTTGAAGATCAGCAGGTCGCCCTTCCGCAGCAGGCCGGGCAGGTCGCGCACGCCGCGGTCGTGCAGGCCATCGGGGGCCACGTCGAGCAGCCGCGCCGCGTCCCGCGGCGAGACGGGCCGCTGGGCGATCAGATCCGGGGGCAGGTCGAAGTCGAAGAGGTCGACGCGCATCAGGCGCTAGGTCTGGCCGATATCCATGACATCGGCATCGGAATCGTCGGCCGGCGGCTGGGCGTGAACATCGACCAGGGCCACGAAGCGATGCACGTCGCCCACCTCGATGCGCTTCACGCGGGCGCGGGTTTCCAGGCAATGGAGATGCGCCAGCGTCTCGCCGAAGGCGAAGACGATCTGGTTGTTGTCGAGATGGCGCGGAAACAGCACCGGCACCATGTCCCAGCCCGTCGCACCCTCGGCGCCGCGCTGGGCGATGGCGTGGATGATGTCGTTCAGCCGCGCGTCGTGATGGGCCACGAGCTGGTCGAGCCGCGTGTGCAGGCCGATGAAGGGGAAACCGTGGCTCGGCAGCACCAGGGCGTCGGCCGGCAGGCGGCGGAAGCGCGAGAAGCCGTCGAGGAACCATGTGAGCGCATCGGCCAGCGGCTCGTTCGGCCACACGCCGACGTTGGTGCTGATCTTGGGCAGTACCTGGTCGCCTGCGATCATGACGTTGAGTTCGGGGCACCACAGCGAGGCATGCTCGGGCGCGTGGCCGCGGCCCACGATCACGTCCCAGCGGTGGCCGCCGATGGTGATGGGGTGGGCATGGATCAGGCGCTGGAAGGCCGTGGGCAGCGGCACCACGCCCTTGGCGTAGCCGCCCTTGTGGCGGTGGAAGTTGGCGATGCGGTCGGGCGGAACGCCGTTGCGCGCCACGTGGGCGGCGCGCAAGTCTTCGCTCTCGACGAAGTCGTTGCGCGCGGCCTGCGCGCTCATGTATTCGCCCAGTGTCATCCAGAGCGGCGCGTTCCATTTCTCGCACAGCCAGCCGGCGAGGCCGATGTGGTCCGGATGAAGGTGCGTGCCGATCACGCGCGTGACGGGTTTGCCCTTGAGCTTCTCGGCGAAGATCTTCTCCCACAGCTCGCGCGTGTCCTGCGAATTGATGCCGGTGTCGACGATGGTCCAGCCGTCCTTCTCCTCGACCAGCCACAGATTGATGTGGTTGAGCTGGAAGGGCAGCGGCATGCGCAGCCAGTAGATGCCGGGGGCGACGTTCTTGATGTCACCGGGCTCCGGCACGTCGCCGCAGGGGAAGCGCAATTGGGCGAGAAGGCGTTGGGATTCTGTGATGACGTCGGGCATGGACCGAAACTAGCCTTGGACGCGGGACGGTGTCACGGCTTCCGCCCGACTGCCCGCCATGCGATATCGCGCCGGCAGAAGCCCTCCGGCCAGTCGATCAGGTCGACGGCGCGGTAGGCGCGCGCACGGGCTTCTTCCACGGTGGGCGCCATCGCGGTGACGTTCAGCACCCGCCCGCCATTGGCCAGGATGCGGCCGCCATCAGCCTTCGTTCCGGCATGGAAGATTTCGACGCCCTCGACCTTGGCCGCTTCCGCGAGGCCGCGGATCTCGCTGCCGTTCTTGTAGGCATCGGGATAGCCCTTGGTCGCCAGGATGACGGTGAGCGCCGCCTGGTCGGACCAGCGCAGATCGAGATGATCGAGGCCACCGTCGGCGCAGGCGATCAGCGCCGGCACGATGTCGGACTTGAGCCGCATCATCAGCACCTGGCATTCGGGATCGCCGAAGCGGCAATTGTATTCGACGAGGCGCGGGCCGTTGCCGTCGATCATCAGTCCGGCATAGAGAACACCCTTGAAGGGCAGCCCTTCCGCCTTCATGCCGCGCACGGTGGGCAGGATGATCTCGCGCATGGCGCGCTCGAACATCGCCGCATCGAGGATGGGGACGGGCGAGTAGGCGCCCATACCGCCGGTGTTGGGTCCCTTGTCGCCGTCGAAGGCGCGCTTGTGGTCCTGCGCGGCGACCAGTGGCAGCACGTGCTCGCCATCGGTGAGCGCAAACAGGCTCACCTCTTCGCCTTCCATGAATTCCTCGATCACCACCGAGGCGCCGGCCGCGCCAAAGCGGTTGCCGGCCAGCATGTCGCGCACGGCCTCGATCGCCTGATCGACCGTCTCCGCCACGATCACGCCCTTGCCGGCGGCCAGGCCGTCGGCCTTGACCACGATGGGAGCGCCCCCCGTTTTGAGATGGGCGGCCTTCACGTAGGCGATCGCCTTGTCGAGGTCGGTGAAGCGCTCATAGGCCGCCGTCGGGATCTTGTGGCGCCGGCAGAGCTCCTTGGTGAAGCTCTTGGAGCCTTCGAGCTGGGCTGCCGCCTTGGACGGGCCGAACACCTTTAGACCCGCCGCCGTAAAACCGTCGGCCATGCCCGCCACCAGCGGCGCATCGGGTCCGATCACGACAAAATCGATCTTCAGCCGCTGGGCCAGCGCCACCTGGCCCTGGCTATCCTCGGTCCCGACGTCCACGCATTCGGCGACCTGGGCGATGCCGGCATTGCCGGGCGCGCAGTAGAGCTTGGTGCAAAGCGGCGAGGCCGAGATGGCCCAGCACAGCGCATGTTCGCGGCCGCCGCCGCCCACCACCAGGATTCGCATGGCGAGGCTTTGACCACAGTTTGCGCCGTGGGCACAAGCGGCTAGGCTGCCGTTACCCATGGATAACCTCGATGCCCCCGTAGCTCCCGGCAATGTCCCGGAATTCTCGGTCTCGGAGCTCTCGTTCGCGCTGAAGCGCGAGATCGAGACGGCGTTCCCGCGCGTGCGGGTGCGCGGCGAGATCAGCCAGCCCTCGTTTCCGCGCTCCGGCCACTGCTATTTTCGCCTCAAGGACGAGAACGCCGTGATCGACGGCGTCGCCTGGAAGGGCACCATTCCGCGGCTGGGCATCAAGATCGAGGAGGGGCTGGAGGTCATCGCCACCGGCAAGCTCACGACCTATGCCGGCTCGTCGCGCTACCAGATCATCGTTGATCGCTTGGAACTGGCGGGGGCGGGGGGCCCCCGCACACGACCGCGCGGGGCGGCGGG
>Ga0082335_1004199_pt1 | contig 13785 bp, 9 predicted proteins | sample Subgrocontami58m_FD_72375 | JGI IMG/M metagenome (GOLD analysis project Ga0082335, IMG submission 72375) | Subsurface groundwater microbial communities from S. Glens Falls, New York, USA - GMW37 contaminated, 5.8 m (SPADES assembly) (version 2) ...
CAGTGAGGAGCAACTTCCGAAGCTCTACCGCCAGGGGGTTGGCTTGTAACCCATAACTCTAAATTCTCTGGACGGTTATCATTCCGTATCCCATTTCTATGATGTACTTGCTCAGTGGACAATAACCGTCTACCGATCATTTGCTCCATGACGATTCTGTGTTCGAGTATGTAGCCATCTGCCCATAAAACTTCGGGGACTTCTGTTTTCGAGAGGGGCTTTATCATCTTGATAGCAGAGAGTATATATCCATAAGCAGTTTGTCAAACAAAAAGGAGAAGCATTGTGCTTCTCCTTTTTGTTTCCATTACTGTATTGCTTATTTGCGTTGCACCAGTGTCAGCTTCCCGTAAATACCCCTGTTACCGCTCATGGTCTCCGTAGTCAACCCAAACACGTAGGCTGATTGAGTAGGAGCCGTGACTTCGTAAGCGGAGTAGTTGTAGGACTGTCCGGCTGCGGCCATGAAGATTCCCAGCACGTTGGAGGTCCTCAAGGAGTTGAGGACTATGTTTACTCCACCAGCGGAACCGGCTACAAAGGTGTCAGTGACTATCCTTGCGGCCAAGTCGTCTTCAAGCGTGACAGCGCCAAGTCCTGTGGACAGTGCCGGCACATAGTTTCGCAATGATTTGCGTGGTCTGCTCATTTACTCTACAATCCTTTCTTCCTTTAGCTCCTGCCGTAGCAGGCCAGGGGTAGAGGAGAGTCTTGTTATATACCCCCCTTTTCCTCACCGCGTGGGACAGGAAGAAAAAGTCTATTCCTTATTTATTGTTAGGCTACAGCTAGGTTGTGGATGAGGCCGTGTGCCCTATCCCTGGCCCTGACTTCCATGGTGTCACTTTTGTTGCTCTTGACAAGACCTCTAATGCAGTTTATATTAGAAGTATGCGAAAAGGTATTCATCGCGGTAACTTGATATCCCCTTGGCCCGACATTTCCCACTTTACCGAGCCTGATGCTGCGTACTTTGCTGGTATCATAGATGGCGAAGGTTGGATTAGCGTGACTACGCTTTCCCATAACCGCCATGCCAATTGGGAAGTCAATTTCGGGACAGTCTCCTCTGAACTTATTGCTTGGGTAGTGGAATACTTGCCCTTTGCAAGACTTACAGGGCGAAAACTTGTCCTTAACACCAAAGGAGATAGTTACAGGAAACATGGCTACGAGGTCCACCTTAGGGGTGCGCGTGTCGTAGTCCGTGTCCTGCTGCTCATACTGCCGTATCTCACAATTAAGAGAGTTAAGGCTATAGAGGCTATTACCATTCTTGATTCTCGTTACCATCTTCTCGAAGAAATACCGCCTTTTCCTGATCACTTGTCAAGGGATAGGTCATTTCTGCCTATCTCTCACACTTCTCAATTCGTGTGAGGTCAGACTGTCGCTTCATCTCCACTATACGCAGAGAGCCTCTCGCTCAGTCGTTACACCCGAATACTCTATATACATAGAGTGTCTTGGCTCGGGATCGGCATCACAGCGTTCCCCGAATTCAGAGAGGTTTTTTACTATGCATCGCTGCATAGGGGAGCCACACATATTTAACTCCCCGCCAACTGCTCTACGGAAATAGTCGCCGGTCTTGGGCAGGGTCTCCACTGAGAATGACCTATCGTTGCCATTACCCTTTAGAGGCCCAATACCAAGATATTCCATAGACAGCACCCAGATTTTGTCGGCGTGTGTCCATTTGTTCAGTGCCACACCAATTGTGCCGTGGCTGTACTCATACTGATTGACTACCACTCCGTGTATCCGCTCGGTTCTCTCGGTACGGACAAACGGGGCTAGGAAGTCGGAGAAGCTCCTACGCTGGTAAGTATTCATCATGAAGATGGATGGGTTTCCACCATCATCCCAGATGTCGTCAAGCATCTGCTTTACATGGTTCTCGTTCGAGGCAAGCTGATCGCCGTTGGCGTTTATGACATTGCCGCCGGTGAGGACACGGATGAAGTAATCCAGGCCACCCATACGTGAAGCCGGCTGGTCATTGGCAGTTGGGAGGCTGGCAGTACGTAACCCGGACTGTGCCGCCTGCTCCATCCTGATTGCCAATTCCTGTAGCTTCTTGGCAGTCTCGTACTCTAAATGATCAGTTATGCCCCAGGATTCTGTGGACTGCTCAGTACCGGATATGGACACGACTCCCTCTTTACCCATTCCGAAGATTTGAGTATGGTTGGTGTCTGTGGTTATATCCGTTACCTTGCCCTCGGTGGCATATTGCTCACCGCGGGTTGCAGGCCGCCCCATAGAGTAGATCCTTGTACCATTGACATGGGCAGCATCACCATTTAGCACTTCTACAGTAGCCGTATCGTTGGCTCCCGAAGTGTCAATGGAGAGGATACGCCAGTGGGTGACGTTTCCACCCGAAGACGCCACTATGATCTCATCCTCCACAAAGTAAGCGCCGACATTGCCACTGAAGGTTATTGTGCCAGCAGCGGCGGCATAGGCAGCTCCCAATGTGGCCGTGTTGGGGATAAGCTCATCATTCTGCCAAGTGTGCTGGGCCTGAGTGCAAGGGAACTTGAGTGAATCCACTCCCCTAGTTGCACTACCGTCCAGACTCCAACCGAGCAGATTGAGGAAGGGTATCTCCCTGCGATCTATGGCGTCGATCATGTCAATGATGTTTTCTTTTACCTGCGTAGTGGCATCATAGGGGTTGATTATGCCTTCTACTACGGTAGGTGTTCCGGCCATCGGAAGTATGTCTCCTTATCTATTTATCTTCTGCTTCCTGCTAGAAGTTCCTGTTCTCTGGCGTCCATAGCCTGGATTTGCTTGTTGACCTGCCTGAGCGCCACCATTTCAGCAGGACCGCCACCACGGAGGGACAGCCTGTCCTTCTCCTTCTGGAGTCGCTGCTTCTCGGCCTTCACTTCGTCCAGATTGGGGTCAGGTCTGGTGAGTCCACCTGTTGCAGTGGATACGGACGTTGCCCCCGCCTCTGCCCTTGCTACAGCCGTAGCAGTGTCTTTCTCTTTTAAGGCCTGTGCCAACTTATCCTCCAGGTCTCTGATACGCTTTTCTGCCAGGTACTCTTTTGCCGAAGCAGCTATCGCATCTGGGCTTGAGTCGTCCAGTGCGTCCGGTGGAACACCCTGGGAGATTGCTTCCTCTCTGGCGTCGGATAATCTCTGACGGAACTCCGCGGCTCTTTCCCTCTCAGTCACATGCTTTTGCCATTTCTCCGTGTTGTCGTATATGTGCAAGAGATGGGCAGTGTAGGGACTGCTGGGATCGAGTGGGGGAAGGTCAGGGGGTTCTGGGGTACGGCTTCCGGAATTTGCGAGGTTGTCTATCTTCTTGTGAAGCTCCTCTATCTCCTTCCGATAAGCCCTGTCCGCTCCACTCTGTCTCTTCCGCTCCTGTGCTATTGCCGCTTCGTGGTCTGCCCTTGAGATCACAGAGCCATCTGAATTACCTGCGGGGGGAGTAGAGGATCCACTGGCCGGTGGATTACTGCCCGCGCCTGTCCCAGTAGGGTCTTGTGCGTCTGCCATGATAGATGTAAACTCTCCCTTCGTTTGTATACCTCAATATAAAAATACAGAGGTACTTATGTTCTAATTAGAGAGGATATGGCAGGAAGATAACGCTGTATAGATTTTGTGAGAGTTTAGAGGATTAAATGGGCACTGGGGGACTGGGCAGGCGCGGAGGGGTTATGCCGGAAGTGTACGGGGATGGCGATACTGATGCTGAGGATATGCCGAATCCTTTGGAGGTTCTGGTACGCACCTGGCGCGGGATACCGGAACTGCCAGAGGTTGAGGATGAAACTCTGGGAGTGGACGTTCCGGATGTGCGGCCTCGAGATCCCGAGTTCTTCCACAGTTTCTTCAGTACCAGCATGAAAGTTGTGGGAGTATCGGCAACAGGCAATGCAGACATGAGCCAACGCAGACGTAGTTGGGATATTGCCCCTGCTCCGGAGCTTCCCCCCATCCATGAGGATTCCAAGGATGAGATTTCGTTTGGGTCCAGGAGTAGGGATATGTCTCCCCATGTGAGTCCGGATATAGATGGTTTTGGATCTGGTTTCGGAGGGGTTATCGGTTTTGGCTGTGCAATAGCAGGCTTGATCATCTCTCTATTGAACCTGTGCGTCGCCCTAAGCTCTGCCTCTTCGGAAATCTGCATACGGCGACGGGCGCGGATTGCAGCCTCTTCAGATAGCTCCATTCGTCTGGCATTACGTTCTTCAGTTACGGCTCTCCGCTGCCTGAGTTCTTCTTTTTCCGCTTCTCTTATCGGGAGTTGCCGTATCCATTCCTCATATTTGGCATTGGCTATTTCATGATTTCGGCGCTGCATCTCCTGGTCTTCGTAGGTCAAGGCCCGGCGTTCTTCGCGAGATAGTGCGGGGGCTTCGTCCTCATCATCCTCTCCACCACCTGCAAACAGCGCGGCAATCTCGCGTCTCAGGGTGTCCCCTTCAGGATCCCCACTGTTTGAGTCGTCTTCTTCGTCCTCTTCGGCTTCTTCATCAAAGTCCATGATGTTTGTAAGAGTATCGTCCAACTCCTCCTGCATCATGTCCTCGTCAGGCTCATCAAAGAAGATGCCCTCATCCTCCTCGTAATCAGAATACAGTTCATCCTCCGAGAAGAGGTCTTCTTCTTCCTGGTAGTCTTCCAAACCATAGGGAGTGGGCTGTGTTAGTCCTGAGAACGGTCCGTATGTGTTCATGGTACTTTCTTCCAGCCGCCGAGTCTGCGCCTATCGGACTCCACCAGGCTCAGTATCATCTCCTTCACAGCTTCGGCATTTTTACCTGCATTGCTAGTTTTTATATCCCGCCACTCCAGTATGTGATTTCCGGTGAGCAGTCGGGTCTCCTCATTGAGGCGATCATAGAAATCATCTATCTGGCGCTGTAGTCTCGGATCCATACCTGCCCAGTATGGCGTATCCAGGTAGTTCTCTGCAAAGGCATTTTTGAGCAGAGCCACCGGCGGGACGGAACCCTTCTTGACGTTAGGTAATGGAGGCGGCGTTCTGGCCTGTGTTGGGTCTTTGATGATACCCTTCAGCCATTCCAGTTGTTGTTTTGCCTCCTCCACACTTTCATCAGCATTGATGAGCGCAGTTGCATTGCCCTTGGTCTTATCCTCTTTATAGAGCATCTCACGGCGGGTAAGGTTTGCGAGAGCCTTTTCCAGATCCGCTTCCTGCGCTTTTATCTTCTCATCATCCAGTTCTCTTATACTCCTGGTTGCGTATCCGTGTTTCAGGAGAAGTTCATCCAGTTCAGGGTGTTCCCTGCGCCACTGTTCACGCTCGCGGCTAAGGACTTTCTGCCAATCCTTGTAGTCCTGCCTGTCCTTGGCTTCCTTCTCTAGGGGATGTCCTAGTGGGATATTCTTTAAGGCCCTCTCTGCATCTGTCCATTTGGGGTCCTTCTGGGCAATAGCGCCACGCAACTCAAAGTAGGGTTTTATTGCTCTGAGGTCGCGGTCTGCCTCATTCTCCCGCTCACTTCTGGTGGATGCTAGATGGTCGTCTAAGATTGTTACTTCCTCCGGGGTGAGGTTGGATAGATAGTCTTCCCTTCTCTGGAAGTAGGTGTCCCAATCAAGAAGGACTCCTCCCTCACTGGACGCTTCTGGTTGTATGGCTCTCCAGCCGGCGGCGAGGATTTGAGCTACGGTTCTTGTGTCCTCAATCTCTCCTGCCCGTGATGCCACCATGGTCTGCCACCTGTGCCAGTCCTGCGGGGATTTAAGCTGTGCAGCATTAGGGAACTGCACACCTATGGCCTCTAATGCAGTCCTATATTTGGGTGATATTTTGTCTCTCTCCTTGTGCCAAGCCGGCCAAGGAAGCGTAGTGGCTGGGTCTGTGTCCCCTGATATGTATCTGTCCAGTGCAGCATCTATGGCCCTCTGTTCAAGCTCAATGGGCTTTGCTGCATCATCATATATACGGGATAATTCTTGAGTATCCTTTGCAGATGCCCCTATTTCACTTTCGGCCTTCTCCATTCCGATCTGGCGTACTTCTCCTGACCGTCTGCCCACGAATCTCCGTTCCAGGTCACTGAGTAAAGGAGGACTGGGGGGTCTTCGCTTTTCTAGCCGCAGTACGGATTCCCGCTCATCTGGGGTCAGGTTTTCCAGAAAGCGGTTTCTGAGTGTGGGTATGGGGCCTATTTCTTTAAGATTGGCAACTAACTCTTGGATACGATCATCTTCGGGAGTATCGAATCTGCCGCCTGCCGCAAACTCTATGGCATTGATTATGGACCTTGATGCACCTGCTCCCATGGAGAATACCCAGTGGTCCAGTATAAGTGGGGATACTCCGAGTTTATTTGCCATCCAGATGATTGATTTAGGAGTATATTCTGTGTACTGTTCTGATAGCGGTTTGCCTTTCAAGTCTGTGGGAACTATCTCTCTGCCAGTGTAGAAGTCCTTGTTGATGTTCATTTCCAAAAGGGTTTGCAGAAGAGGAGTGGGCACAGTCTCTCCGGCGTCCGAGATAGGGGATAGTTTCCCGAACAGGTTTGAGCCAAAGCGCTTGAAGGACTCGGTATCCTTTCCGGCAATTGCCGATACCATATAGCTCATGGGACTGTACAGCATTGACCAGTCACGGAAAGAGGTAGGGAGTATGACATAGTAGTTGGGCTTGGGTCTACCCGTAGCGGGGTCAAACTCCGTAGAGGGGAGCATCACTATAGGCTGTCTCTTTACCTCTGCGGGAACATCATCGTAAGTGTCGTACTGCCTATTCCACAACTCCAGTGTAGTAGCTGTAGCGGCAAGGGCGGCAGGAGCGAAGAACTTTGCCAGTGGTGCGCCTATATCCCCTCTCGCTACTCTGCCGACGTGTAGGAGTCCCTGTACAGATACGTTAAAGAAGGGAATTAGTCCGTCTAACTGCTTCGTCCAGTACCCACCGCGCCCGAAGTCCGTGGAGGCGCGTCTGAAGGCTAGGGTGGCGTCCATGAGGGCCTTGTCTATGCTGACTCCCTGCTGTGCTAGGATTTGTGACTGTCTGCCGTTGGAGGATACCTTGACCCCGGCTTTGCGGAGTCTGTTGGTAGCGACTGCCCTTCTGTTAGCAAGCTCCAGAATTTTATTGAAATCTCTCAGCATGTGGTAAGAGTGAATAGCGTTACTGCCAAGAGTCTGGAGGTCTGCCATTATCTCCGGGGTGTCCCCCCTGTCCCTGATTACCTTTGCCCCCTCTTTGTAGGCAGTATTGGCAATATCGCGGGGAGTGGCCGGGAGCATGGACTTGGGGATGCCCAGAAGGCCACGGAAAGGCCCTGTGATTTCGCCGCCCACAAGCTCTTCGGCCCGGCTGAGGGAGTACCCTGACATCCCTCCACCAGTTTTGAGGATTTTGGAGATTATTGGGTCATGCCCTGTGGCAACGTATTTAGCGGCACCGATCAGACCTTTCAGAGTCTCCTGTGGCGGAACCATTTCGGTGAGGACGGTGTTGAACCAGTCAAAGAAGAAGTTGGCGACACCAAAGGAGGGATTGTAGGTGACGGCAGTATTGCGTAAGACGCCTATGAACCCTGACCATAAGGGGATACGGAAATGGTCAGGGAGGAGGCCGAGCTTGTTGGCTGCTTCTTCTAACCCCTCTGGTACTTGGTTTGGGTCCAATTTGATGTGGACTTCCTCACCGCCGTTGTCCATGTACTCTATATGGCCTTTTATCGCACCCCTTCTGAGGCGGAATACCTGTTCCGCTTCGCCATCTGCTATTTGTGTTACCGGCACGACGTTGGAGACTCTTTCGCCCATGCCAAGTTCTACCAGGGTCTCACCTACTGCCCTGCGCCATTTGTTTCTGGCAATCTGGGTCTCGGTTTCCAACATGGACTGCATTATGGACTCTACAGGATGGTAGCTGGATTTCTCAGTACCCTCCTCGGAGAAGCGGCGTACAAGATTGTCTGTAGCTTCTCTACCCTTGCCGCGTGTGACCGGGTGGAACTCATCTGTAGGTATGCGGGTGGCAAAGTAATGTGGGTAGCGGAGCTTGAGATTCATAGCCAGTTCGGGGTCTACAAGCCCCTCTGTGACTCTGCGGTCTAGTAGCCAGTCAGAATAGTTAATAGCAGTGGTGGCAGCTTTTTTCAGTCTCTCCCATTTGTCAGAGCCGAGTGCGTTTTCCATTGAGGATAGGATTAGCTGTGCTTCCTCTATGTCCTTGATTCCATTAGCCACTTTGCGATCTGGGCCGAAGTGCTTTATCTTGTCCATCTCATGCTGTACGCGGAGGTAGTCTCCCAGGTCTGCCCAGGGGGTTTTCCAAGATTTGGTATTTCCTAGGGCTTTGTATATCTCATCCTGCATATCCTTTATGTGTTCCATGGCAGCTTGTGGTATGCCGCCGGCAAACGCACCCAGAGCTTCAATTCGGAGACGTGGAGGGAGAGGAGTATTGGGATTGGACTTCTTCCATACCTCTTCCATCATGGACTCTAGTTGGTTTGCAGAGGCGAGGCGGTCTGCAAAACTGGCCTGGATGCCTGTGTACAGGTCTTGGAGCTGCTTTTTGAGACTGCGCCCTGGGAGTTTGCTTACAGATTCCGTGTTCTTACGGAGATTGATTCTGGCATCGTCTCCTGGGTGTGGAGTAGGGTTATTGGGAGGGTCTTTAGGAGGTCTTTTGCCGCCGCCAGTACCACCCCTGCCAGTGCTGCTACCAGATGCAGATGGGGTTATGCCCTCCTGTTTGGCTTTTGCAGTTATCCCTTGTGTTTTGGAGAGTCTTTCCAAGAGTTCTGGGGTTACTACTCTAGGGTTCTCAAATCCGTATATAACAGCAGATTCATCCAACAACTCCATAATACCAGGCTGTCCATCTGCTTCGGGAATATACACGGAGTCATAGCCCTGAGATTTCAGGTACTCAGCTACATCTCCTCCATCAGGAGCGGGAAAAGCCGTATACTCTTCCATACTACGGAATATCTTTGGGTTTTCCACCTTTGCGTCTACATCAAATAGGGTTTGGCCCACTTTGAGATCAGGCGGGGAGGGGGATGTGGAGAGGGTTATAGGCCCATCCGGTATGGAAGGAGTCTTATCTATCCCTAGTAACTCATCCGATAGCTGTACTGCATAGGTCTTAGGTATCTCCTTAGCCTCTGCCTTAAGGTACTCATCATTAGTGACCTTTAATATGTTAGGGTCCCTATCAGGCTGAAAGGACTTAACCGGAGATGGGTTAAGCTCTTTGGATAGTACCTCTTTGACTTCATCAGGGAGATCATCCCAAGACTTAGATGCAAGTCCTGATCCTCCAAGATCACTGTCATTTATGAGTTTTGCTTTGTCTTTAATGCTGAGGTTATCCCATAGGGTATTGGGATCTGGGGTCCCTCCCGGCAGTATTGTTCTGCCACCTTCCTCCGCAAGAAACCTCTTAACCGACTTCCTTAACTGAGGGGTATTATCCGCAATAATCCCCAGTGCATCCATCACATGACCGGGTAAAGACTCCAACGCCTTTATAGCATTTGCAGTCTGTACTTTGGATTTGGCGATACCAACCCCGCCTATGATCTCAATGTAGTTGGTGGGATTGAATGAGTCCTGAAATGCCCCGGTCACAAGAGGAATGGGGTGATTGTCATACATGAGTTGCCCCTGAATCCACATAGCCTCTAACGGACTGGCATCATCAGGAGTTTTATCTATCACATCCTGAAGTTCCGGAGTTATCTGACGGCCTGCCTGATTATATCTGAGGGACATGGTGGCGAGTCCGGCAATGGGTTCGGACAATCTCTCCCATGATCTTGCCGAAGGCTCGAACTGGTCAAAGTACCTGTCCACCTCATCTGCCAGTTTGGAGACCGCCTTCTTTCTGAGGGGAGTTATAAGCTCATCCTCATTTATATCTCTCCCCATGAGGTTCTGCATGTCTTCTGATAATGGGGAGGACCCCAATACCATTCTGAATAATGTGTCTACGATGCCGTTGTACTCTCCCCCTCTGGATTCCACAGCCTCTCTCTCCTCTGGGTAGCCGTATCTGGGGGCAGTAGGAGCCACTACAGGCATAAGAGTCCGCATGGCGTTATGGAAAGCAGTATTGTAGTCCATTTGCGACTGGAGAGGGTCTTCCGGTGTCCAGTCACGAGGTACTGAAGAAGGGAATGGTTGCCGGATGGGATCGTAGAAACTCTTATCTACTGTATTAGGATCCCGCGTTGGAATACTTCTTGGAGGCTCTAGGGTCAGGTCTATAGGAGGTTGCTGCTCATCCCCAATACCTGGAAGTCCGGACTGCACTCCTCCACCTGAATAGGCAGGCGCACCTATGGCAAGTAGATGCTGATTGAAAGCTGCCATATCATTGGGGTCTTCCCCATTGGCGGTTCTGGCCGCTTGCCACTCTGCCAGTTGTTGCGCCTCGTTGGGATTGTACACTCCGGGTGCGGGAGCCTGGGTTCCAGTTCTCGGCCCGCGGTAAGTGCTTGGGTCAATATCATTACCCTCGGGATCCAGTTCCATGTAATCCAGATGTGGGCCTGTGACATAGCCGGAGTCGCCGGTTACGAAGGCTTCCTGGCCTGCCGCCACTCTATCTCCCTGTTGTACAAGTACATTGTCCAGGTGGGAATATTGCTGGATATAGCCATCATCGTCCCGCACCTGCATATAGAGGCCCCATTTGGGATCCCGACCAACATGCACCACTGTGCCGCTGTATTTAGGCCCTGAGACTGTGCCTTTGGGAGTACCATAGTCTCTGCCGCGGTTGTATCCCTTAGAGTATCCAGCTACATGCGCGCCTTCTGTGTTGCCGTATTCTTGGGTTATACCGTATTTTGCATACGGGTCGGGAGGGGCAGGCGCGGGGGCGGCAGGCTGAGTAACAGTTGGTGGAGTTAAGTCTTCGGTCTCCCACCAATTTGGCGGCTCAGGCTGCTGTATGGATTCAGTAGTTTGGGCAGGCGGTTCCGGATCTGGGAGTTCCCACCAGCGTCTATAGTTAATAGGCATTATTTATTGGGATTCGTCCCGCTCCCTTCTAATTTCTTCCAGCCGGGCTTCTTCGGCTACTTGTTCGGGAGTCAACAGTCTACGTCTAGCTTCCCCTGCCGCTCTCTCGGCCATTACTCGCGGACGGGTAACTTCCCTGTGGTATCTGCGCCGGGCATTGGCCTCTGGAGATTCCTCGGTCATATCTATATTACCAGGAGAGAGTGGATTGTTGAAGGGATGATCTGGATGATCTACTCCCCATTTAGTCTTGTTATACGCCTCCATAGACGGAGCAGTACCCACACCTACTTTTCCACCAGGAGTCTTGGGGATCCCAGTTGTTGGAGGAGCAGGTAATGGCTTGACTGTCACGGGCGCGGCAGTGGTCGTGTCCCCGGCAGTCTCAGCAGGCTTGGTGGATGTGGCAGGAGCAATACCGTCCACAGGAAGCCCCAGTATTTGTCTACGTGCAGGGTCGGTGACTATCGGGTCTAGCTTATCCGGCGGTAGGGTTTTCAGCCTTTCATCGGATAGTTTAGCAATAATATCAATGGGCAGGGATAGGAGTCTATCATCGGGGAGTTTGGACAGGGTATCCACGTCGAACCCTGCCTTATCATAGGGGGTAAGCCCGATCAGCCGCTCGTTGGGGAGCTGGGCTATGATGTCCATGCCGAGTTTGGTTGTCAGAGTTTGATTATCAAATTGTACAAGTGCGGATATGGGGAGTTGTTTTAGAGTTTCCCCACCCAGGAATTTCAATGCGCCTATATCCTGCTGGGATAACCATGCTATGTCGTTTAGCTGGTCAGCAGTTGGGTCTGGTAGACTTGGGTTTATCTGCTTCCATGCGGTTAGGAACTGGGCCTTTCCAGCTTCGGCATCTATCTGAGGGATGGGAAGCGGGGCAATACCGCTGGGACCTGGTACTCCCCAGGGGATCTCCTCCGGGCGTTTTTGGGGGAGTTGTTCCTGGAATTTGGACAAGGCATACCCAGCCCAAGCTCGCATCTCAGCAGGAAGTTGGTCTACTGTGAGTCTGCCGTTAAGTATCTCCTTCACCCAAGGGCGGACTGATCCTGGTATGCCCTGGAAAGGGTCAAAGAGGAAGCCTCCTGTGCCTAGAGATTCCCCCTGGACTAGGACTGTGCCAATTCCCGGAACGTGTACGGGAACCTGGCCCATGCCGGCAGCGTTCTGGCCTCCCCCTCCTGTATTGGCGTCTTGGGATTGGGAGGGGCCAAATTCCAATTCGTATGGAGTGGGCCAGTAGCCGTGTATGTCTGCAAAGCGGGTGGCCCTGTCGCGAGAGTCAAGACCCGCCTTTGACCATAGTTGGGAGGCTAGGTTACGGGCTTCTTCTAAAGAGGGCAGTCTTCCGGTACGGGATATGAAGGCATTTAGGATATGCCCCCAATCAGATTGGGACTCCTTGTTATAGGTGAGGTAATCTGCCGCACCTGCTATAGGATCGTATGTCCACTGGCCTGTTTTCGGATCCTGGAACCATCCCGCCATTACGTCCTTGTACTCAGGAGATATGTCAAAGGGGACTGGAGTTCCGTCTGCCGCGAACCGCCATTCGTAGCCTGGGGGCAGAGGGTCTTTAGGCAGTTCCCACTTCTTATGTTCACCCTCTTTGGATTTAGCTGAGGGCTTGGGTATGAGATCTCCCTTTGAGTTTAAGTTTGGCACGTCCTTTGCGTTTTGCGTGTAGCGGTTGAACTCCACCTCTGTGGGCCACCAGCCTGTGGAGGCATAGTATTGCTCTGCGTAGGAGATTATGTCTGCATATTTGGGGTCAGTTTTGCGGGACTCCCATATACGTCTGGTATCTTCGCGCAGGAGTTCTACTGTGATCTGGGCAGGTTGGAGTCCCTCCGCGATCTTTTGGCGGTACCAGTCCTGCGCGCCGATTTCCTGGACCCAGCCATGAGTAGTGGGGGGGATGGATGTAACGTCTTCAGGCCGCGCAGATACGGGGGGCTTCGCCCCCCCAGGCCCCCCAGGTACGCCTTCGGCGGGGGCATCCCCGCTTTTACCGCCCCCTTCTCCCCCACTCTTCGCCGCTTCTGCTACTACATTTTCCAGGTCTGCCCTTAGACTTACATTATCTGTTATCTCTGCAAACTTCTGTATGTCACCTGCGCCGAAGCCGCTACCTTCCCACTGCCCTCTTCCGGCTATTCTGTCCGCGCTGAGGCCATTGAGGACATTTGGGTGTGCCTCAATAAGTTTCTTCAGGCTGGGGTTATCTAGTTGGGACAGTCTCTCGCCGGAGAAGGTGGCCTGGCGCTCAAGTTCCAGGAGTACAAAGAGGTCATTGGATAACGCCTCTAGGAACTGGTTGCTGTAAAGTTCCTCTTCGGTTATCGGCCTGCCTACTAACTCTAGGAACTTGGCGCGGAATTGGGCATTGGGATCGGCAGTAGTGGTCATTACGGACTCCGCTTGGTGCCGGCAGCAGGCTTGGGAGACTTAGGGGTCTTTGGCTTGTTGGATGCCGAGGCCCTCTTCTTCCGTTTTCCGAGTGTGACTTTATCACCCTTTGTAACCATCTTCATTGTGTGTTCCCCCTTCATCATTTTCATCATTTTCATCCTTGTTTTTTCAGTTTCTCCATGGCATTAACATAGCTAGCCAGTCCGGTGACTCCATGTGTCTTTATAATCTTCAGGAGGTCTTTGGCATGGGCATCCGGTACGGAGTCCAGGATACTGTCTACCCAGGCTGTAGAAGACGTGCGTTCAGTATACCGTCTTAACTGTTCGGATTTTGATAGTATGGGTTTGCTCTT
>Ga0082335_1007138_pt1 | contig 13780 bp, 15 predicted proteins | sample Subgrocontami58m_FD_72375 | JGI IMG/M metagenome (GOLD analysis project Ga0082335, IMG submission 72375) | Subsurface groundwater microbial communities from S. Glens Falls, New York, USA - GMW37 contaminated, 5.8 m (SPADES assembly) (version 2) ...
GAAGCCGAGGATCATGAGCGGCGCGGTGTACTCGATGACGAGCGCGACGCCGATCGGCAGGCGGTCGATCGCCTCGTAGTAGGCGAGCTGGACGCCGCCCAGACCGAGGATGCCGAAGAGCGCGAGGAACGGGAGCTCCGCCCGCCGCACGCGGAGCTCGGCCGGGCGGGCGAGCGCGACGAAGCCCAGGTAGAAGAGGAACGCGAAGAGGACGCGGAGCTCGGCGAGCGTCGCCGGCTCCACGCCGCGGGCGAACGCGAGCTTCGCGATGATCCCGCCGAACGCGTAGAACGCGGCGGCGGTGGCCGCGAGCGCGTAGCCGAGCGCGAGGTTCAGGCCACGGCCCGCACTAGAGCGACTTCACGTCGATGTCGTGGAGCGCGGACTTCACGAAGTGGGCGGCTTCCTGGAACGCCATCGCGCGTCCCCGGTTGAGCGCGGCCTCGTACGAGTCGAGGGTGTCGTCGGACGACCGCTCCTCGAAGCGGTGGTAGGCCTCTTCGAGCTGGTCCACGGCGAGCCTCACGCGGTCGCGAGCGGCGGAGCTGATCACTGGGCGGCCTCCGGGGGATTCTCGACGGTCAGGATAGCGCGGCAGGCGCCCGCGACCGCGCCCTGCGAGCTAGCCGATCTCCAGCTCGCGCGTCTCCGCCGAGAGGTCGACCTCGACCCGGCCGTCCACGACCCGGACGGGATAGGCGTTCACCGGGAACACGGCGGGGAGTGCCCGCACCGCGCCCGTGCGGAGGTCGAAGCGCGCGCCGTGCCGCGGGCACTCGACCGCGCAGCCATCGAGCTCGCCCTCGCCGAGCGCGCCGCCGTCGTGCGTGCAGACGTCGTCGATCGCGCCCCACGTGCCGTCCTCGCAGCGCGCCAGGCAGAGGCGCTTGCCGCCGACGGTGACGACCGTCACGGTGCCCGGCGCGACGTCGTTCTCGCCGGCGACGCGGACGAAGCCGCCGCTCATGCCGCCGGCTCCCGGCCGATGCGCGGCGCGAGCGCGTGGAGCGCGCGCTGGCGCACGGATTCGTCCTCGAGCCGGTCGATGACGCGCTGGAAGAAGCCGCGCACGAGGAGCTCCTCGGCGCCACGGCGGTCGAAGCCCCGCGACATGACGTAGAACAGCTCGGTCTCGTCGATCGAGCCAGCGGTCGCGGCGTGGCCGCAGCGCGCGACGTCGTTGGTGAGGATCTCGAGCACCGGGATGGGATCGGCCCCCGCCTTGTCGGAGAGGAGCATGCTCCGGCACTCCTGGTACGAACCGGTGCCGCGGCTGGTCGGCTCGACCCGGATCACGCCGTAGGTCACCGCGTGCGCGGCCTCGTAGAGCGCGGAGAGGTAGAGGAGGTCGCTCGACGAGCCGCGCCCGTCCACCCGCTGGAACGTGTTCACGTCGACGCGCTGCTGGTCGCCCGCGGCGACGAGGCCGTAGAGCCGCACCTGCGCGCCGTCGCCGCGGATGTCGGAATCGATGCCGATCTTGCTGCTCTTCCCGCCGACGAGGATGTCGAAGGCGGCGAGGTCGCTGTCCCGCGCCGAGACGAAGCGCTGGAAGCCGAGATCCCAGACGTCGGCCGCGAGCCGGCGGATGCCGACGTAGCGGAGCCGCGCGCCCGCGCCGAGGTGCACTTCGAGGTGCGGCACCGCCAGGCGCCCCGGGCCGCCGCCCTCGGAGGTCAGCTCCTCGACCACGGTCGCGCTCGCGCCACGCTCGAGGACGAGGATCGTGCGCTCGAGCAGCGCCGCGTCGCCCGCGGCCCAGTGCCGCCTGATCCAGAGCGGCCCCTCGACGGTCGTTCCGGCAGGGACGTGCAGAAAGGAGCCGTCCGCCCAGAGCGCGCCGGCGAGCGCGCGGAACGGCGCGTGCGTCGCGATGCCCTCGTCGCTCGAGAGCCGGCGGGCGACGAGGTCGCGGTGCGTGACGGCGTGCTCCGCGAGCGACCCGAACGCGACCCCCGCGGGCGCGGTGCCCGCGTACGCCGTCGCGCTCACCGCGCCGACGAGCGGTCCGCCGGGGAGCGCGTCGAGCGGGAAGCGCCGCCACTCCTCCTCGGCGCCGGTCGGCCAGGCGGCCTCGGCGTAGCGATCCACGGCCGCGAGACGGGTCCCAAGGAGCCACTCAGCCTCGCCGCGGCGATGCGCGAACTGCTCGACCGCGGCGCGGTCGAGCAGCAGCGGGACGCGCGTGGCGATCGCGCTGGCCACTAGCCGATGGCACCCTGCATCTGGAGCTGGATGAGCCGGTTCATCTCGATCGCGTAGTCCATCGGGAGCGTGCGGACGATCGGCTCGATGAACCCGCTCACGATGAGCGCGGTGGCGTCGGACTCCGAGAGGCCGCGGCTCATGAGGTAGAAGAGCTGCTCCTCCCCCACCTTGGAGACCGAGGCCTCGTGGCCGATCGTCACGTCCTCCTCGTCGATCTCCATGTACGGATAGGTGTCGCTCCGCGCGCTCTCGTCGAGGATGAGCGCGTCGCAGCGGACGGTGCTCTTCGAGCCGACCGAGCCCGGGTAGATCTTCACCAGGCCGCGGTAGGAGGTGCGGCCGGTGCCGCGCGCGATCGACTTGCTCGTGATGATCGAGGTCGTCCGCGGCGCGGCGTGGACCATCTTCGCCCCGGCGTCCTGGTGCTGACCGCTCCCGGCGAAAGCGGCCGAGAGGACCTCACCGTGGGCGCGCTCGCCCACGAGGTAGACCGACGGGTACTTCATGGTGACCTTGCTGCCGAGGTTGCAGTCGATCCACTCCATGATGCCGTCCTTCTGGACGACCGCGCGCTTCGTGACGAGGTTGTAGACGTTGTTGCTCCAGTTCTGGATGGTCGTGTAGCGCACGCGGGCGCCGGCCTTGACGATGATCTCGACGACCGCGCTGTGGAGCGTGTTCGTGCTGAAGACCGGCGCCGTGCAGCCCTCCACGTAGTGCACCTCTGAGCCGGGCTCGGCGATGATGAGCGTCCGCTCGAACTGGCCCATGTTCTCGCTGTTGATCCGGAAGTAGGCCTGGAGCGGGATCTCCACCTTGACCCCGGCGGGGACCCAGACGAACGAGCCGCCCGACCACACCGCGGTGTTGAGCGCGGCGAGCATGTTGTCGTTCGCCGGGATGACCGTCCCGAAGTGCTCGCGGAAGATCTCGGGGTGCTCGCGGAGCGCCGTGTCGGTGTCCATGAAGACGACCCCGAGCTTCTCGAGGTCGGCGCGGAGGTTGTGGTACACGGACTCGCTGTCGTACTGCGCGCCGACGCCGGCGAGGTACTTCTGCTCGGCCTCGGGGATCCCGAGCTTGTCGAACGTCCGCTTCACGTAGTCGGGGACGTCGTTCCAGTCCTTCACCGTCTTGTCCGAGGCACGGACGTAGTAGAAGATGTCCTCGAAGTCGATCCCCGAGAGGTCGGCGCCCCAGGTCGGGAGCGTGCGCGACCGGTAGTGGCGCAGCGCCTTCAGCCGGCGCTGCAGCATCCAGTCCGGCTCCTTCTTGTAGGTCTGGCTGATCTCGCGGACGACGTCTTCGGAGAGGCCCTTCCGCTTGACGTTGATGCTCTTCTCTTCCTTGTCGAACCAGCCGTACTGGTAGTCGTCGGGCAGCTTCGTCGTGACTTCGTCGATCGCCATCAGGACGCCCCCTTCTCGCTCTCACCGGGCCAGGCGGTGAGGCCCCAGGCGCTCCCCTTGAGCGTCTTCAAGCTGAGCATCGCGCACTTGATCCGCGCCGGGCTGATCGTGATCCCGAGGTTCTCGAGAACGGCCTCCCGGTCGATCGCCTTGATCTCGTCGAGCGTCTTGCCCTTGACCTGCTCCGTGAGCATGGAGGCGGACGCCTGCGAGATCGCACAGCCTTTGCCCGTGAACTTCACGTCCTCGACCCGGTCGCCTGCGACCTTGAGCGCGATGGTGAGCTCGTCGCCGCACAGCGGGTTGTTGTCGGAGTAGCGGTTCGTGGCGTCGGGCAGCTCGCCGAAGTTCCGCGGGTTCTTGTAGTGGTCGAGGATGTAGTCACGGTAGAGATCGTCCATCAGACCGTCCCGAAGACCTTCTGCGCGGTGCGGACGGCGGCGAAGAGCGCGTCGCACTCCTCGAACGTGTTGTAGAGGTAGAAGGAGGCGCGGGTCGTCGCGGCGACCCCGAGCCGGCTCATGAGCGGCTGGTTGCAGTGGTGGCCGGCCCGGACGCAGATGCCCTCGCGATCGAAGATCGTCGCGACGTCGTGCGGGTGGATCCCCTCGATGGCGAACGAGATGACCCCCACCCGGTCCTCGAGGGTCTTCGGACCGTAGACCGTGACCCCCTTGAGCTCGAGCATCCGAGGCAGCGCGTACGCGGTGAGCGCCCGCTCGTGCGCCTCGATCCGCTCCAGGCCGACGGCGCGGAGGTAGTCCACCGCCGCGCCGAGCCCGATCGCGTCCACGTACGACGACGTGCCGGCCTCGAACTTCCAGGGAAGCTCGTTCCAGGTCGAGAGGTCCACGCTCACCCGGGCGATCATGTCGCCGCCGTAGAGGAACGGGCGCATCGACTCGAGGAGCGCCGCGCGGCCCCAGACCGCGCCGGAGCCGGGCGGGCCGAGCATCTTGTGGCCGCTGAAGACGAGGAAGTCGCAGCCGAGGTCCTTCACGTCCACGGCAAGGTGCGGGACCGCCTGCGCCGCGTCCACCAGCACCGTCGCGCCGGCCGCCTTCGCCTGCGCGGCCATCCGCTTCACCGGCGTCACGGTGCCGAGCCCGTTGCTCGTGAGCGTGAGCGCGACGAGCCGGGCGCCCTTCGCGAGCTCGCGCTCGTACTGGTCCTGCCGGAGCCTGCCCTCGTCGTCGATATCGACCACGGCGACCTCGGCGCCCACCCGCTTGGCGAGCTGCTGCCAGGGCACGAAGTCGGAGTGGTGCTCCAGGACCGTCGTGACGATCCGGTCGCCCTTCCTCAGGTTGTCCTCGCCCCAGGCGTACGCGACGAGGTTCACGCCCTCGGTCGCGTTCCGGACGAAGATGACCTCGCGCGCCTCGGGCGCGTTGATGAGCCCGGCGACCTTCTCGCGCGCCCCCTCGAAGAGCGCGGTCGTCCGCTCCGAGAACTCGTAGACGCCGCGGTGGATGTTCGCGTTGTGCTCCTCGAAGACACGCGACATCGCGTCGATGACCGGCCGCGGCTTCTGGCTGGTGGCGGCGTTGTCGAGGTAGACGAGCGGCTTCCCGTGCACGGTGCGCGAGAGGATCGGGAAATCCGCGCGGATCGCCGCGACGTCGAGCGGCGTGGCCGGCCTCCCCGTCATCGTGACCATCAGACCTTCCCCGCGTACAGCTCGTCGCGGAGGAACTCGTAGCCCTTCGCCTCGAGCTCCGCCGCGAGCTCGCGCCCGCCGCTCCGCACGATCCGTCCGTCGATGAGAACGTGCACGAAGTCCGGGTGCACGTAGGTGAGCATCCGCTCGTAGTGCGTGATGAGCAGGATGCCGGTCTCGGGGCCGCGGAGCCGCTCGATCGCGTTCGAGACGACCTTCAGCGCGTCGATGTCGAGGCCGGAGTCCGTCTCGTCGAGCACGGCCAGGATGGGCCGGTACATGTGCATCTGGAGCATCTCGAGACGCTTCTTCTCGCCGCCGGAGAAGCCGTCGTTCACCGAGCGCACGAGGAACGCGTCGTCCATCTCGAGGAGCGCCATCTTCTCCTTCAGGAGGGCGCGGAACTGGGGGATCGGGAGGTCGTTCTTCGACCCGTCGGGCCGGAGGCGCCGGGCGTTGATCGAGGTGCGGAGGAAGTTCGCCACGGAGACGCCCGGGATCGCGGCCGGGTACTGGAACCCGAGGAAGAGACCCGCGCGCGCGCGCTCGTTCACCGGCAGGGCGAGGAGGTCCACCCCGCCGTAGCGCACGGTGCCCGAGTCCACGTGGTAGCGCGGGTGGCCCATGATCGCCAGCGAGAGCGTGCTCTTCCCCGAGCCGTTCGGGCCCATGATCGCGTGGACCTCGCCGGCACGCACCGCGAGGTCGATGCCGTTGAGGATCTGCCTGCCCTCCACCGTCACGTGGAGGTCCTTGATCTCGAGGTCTGCCACTTCCAGACTCCCCTAGCCCGCGACCGGCTGCGCCGTGCGCGCCAGCTCCGCGAGGTCCATCGCGTCGAGCGCCATCGCGATCGTGACCTGGAGGCGCACCCACACGGTATGGGTAGCGCAGCCCGGCTGCCGGTCGCAGTTCTGGACCGGAGCCCCCTCGGCGGTGCACACCTGCGGCTCGATCGGGCCCTCGAGCGCCCGCACGATGTCGCCGGCGCTGATCGCGCCCGGCTCGCGTGCGAGCATGTAGCCGCCGCCCGCGCCGCGCTTGCCGGTCACGAGGCCGCTCTTGCGGAGCGCGGCGACGAGCTGCTCGAGATAGGCCTCGGGGAGCTCCTCGCGCAGGGCGATCGCGTGCAGCGAGACGCTCCCCCGCCCCCAATTCCGGGCGAGGTCGACCATCAGCCGCATCCCGTACTCCCCGCGGGTCGAGACGTGGAACGCGGTCGCCACCGGGTGATTTCCGAGCATTTCTGTCGGAATTGTACTCCCGCCCGATCCGGCCGTAAACAACACCGAGAATGCTCCCTAGTGGCGAAGCTCACCTACGCGAGCGCGGCGGTCGGCTCGACGAACCCCGCGAAGGTCGAGGCGGTGCGTCGCGCCCTGGCGCCGCTCGCGCCCGGTTGCGCCCTCGAGGCGGTCGACGCCTCGGGCGAGACGGGCGCCCAGCCGTTCGGCGACGACGCCACCCAGGCCGGCGCGCTCGCGCGGGCGCGGGCGGCGCTCGCGGGCACGCGCGCGGAGATCGCCTTCGGCCTCGAGGGCGGCGTCATCGTGGACGGCGCACGGCTCTGGCTGTGCTCGTGGGTCGTCGCGCTCGACCGCGCCGGCCGCCAGGGTTCCGCGAGCGGCCTCCGGATGGAGCTGCCGCCTCGGCTCGCGGCGGGCCTCGCGGCGGGCCGCGAGCTCGGCGACCTCGTGGACGAACTGTTCGGCGCGCGCGACTCGAAGCGTCAGGCGGGCGCGATCGGGCTCCTCACCGCGGGGCAGGTCTCGCGGACCGACGCCTTCGCCGACCTCGTCGCGATGGCCCTCGCCCCCTTCCTCCGGCCCGACCTGTATTGAGTCAGCCGGAGGCTGCACCTGCGCCTTCAACGGCGCGCCCTTTCCTCTCGACCGTCCCGATTCCCAAGCGCTTCGAAGCTGGACGCGGCGCTAACTGTTGAGCCGCTCCTCGAGCTGGCGGACGGCGGCGAGTACCTCGTCGAACGGCGGCACATCGCCGAAGACCATTCCAGCCATCCGACCGTAGTCCGTCGCCAGTAACTTGGCCATCTCGGGCGCGGGGCTCAGCGCGTAGGTACCGCGCTTCGCTTCCTGAAGCATCGACGTGGCGCTACCGAAGAAGAGCTCCGCGTGCAGCGCGCAATCGCGCGGAAGCACGTCGTTCTTCACCCAGACTGCGGCCTCGGGAGCCTTGAGCAGGCTATGCAGGTCGAAGTAGTGACGCGACACACGTTCGCCGTCGCGCTTGAGTCGCCGGGTGTTGTCGTACGAGCGACGCAGGCCGTGCAGGATCACGATCTTGTCCCAGAACGTTCGCTCGGGCAGCATCGATGTGACGCCTGCGACGCGCAGGTCAACCTTCGCTTCCTGCTCGACGTACGGCCGGATCACCCTGTCTGTGTGCGGGTCCAGCGCCGACCTCGCGCCGGATTCGATCTTGACCACTGTCGCGATGTACGTGCTCTCCCTGTGGACAGCCGGGTACCGGAAGAGCACGCTCTGCTGGTCCGGATCATCTGGGTCGAGCGAGACTGAGAATCCTTCCACCGGGATCGAAGCCTCTCTCATCGCGGCTGCGACAATGCCCTCTAGGCCTGGCATGAAGGTCTCCGCCATGTAGCGCCGACATGCGGCTTGGATCTTCTCGAGTCGCTTCGCGCGTCGGCCTTTGGAGAGATCGATGAGCTGACGTGCACCGACATCATGACCAAGATCGCCTCGGAAGATCGCGATGTCGATGTCCTCGGAGAAGCGCTTGATAAGATCGAATGCTTTGGCGAGTGCCGTGCCGCCTTTGAACAGCTTGCGCGGAGGCTTTGGCAAGGCGTTGAAGAGAGCATCCAGCGTCCAACAGACCCAGAAGTCCTTCTCGACATTGCCCGGCGCCGTCCCGAGCCGCTGCGCCGTTTCTGCAAAGAGTCCGCCACGATCGATCGCGCTGGCGTTGATGATCGCCTGGAACCCCGGGTTCATCGGCACCTTCTAGTGGCCCACACTGGCACCGCGGTCGTCGCCCAAGGCATCGCGCACGAGTGGTTGCATCCAGGACGGGAGCTTGGCGAAGCCGTCGAGCAGGTCCTGACGGATGGCCGGGCCGTGCCTCGGGTCTCGCAGTGCAGATCGCAAACGCGTGATGATCGCTGCGCGGCTGTCCCCTATTGTGTCCTTGAGCCAGTACAGTGCCTGAACGACGCGCATCGCGGGCCGACCGGCCCAGTACAGCCGACTTGGTGCGGTCGGACTGAACTTGACCGTTAGCCCGCCGACCCGCAGGGAGCGCCTGCGAAGGTCGGTGTGGATGGTGACGTGCGCCGGGACCGCGTTCGTGAGGCCAAGGTCATTGGCCGCAGTGAGGCCATCGATGAGCAGCCGCACGTTGTCTCGGCGCCCGATCGCATCGAGTACAGCTCGGTAGTCCGGCGGCGCCAGACGCTGGGTGAGCTTGTTCGTACGGGGCCGGTCGTAGAGTCCGCGGTCGATCCGCCGCAGTTGGCCGGCCTTGACGAGCCGCTGCAGGACCTTGTCGACCGCGTCACGGCTACCGAGGTACGTGAAATCGCTCGGCATCCACACGTAGCTGGGCGGTGCTGACTGGACTTGATCGAGCACGCGCTGTCGAAGGTTGGCGGTCGGGGTGTTCATGTCCGATATTTGTATACATTTTTCGGACAGCCGTCAAGCAACCCGGACCAGCCACGAAGCAGCAGACAGCGGCGGTCGAGCGGACGATCAAGCGCGAGGGTGAGGCGGGGCTCCATGAACCTCGACTGACGGAAGCAGGAGCGTACGAAGCGCATCGATCCCGCGGCGGAGGGTGTCGTCATCGGCACCGACGGTGGTGCCTTGACGTACGGCGTCGGCTCGATGGAGCACCGGGTGCCAGGACACATCGAGGTGCGCGAACCCCCAGCGAAGGCCGTCCGTCTTGGTCGTCGGCGCCCCGGTCTCAAGCGCCCGCATCGAGCGCAGCAGCGCGAGAATCTCATCGGCAGCCTTCCCCTCGGTCGCGCAGACCTTGGTGTTCCCAAGCATCACACGCACTGCGGCGCGCACCTGGTCTGGATGAACCGCAGGCAACACGTCCGCGGCGCGCGAGCCCAGGACGACGATGCCGTCGGACCGGAAGTTGGCGATGTTGTCCGCGGACAGCATGAACGCCGGCTGCTCTTGGAGGCGTCCGCGACGGAACCATGGCACGGCTTCGCGCGTTCCCTCCGGAGTCAGCCACTCCCTGGCGACGTAGTCGCCCTCGAGGCGCTCGGCGTCTCGGTGGTCCCGCAGGAGCTGCTCGTGCATCGTGGCGAGCGCAGTAAGGTCGGCCGCCTGCAGCGGGTCTGCAACGAGGACCAGCACGTCGTAGTCGCTGACCCCCTCGACGAAGTCGCCCATGCTGAACGAGCCACCGAGGTACATCCCGACGAGACACTCGCCGAGCGTCTCGCGAAGGCGTTCCGCGAAGGCGGAGATCACGAGCGGCAGTCGCCTTCCTTCGCTCACGGGGACAACGTAGTCGATCCGTTACCGGAGCTTGATCCGGCAAACCGCCTGCCGAGCCGCAGGCGGCGCGCTGCACGGGGACCGTCCACGGCGCGTGGGCAGGCGGCTCCTCGGCGCTCCGGGGAGGCCCACGCGTCGGTCACGAAGCGCCGCCCGTAGAGGCGCGCGTAGAGCCCGCAGGGCAGGTCTCGCGGAACGGCACCTTCGCCGACCGGCCCGCCCTGAAGAGGTCTACCGTCTGGTCCAGAAGCCCCCATCATGTGGCGGATGAGCGATCCAGGCCCGCACGGCAGCGGCAGGCGCCGGCTCGTCGCCGGTGGTGTCGTGCTCGGTGCCGTGGCGCTCGCACTCCTGGTCGTGGCGTCGATGGATCGGACCGCGCGCGAGCGGCTCGTCGGTGACACCGTCGAGGCGCGCATCGGCGACTATGTCGGTGCCCTCATGCGCGACGACCTCGGGAAGGCGCTCGACGCCTGGCAGCTCGACCCGCGGCGGATGAACGACCCGGCGATCGGCGCACGCCGCGACGCGACCACCGCCGCGCTGCGCGACCTGCGCGTTCGTCGCTACGGCATCGAGGAGATCGAGTGGTGGCGGACCTGCTGCGAGCCCGGGCCGATCGACGACCCGGCCAACGCGGGTCTCGCCCGTGCGGTCGTGCGGCTCGATTCCGAGAAGGGCAGCGACCGGTACGTGTTCGACGTCGTAGCGCGAACGACCACGTACTGGGGCGACGCGGGCGGAGGTCAGCCGCACGAGTGGACGCTCCGTGACGTCTACCCCAGCGGCGCCGCGCCGCTCTTCATCCGTGTCTCACACGCGACGATGTTCCCGGACGCCGTGGAGGCCGTGCGGCGCTACTACGACCGCTACGCCGAGGCGCTCGTCGGCTGTGACATCCGTCGGCTGTGGGATCACTACCCCGCGCCCGCCAGCGGCACCGACCTCGCCGCCGGGATCAACATCGAGGAGGCTCATGTCCGCGGCTGGTGTGGTGGCGTCCATCTGGCGGCGGCGACGTTCGAGCTCGAAGCGCGAGCGCCCCTGCGGATTCACGAGCGTCGAGACGGGCTCGACGTGACGGTACACGGGCTCTGTGTCTTCGACTCTCCCGGCGGGCCGTCATTGGGCGAGTTCACGACGACAATCTCGCTTCAGCGTTCCGTGGGCACGTTGACCGTCGTCCGCACCGACGAGCTGACGCTGGGAGAGCTGCGTGAGCGGACGCGCTAGCGTGGCCGCCCGGATCATCAGAAGGACCGTCGTCGTGCTCGCGCTCGTCGCCCTCGCGGCGCTCGGCTGGCGCGCGAACCTGCTCGGCGTCCGGACGGAGCTGCCCTTCGGATCGGTCGCGACCGCCTTCGACCCTGCGCTGGACTACCCAGGCTACACGTGGATGCGCGACGGCCGGTCCGTCAGCGAGTTCGAGCTCGCGACGATCGCCGGACCCGGCCACTGCGGCTGGGGGTCGGCGACGTTCGTGTTCATCGGGTGGCCGCCGGGGACCGTTGCGCCGAGCGCGTCGCAGGCGCGCCAGTACATCCGCGATCCGCAGGGCGTCACCCATGGTCCGTATCAGGCGCTCCTCGAACGGAACGTGAAGCTGCCGAGCGATGCGAGGCCGACGGGGTACCGGCTCGGCGCGATCGAGCTGTATCTCAGCCCGTCGGATCAGGATCGTTGGATCTACGTGGTTGGTCCTTCCGGCGCCGAGCGATGGCCGCGAAGCGATCCCATGACGCTCTGCGCGTGACGCGAGTCATCGGCGCGCGGACGGCACAGGGGTACGCGGGCGGATCGCCGATCAGGGCTAGGCCGGCACCGCCGGCCACCGCCGCTCCGGCGCGTCGATCTTGAGCTCGACCGGCGCGGGAGCCTCGCTGACGAAGCGTCGCTCGTAGAGGCGGGCGTAGAGCCCACCGAGCGCGAGGAGCTCGGCGTGGGTCCCCTCCTCGGCGATGCCGCCGCGGTCGAGCACGAGGATGCGGTCGGCGCGCTCCACGGTCGAGAGGCGGTGGGCGATGACGATCGTCGTGCGGCCGCGCATGAGCCGGTCGAGCGCCTGCTGGACGAGGTACTCGCTCTCGTTGTCGAGCGAGGAGGTCGCCTCGTCGAGGAGCAGGATCGGCGCGTCGCGGAGGACCGCACGCGCGATCGCGATGCGCTGGCGCTGGCCGACCGAGAGCCGGACGCCGCGCTCGCCCACGATCGTGTCGAGGCCGCTGGTGAGCTTCGCGACGAACTGCGTGGCGTTCGCCGCCTCCGCCGCCGCGGCGAGGTCGGCGTCAGACGCCTCGAGCCGCCCATAGCGGATGTTCTCGCGCACGCTCGCGGCGAAGAGGATTGGCTCCTGCGGCACGACCGCGATCTGCTCCCGGAGCGAGCGAAGCGTCACGTCGCGGAGATCGTGGCCGTCGACGGTGACGCGCCCGGACACCGGGTCGAAGAAGCGCCCGACGAGGTTCACGAGCGTCGTCTTCCCCGCGCCCGACGGCCCGACGAGCGCCGTGGTGCGCCCCGCCGCTATCGTCACATCGACGTCGTGGAGCACCGGCGGACCGTCGCCGTACCGGAAGCCGACCCGCTCGAAGCGGATCGCGCCCGCCACCGGCGGCAGAGCGATCGCACCCGGACGATCCTCAACCTCGGGCTGCGTGTCGAGGAGCGCGAAGAGCCGGTCCGCCGCGCCGAAGGCTTCCTGGATCTGCGCCCACTGTCCGGCGAGCCCGCCGACCGGCCCCGACACCATCCCCATGTAGAGGAGGAACGCGACGAGCTGCCCCGCGGTCGCCTCGCCAGCGGCGACCTGGTGGCCGCCGTACCAGAGGACGACGATCGACGAGGCGAACGCGAGGAAGCCGATGAGCGGGAACATCGTCGCGCCGACGCGCGCGCGCTCGATGGACTTTCCGAAGGTGAAGGCGAGCTTCTCGTGGAAGCGCTCGGCCTCGTAGTCCTCCCGGGTGAAGGCCTGGACGATGCGCATCTCGGCGATCGCCTCCTGAAGGACCCCGACCGCCTCGCCCTGCGCGTCCTGGGCCTGACGCGAGATGGTGCGGATGCGGTTCCCCATGCGCTGGCCGAGGATGCCGATCGGCGGCGCGACGACGAGCGTGAGGAGCGCCAGCTTCCAGTTCATGACGAAGATGACCGCAAGCCCGCCCACGAGCTGGAGCACCTGCCCGAGGACCGCGATGATCGTTTGCGTGACGACGCCGTGGACCACGGTCGCGTCGCTCGTCACGTGCGACATGAGCTCGCCGGTCTTCCGGCGGTGGAAGAACGACAGCGAGAGCGTCTGGAGGTGCCGGACGATCGTCATCCGCAGGTCGAAGATGACCTTCTCGCCGGTCCAGGCCATCACGAACGTCCGCGCGCCGTCCACGACCGCTCGCAGGAGGAGGACGAGGACGAGGCCGGCGATGAGCGTGTCGAGGAGGCCGACGTCCTGGAGCCCAAGGTCGAGCACGCGCTGCACGACCTGCGGCCAGACGAGGCTGAGCGCGGTGGAGACGACCAGGAGGACGCCGGCGACGAGGAGGTTGAGCCGGTAGGGCCGCACGTACCGGAGGAGCCTCCGATAGGTCTGGAGCGACGGGCGGCGCGCGCCCGCACCGCTCCCGCCCCGGCCACCGAAGAACATGCCCTGGTGGCCCCCGCCGCCACCCATCATGACGTTCATCGCTTCAAGTAGAGCACGCCGGCCCTGGCCCGGGCACCGGAGCGCGGATCGGTCACGAGGCTCGGGCCGCGCTCAGCGCCGAACGCGAACGCCGAGCGCGTCGCGCAGGCCGTCGCCGATCGCGCTCACTCCCGAATCCGAACGTCGAGCGCGTCGCGCAGACCGTCGCCGATGAGGTTGAAGCCGATGACCGTGAGCATGATCGCGAAGCCGGGGAACATGAGCGCCCACCACGAGCCCTGGAACAGGTAGCGGATCGAGTCCACGAGCATCGCCCCCCACTCGACGTCCGGCGGCTGCCCGCCGAGCCCGAGGAGGCCGG
>Ga0082335_1007141_pt1 | contig 13772 bp, 14 predicted proteins | sample Subgrocontami58m_FD_72375 | JGI IMG/M metagenome (GOLD analysis project Ga0082335, IMG submission 72375) | Subsurface groundwater microbial communities from S. Glens Falls, New York, USA - GMW37 contaminated, 5.8 m (SPADES assembly) (version 2) ...
GGGGTGCGCCGGTCGCATCCGCCGCTTTGGGAGCCTGTCCGAAAAGTCGCGCGGCAACCGATGACAAAGGACTTGCGTCAGGCAATCCGCCGCAAGTCGTTTGTCATCGGTCGCGGGTCCGACTTTTCGGACAGGCTCTTGCGCCCGCAGCTACTTGCGGTCGCCCGCTTCGCGGGCTGGGGGCTGCGGGGCGCCAGCGTCCGCCCGGACAGAGGGGTTGTGCAAGGTCGGCGTCTTCGCGAGTTGCGCCCACAGCGTGGCCGGCGCCCCCGCCGGCCGCGCGCCGCGCACGACCGGCGTCCCCGCGGGCCACGCCCACCGCGCGGCCGGCGCCCCCGCCGGCCGCGCGCACGCGCAGGGAATCATCCACCGCGACCTGAAACCCGCGAACATCCTGATCGACCGCAGCGGCCACGCGTTCGTGACCGACTTCGGCCTCGCGCGAGACACGTCGCGAGCGAGCGACCTGACCGGCTCCGGCGACGTCCTCGGCACGCCTGCCTACATGGCGCCCGAGCAGGCGAACGGCGAGACCGGGCGGATCGGAGAGGCGACCGACGTCCACGCCCTCGGCGTGATCCTCTACGAGATGCTGACGGGGAGCGCGCCTTATGGCCACGGAGCCCCGGCAGAGGTCCTCGCGCGACTCCTTCGCGACGAGCCGACGGCGCTTCGCACGATCGACCGGCGCATCCCGCGCGACCTCGAGACGATCTGCCTGAAGGCGATCGCGAAGGCGCCCGAGGGGCGCTACGCGACCGTGCACGCCTTCCTCGAGGACCTGCGCCGCTTCGAGGCGGGGCAGCCGATCCTCGCGCGCGGGCCGAACCCGCTGCGGCACGTCGTGCGGTTTGCGCGGGCGCACTGGAAGCTCGCGGCCGTGGCCGTCGTTGCCGCCGCCGCGACTGCGACCTTCGCGCACCGCCGCCTCGAGCAGCGGCACCTCTTCGACGAGATGAACGCCGCGGAGACGGTCCACGGCTCGGGGAACCACCTCGCCGCCATCCTCCTCTTCCAAGGCCTGTATGTCCAGACGGAGGGCGAGTGGAAGGAGCCGATCTTCCAGCGAATGGTCCGCTGCGCGGGAGAGCTGGGGACCTCCGAGGAGGCGGTCGAGGCGTGGGAGCGGGTCGTCTCGCTCCAGCCCGATCGCTCGTTCGGCGAGGCGGACGGCGCGGCGGCGCGGACGCTCGTCGCGGAGCTGAAGCGGAAGCACACCCTCCTCAAGGACGCCGCCAACGCGGACCCCGCCGGGTGCGAGCGGGCGGCGAAGCGCCTCCGCATCTTCCTGGCGGGGACGACGGGGACCACGCCGGAGCGGGAGGCCGCGCAGAACGACCTGGGCGTGATCGTGGACGCGCAGCACGCGACGCCCGACACACCCCTGGAGGTGCCGCTCGAGGTCGTCTTCTTCCCGAAGGGGACGATCGACCAGCTCCAGAAACAGGCCGACGACGTCTCGGACACGCCATGGAGGAGGGGGTACGCTGCGTTCGCGGCCGCGCGGTCGCTCGAGGCCGCGGGCAACACGTCCGCGGCGAAGGTGCGCCTTCATCAGTCGTGCACGCTGCTCCAGTCCACGTTCCCGATCTACTCATGCCCCGAGCACCTCTCCAACCGCAAGGGGACGGGGTGGAATGCCTTCTGGTACGACAATTTCTGGCAGTGCCATGTCGTCGTCCAGGCCGACACGGAGCTCCGGCGGCTCGAGCCGTCGGAGCCGGCGCACCTCCGAGGGGGCCTCGTCTTCCACCTGACGGGCGACCCGCTTCCGAAGGGGCTCGTCGCGGCGATCGACGTGTCTCCCTGCACTACGGACGTCGAGAAGACCGCCAGAATACTCGGCAACTGGCGAGGGCACCATCGCGCGAGCCTGACGGCGGACCACCCCGCGCGCGTGGGCGTCTGCGACGGGCGGTGGCGCCTCGCGGTCGGCGCGGCCGAGTCGAGCTTCGAGACGGACGAAGCGGCGAGGCTCGCGGAGTTCTACGTCCTCGAGCTCGACGGGATGCCGGCCGACGTCGTCATCGACGGGGCCTATGTGGAGATGCCTCCCGTGCGAGTCCGTCGGCTCGCGGAAATCACGCTCCTCTCCCCCGACGACGGCGCGCGGGTGGACCTGAACCAGGACGTCTTTCGCTGGACGCCGGTCCAGGGCTCCTCGAGATACGATGTCCTGGTCACCTCCGTCGGGGAGGAGAAGGAGGGCTCTACCAGCTTCCACGTCACCAACACGGAGCGCGTGGAAACGCCCCTCCTCTGCTACGGCGATCCGGGCCGGCACGACATCGCCAGCTTCGCCAGTTCCCTCTCAGCGGGAACGATGGTGGAGTGGACGGTGGACGCCCTGGACGGCACGGGCCGCGTCATCGGGGTTTCCTCCCCGAAGTGGAAGGTGCTCGTCGCGCGCGCGCTGGGGAAGTAGCCCCCTCCGGAACCCTCGTCAATGCAACGGCGGCTGCAGCGCGTTCAGAACTTCAAACGGAACGACGACACACTCGAGCCCGCCGATCGACCCCTCGAAGACGAGCCCAAGGGACTTGAGCGCCGAGAATGTGCTCCCGTCCTTGTCTCCGCCGCATTCTTTCGTGAATTCGGCGAACGCCTTTCGCCCGCCGGCCTCCAGGAGAGCGCGGAGCGCCCGGCCGTCGACTTCCGAGAGCGCGTCGACGATGTGGCAAATCGTCTTCTCGTCCCCAAGCGCTGCCGCGAGACATGCGACGAGATCCGCCTTCCTCGAGGCGACGCGCACTGGAAGCCCACGTCCGACACCAAGGGCTATGAGCTCTACCTTGGAGAGCCCGTCGAGGCACTCGGACAGGGATGGCGCGGCAGTCAGAAGCCGGCGTCGGACCTTGTCCTTGCGATCCGCCTTCGACGCCCCCCGGGGAGCGGACCGCAGCGCGCGCCTCGCCCACTCAGCCTGCGGCCCAGCTGAGTCTATCTTCAGCACGGTCTCCGCCGCATTGCGTAGCCCGTCCCAATCCCCCTCGGCCGCGGCCAGCCTCCCCTGGGCGCCGACGATGGCGGCGAGGGCCAACGGATGCGCGCGCTCAGGCATCTGGACCAGCTTCCGGAGTGCACGCGCTTTCTCTAGCTTCCCCTCTGCGACGCGCCAGTCGATGAGCGAGGCCCACGCGAACAGGTACGTGGGATCGATCTCGAGCGCCTTCCGCGTGAGCGCCTCGGCCTCCGCCGTCCGCCCCTGCTGCCCCGCGCACGCAGCGACGTTCTGGAGGATCTTGAGGCATCGAGGAGCGCGGACGAGCAGCGTTTGGCCCAGGGCCTCGGCGTCCGCGAAGCGTCCGGCGTGCATGAGCTCCAACATCTGGTTGGCCTCGCGGGCCACCTCGGGCGGGACGGGCGTAGCGGTCGCGTCCGACGCCTCCATTCGCAGCGTGCGGACCTCGGTCCAGCGACCGTCAATCCAGGCGCGCATCGCGGGCCAGGGACCCTTGTCCTGGTGCGCACAAATCGCGGTCAGGGCCGAGGCCCGCAGCGACGCCGTCCCGAATGTTCCCTCGGCGATCTTCCTGAGGGCGACCACGGCCTCCTGGGTGCCATGGCCCGCCAGGAGTTCGATCCACTCCTGGCGCGGCCCATCGTTCAGGCCGGCGAGGAGGGCCTCCACGATTCCGGGGAGATGCGCAGCATCCTCCTTCGTCTTCCACCTCTCCACCATTCCGGGCGTCATCCAGTCGGTGTACCCGAGGTAGGGCCAGTCGCCGTCGAGCGACCCCGGAGCCTGCCCCCTCTCAAGGAGGCGGACGTACCGCTCGGCGCGACGGCCGAACTGTGGCTCCGATGTCGACTGACGCAGACAGAGCAAGGCCTCGTCGTAGCGTGACAGGTTCGCGGCCGCGGTCCCGGCGAAGAAGGAGATCGCGGGACGATAGGCTGCTTCGCCCGGGAGGGCGCCTCGGGCTGTCGCGTACACGCGGTCGTGCCACCGGAACCGCGCCAGCGCCTCGCACTTCTTGTAGGCGGCAGAGCCTTCGGGCGGAACGATCGCGTCGAGGGCCTTCGCCAGCTCCTCGGCACGAGCGCGGTTCCCTGTGAGGAGGTGGAGGTGCACGAGGATGCCAAGCGTGAAGACGTTGCCTGGTTGGATGGAGCCCTGGACGCTTTCAGCGACCTCGAGCGCGGCTAGGACGTCCCCGTCCGCGTAGAGGGCGAGCGCGAGGTTGTTGTGCGGCGGAGCGAACCGCGGGGCGCCGCGCGCGGCGCGACGTAGGGGCTCGATCGCCTCGCGGAAGCGTCCCAGGTCAATGAGTGCGCGCCCCTCCTGCTCGGCGGCCTCCCATTCCCCTCCGAGAGGACGGATCCCGAAGCCCGGGATCGCCACGCCTCCGGTGGCGTCGGCCTCCGCGCGCTCGCGCCCTCGGCAGCAGAACTTGTGCTTTTTCCCGCTGCCGCAGGGACAAGGGGCGTAGGGATCGACTCCGCCCTCGGCCATCGACGATCTCCCCTCGCTATGCCACGACGTCGCCGAGGAGGGCCTTCGCGATGATCAGGAGCTGGACCTCGGTCGTGCCGGCGCCGATCTCGAGGAGCTTCGCGTCTCGGAGCGCGCGCTCGACCTCGGACTCCTCGCAGTAGCCGTACCCGCCGAAGACCTGGATTGCCTCGAGCGCGCCGCGTACCGCGGCCTCGCCGGCGAGCACCTTCGCGGCCGCGATCTCCTTGCGAAGGTCGGCGCCGCTCTGCATCCCGTCGATCACCTCGTGCAGGAGCGCGGTGAGCGTCGCGATGTCGGCGTACATCCGGGCGATCTTGAACTGGATCGCCTGGAAGGCGCCGATCGGCTTGCCGAACTGAACGCGCGTGCGGGCGTAGCGGATGCAGCGCTCCAGGCACCCGTCGAGGATCCCGATCGCCATCGCGGGCGCCATTGCGCGCTCGTTCGCCAGCGGCACCATCGCCTGCGCGAAGCCGTTCCGCGGGTCGCCGAGCACCGCCGATGCAGGGACCCGCACGTCCTCGAAGGCAACCTCGGACGTCGGCGATCCGCGCATCCCCATCTTCGCCATCGGCGCCCCCGGCGCGAGGCCCGGCGCCCCCTTCTCGACGAGGAAGGTCCCGAGCGTCTTGCGGCCGTTCTCCTCGCCCGTCACCGCGAAGACGACGTGGAGGTCGGCGACGGCCGCGTTCGTGATGAAGGTCTTCCGACCGCGGAGAACCCAGGAGTCCCCCTCGCGCCGCGCGCGCGTCGTCATCGACATCACGTCGGAACCGGCGCCGGGCTCGGTCAGCCCCATGCAGGCGATCGCCTCCCCCTTCGCGAGGCGAGGGAGCCACGCGCGCTTCTGTTCCTCCGAGCCGAAGCGGAGGACCGTGCCTCCGCCGAGGACCGTGCTCGCGCCGGCGGAGAGGGCGGTCGACCCGCAGGCGCGAGAGAGCTCGCTCATGAAGATCGCGAGCATCGTGAGGTCCCCTCCCCCGCCGCCGTAGGCCTCGGGGTAGGTCGGCGCGAGAAGGCCCGCCTTGCCGAGCGAGCGGTAGGCGTCCCAGACGGACTTCTCGCCGCGGTCGACTTTGATCGCGTGCGGGGCGACCTCGCGGTCGCAGAAGCGGCGCAGCTCGCGCTGGTAGGCGCGGTGTTCGTCGGTGCGGGCGATTTCCATCGTCTCCTCCGTGGCGCGCTCATGCGCGCCAATCCGCCGCGCCCTTACGGGCGCGACTCCAAGGGCTCGAAGTGCGCGAGGTCGGCCATCTCCCCCTTCCGCTCCGCGCGGAACACCGCGCGCACGGCCTGGCCGATCGAGAGGCGAGCGGGGTCCTTCTCCGAGAGGAAGTACTGGAACGTGTTGTCGGTGCCATCGACCTGGATCATGCCGTAGCAGTACGGGATCGGCCTCTGCACCCCCGTGAACGGGTCGAGGAACGGGAAGGTGACCTGCGTGAACGCGAGCAGCTTTCCCGTTAGCGGCAGCTCGACGACCTCCTCCATTCGCCCGAAGCACCCCGTGCAGGCGATCCGCGGCGGGAGCAGCGTGAGCGCACACCGGCCGCAGCGGCTCCCGAGGATCCGCCCCTCGCGGAGCCCCGCGAGGAACAGGCTCCCGTACCGCCCCGCGGCGTAGCGGTAGGTCATCTCGGGCGTGGCGCGGACGACGGTGGATTCGGTCATTTCCTCTTCCCCAGCACCTCGACAAATCGGCAGTACGAGCGGTACCCGAGGCGGTCGTAGATCTTCCTCGCCGCGTCGTTCTTCTCGCCGACGTTCAGGACGACGTCGAGCCCTCCCGCGAGGAGCTCCTCCGTCACCGCGCTCGAGCAGAGCGCCGCGTACCCCATCCCGCGATGCTCGGGGTGCGTGACCACGTTCCCGACCGCGGCGACCTTGTACTTCGGCGAGAGGATGTGCGTCCCCGCGGCGGAGATGAGCTTCCCCTGCACCTCGAGGCCGTAGAAGACCCCCTTCTCCACCTGCTCCTCGGAGAAGGCGGGAGGGGTCCTCACGGCATACAGCTCCTTGAGGATGCCGAGGTCCGCGGCACCGAGACGCCGCGGCTTGCCGTCGACCGGTTTGAAGTGGCGGATCTTGATGCTCATCCGCAGCATCCGCTCGCCCTCGTCGAGCGCGTACGATTGGCGGATCGCGGCGAGGTGGCCCGGCTTCGCCGCGAAGAAGGCGATCGGCGCCGTCAGCGACTTCGCGAGGAGCTCCCTCACACCGTTCGCATGCCCCATCGTGAGGAGCGCCGGCGGATCGAACCCCTTGTAGAGGAGCGCGAGGGCCCACCAGTCGCTCTTCCCCTCCGCGAGGTGCCACTCGCACCGCTCGAACTGGCCGTTCTCGAGGTCGGCGATGGCATAGGCGCCCCACCCGCGGTCGCGCTGGAGGACGCGGAGGATCTCGGCGCGGTCGGTGAGCGTTCGCAGCTTCCACATCTACGGTCGGTCTCCCAGGATCATGACCTCGTTCCAGTTCGACCCGCCAAAGCCGGTCGTGAGCGCGGTCCGCACGCCGTCGACCTGGCGCGCCCCCGCGCGGCCGCGGACCTGGAGGGACGCCTCCGCGACGCGGATCAGCCCCGTCGCGCCGATCGGGTTCGCCGAGAGGACACCTCCCGACGGGTTGATCGGCAGGTCGCCGTCGATCCGCGCCGCGCCGCTCGACCAGAGCGAGGCGGCCTCGCCGATCGGCGCGAGCCGCAGCGACTCGGCCCACGAGAGGGCCGCCCAGGTGCACGGCTCGTACATCTCGACGACGTCGAACTCCTTCCGCGGGTCGACGATGCCCGCCTGACGGTAGGCATCCTCGGCCGCGGACGCAAGCGTATTGATGTAGGAGCGGGCGCCTTCCATGACGTCGCCAAGGTAGGTGTGGTTGTGGCGCGAGGAGACCCCGCGAACCCACGCGGCGGGGCGCGCGCCGGCGTCGCTCGTGAAGACGACCGCGCAGGCGCCGTCGGAGGTCGGACACATGTCGAGGTAGCGGATCGGCGTCGAGAGCATCGGCGAGGAGAGGACCTCGGCGACGGAGACGGTCTTGCGGAGGTGCGCGTGCGGGTTGCGGGAGGCGTTCTCGCGCGCCGTGACGACGACGAGGGCGGCGTCCTCGGAGCGGACGCGGTGGCGGGACTGGTACTGGTTCGCCATGACGGCGAGGCCGCTGACGGCGCCCGCGAGGGTGGGGCGCTCGTAGATCGGGTCGAAGGCGGTGACGATGCCGGTGGTGGTTTCGCCTTCGCTGTCTGAGAGGCGCTCCCAGCCAACGGCCATCACGGTCCGGTAGAGGCTACCTGCGACGAGGTAGTAGGCGGCCTGCGCGAGCGACGAGCCGGTCGTGCCGCCGGTGGCGATCTTGATGTGGGGTTTCCCGGTGCAGCGTGTCCCCTCCGAGGCGTAGAGGTCGGAGAGGTGGATCCCCTCAAAGTGCTCCATGTTGCCGATGACGACGGCATCGACGGCGTCGGGGCCGAGGCCCGCGTCGAGGAGGGCGAGGTCGACGGCCTCTTGCACCAGCTCCGGCGCGCAGACGTCGAGGCGACGCGACTTGTGGTCGGTCTGCCCTGCGCCGATGATTGCGACCTTGTCCCCCATCACCGCCTCCGCAGGATCCAGACGCCGTGCGCCTTGCCGACGAAGCCCGTCTGGCCGTGGGCGAGGCCGACGCGCCCCTCGCCGCGCGCGAGTCGCTCGTAGACCTCGGTGACGCGCACGAGGCCCGTGGCGAAGCCGGGCTGGGCCCCCATCGCTCCGCCGGACGGGTTGAACAAGACATCAGCGCGTAGATCGAGGCCGTCGTGCAGATACATGGTTTGGACGCTCGACGCATCGTGGACTTCGGCGACCTCGATCTCGTGGGCACCCTCGAGGCCGGCCTGGCCGCAGGCCTCTTCCGCCAGGTTCGACAATCTCGGTGCGCTGCCCATGCCGAAGCCGCCGATCGGATGCGCATGGGTCGCGCACGCAAACCCCTCGAGCCACACGGAGGCGCCCAGGCGTCGTCCGGTCCCCTCGTCGGCGAGGAGTACCGCACAAGCCCCGTCGGAATCGGGGGCGAGCATGTCCTCCCGGAGCGGGTCGGCCACGAGGGGAGAGTCGAGAATCTGGTCGACGGTCCGAGTCTCCTGCCGATGGGCGTTCGGGTTCCGCGCGGCACGGGTCCATGCGTCCGCTGCGGCCACGGCGAGCTGCTGCTCGGAAATTGCGCATGCGCCTCGCCGCGGATCGACATGGAAGCTGGCCTCGAGACCGAGCGCTGCATGGTCGTCGAGGCCGAGGGGGCGCTCGAAAATCGGATCGAACGCTGCGGTCGAGATGCGGCGCGGGTCGCCTTCGGAGGTCTTGCCGTGGGCGACCACGAGGCAGGTCTTGTAGGCTCCGCTGTTCACGCGGGCTGCCGCGTAGGCGAGGGCGAAGACGCCGTCCATCGAGACCTTCGAGGCAGACTTTCCTGCCGCACCGACGGCGTCCTGCACGGCCATGTCGGAGATCGTGCGACCATCCCAGAAGTCGCTCGACGCGGTGACGACCGTGTCGATCCGGTCGTGCGAGATGCCTGTGTTCGCGAGAAGAGCCTCGACGACCTCGAATGCGAGTTCGGCGTAGTTCGCATCGTCGCGTCGGGCGACGTGCCTCGTCTGGGCGGCACCGAGGATGGCGACGGGACGCATGGTCACCTCACAGGGGACGGAAGCCGAGGAGGTCGGCGATGGCGCCGGTCCGCGTCTCGGCGAACACAGACGCAACGCGCTTCCCGTGGGCAAGGGCCGAAGCCTCCGTCGCGAGGATGCGATGGACCATGCCCGTGCTCGCGCGGTCGAGCCACACGAGGCCGAAGATGGTCTCTCCGCGCACGGTCCAACCTCGCAGTTCCCCTTCCGGCCCGACCGGGATCCAATCCTCGAGCGTGCATCCACACCCCAGGCAGCTCGGGCGCGGCGGGACGTGGACGAGGTCGCACGCCTTGCACCTCAAGCCCAGGATCCGCTTCTCGTCACGAAGCGCGGCGAGGAAGTGCGACCCCAGCTTCCCCGCGGGCCAGCGGTAGGGGATCCTGATCCGCCCCTCGACGGCGACGGGGATCGCGTCTTGCGGCGTCATGCGCGTTTCCTCGAAGCGAGCCCTGCGAGGAGCCCTTCCACCGCATCATCCAGCACGCGCGCGCCGTCCGACTCCCCTCCCCTCGCGAGGTGGGCGACTCCGACGCAGACCGCCCACAGCACGCGGGCCACGCGGCACCCCTCCGGGCACGCCAGGAGCCCCTCGGCGCGCCCGCGGTCGATCCACTTCGCGAGGCTGTCGAGGATCCCTTCCAGTCGGCGGTGGGACTCTTCGCGAAGGTTCTCGGAGAGCCCCTCGGCGACGTCGCCTCGGTCGAGCTGGACGAAGAGCTGGAAGATCTCGCGGTCGCCTCCCAGGCAGAGGTCGCGGAAGCAGCGGGTGAAGGCGCGCAGCGCCCCCGCGGCGTCCTTGCAGCGGGCGAGGGAGGCCTCGAGCGCGTCGCTGAACGGCTCGAAGCCGTGGTCGAGGAGAAGGGAGGCGAAGAGGTCGGCCTTCGACTTGAAGTAGAGGTAGACGGTCCCCTTGGCGACCTCGGCGGCGCGGGCGACGTCGTCGAGGGAGACGGAGGCGTACCCCTTCCGCGCGAAGCAGCGGATGGCGGCGCGCAGGATGGCGCGGCGCTTCGCGTCCTTCTCCCTTGCCCTTCGCTCGACGGTGCCCATCGTGTGACTCACGGTCATCGACTGACTTGCGGTCAGTGTATTCGACGACTCGGAGTGCGTCAAGGAATCGCGCGGCGCTGGGCGCAGGACCGCTGTTGCGCAGGTTGCAGCCTGATCCGCGAATCTCTTCACCACGAAGTCACGAACGCCACGAAGGGGCACGAAGAGGCCACGGACGTTCGCGCGACGTCGGCAGGGGCCGCGGCGCTTCCTCCGCGCACTCGTGGCCCTTCGTGGCGTTGGTGACTTCGTGGTGAATCGAATGGCTCACCGCCGACCTGACCTGCAACAGCGGGCATACACGCCGCCGCGCTTGCAGGAGGGGCCGCGTGAGGTTACCTTCTTCAACCATGTCGATGGAATCAACCGTGGTTCGGTACGACCTCCGCGCCTGGCTCAAGCGCCTCGGGGTGAAGGGGGCCGACCTCGTGACCCGCGCGACCGGCGAGCAGCTCCGCCGCGCGATTGAGCCTGACCTCGAGGCGGGCCGCGGAGTCGCGGTCCTCGACTTCGCGCGGATCGGCGTGCTCGACTACTCCTGCGCGGACGAGGTCCTCGCGAAGATGTTCGTGCGACTCCAGGCGGGAGAGTACGGCGAGCGTTTCCTCCTGATCGACGGGGTCTCCGAGGGGCAGCGGGAGAACCTGGAGGTCGCCCTCGAGCGAAAGTCGCTGGCGGCCCTCGCGCGCGAGGCGGGAGGCAAGGGGTTCGAGGTCGTCGGCTCGCTGAACGACTACCTGCGGGAGACGCTCGGCCTCGTGCGGGCGCAGGGCCGGCTGACGGCGAGGGAGCTCTCGGAGGCCCGCAAGCTCGCCCTCAACACGGCGAGCACCCGCCTCATCAACCTGCACGACCTGCGGCTCGTGGCGCGGGTGGCCGAGCCCGGCGCGGCCTCGCGGCGGCAGTTCGCCTATCTCTGGCTCCCCTCCTTTCTCGCCTGAATTCCGGATTTCCCCTTGACGATCGCCCCTCCTTCTACTATTATATCAATAGATTCAGTTGAAGCATGTGAGGCCGCGCGGCGGGATGCGGATGGACCGGCGGCCGAGGTGGCCCCGGAGGCTCGGCCCTCGCGTGCTGGAAGAGGAGGACCCATGGTCTCCTTCAATTCGGTCGTCCTGGCGGGGAACCTCACGAGGGACCCCGAGCTTCGGTACACCTCGAACGGCGCCGCGGTCTGCGACCTGCGCCTCGCCGTGAGCCGCTTCTGGAAGGGGAAGGACGGGCAGAAGCACGAGGAGGTCTGCTTCATCGATGTGGTGCTCTGGAACCGCACCGCGGAGGTGGCCGCCCAGTTCCTCAAGAAGGGGAAGCCGGTGCTGGTGCACGGGCAGATCGAGTTCCAGCAGTGGGTCGACAAGAAGACGAACGAGAAGCGGAGCAAGCACCGCGTCCGCGGGAACGCGATGCAGTTCCTCAACGGCGCCGGGCCCCGCGAGGAGACGGGCGCGAAGCGCGCCGAGCGCGCGGAGGAGCCCGAGGGGGTCGAGGACGACCACGAGCCGCAGGAGGCGGCGGTCGAGGAGGGGACCCCCTTCTAGCGGAGGCAGTCGACCGGGGGACAGACCTTCGGGATGGCGGGCAGACAGGGGGGTGGCGGTCGGGGACGATCTGCCGGTCCGGAGGGGCGGGGCGCGGCCAGCAAGCAGAGGCGGCCGGCGCTCCGCCCCGCCCGGGCCCCTCCCTCCGTCGGTTTCCTCTCCTACCCCGACCGCCCGTGTCGGACGGAGTTGACCTCCCCCGGCGGCGCTGGTAGTGTCGCCGGCATGGAGAAGGCGCAGCAGCCGTACCAGAAGGTCATCCTCGTCTGCTTGAACGACCGGGAGCCCGGGGAGGAGGCCTGCGGCCTGCGCGGGTCGCGGGAGATCCTCCAGGCGCTGAAGGACTACGTGAAGGCCCACGGGCTGAAAAAGCTCGTCCAGGTCACGGCCTCCGGCTGCCTCGACCTCTGTGCGGTTGGCCCGAACGTGTTCGTGATGCCGGAGGGGACCTGGTACAAGGGAGTCTCGAAGGCTGACGTGGAGCGGATCATCGAGGAGCAGGTTCGACCGCTGGAAGGCGCCTCGCGTTCGTAGGGAGTACACAATGAAGGCAGGCGAGATTCGCAAGTTCGTGAAACGGCAACCATTCCGCCACTTCTGGGTCCACCTGACGGACGGGCAGTCCATGCAAGTTCGGCATCCCGACAACGTCATTGTGGCGGAAGACCTCGGCATGTTGATTGTCGTCGATCCCGGTAAGGGACTCCAGAACGTCGACCTGGATCAGGTGGTTTCGGTTGAATATCGACATGGAGCCAAGGGCGCCTGATCCCGCCGACGACCTCTTCCCCTCCGGCCGCTGGCGCGGTTTCCAGCGCTGTGATGCCCACGGCCGAGCGCCGATGGACCTCCACCTGGAGTTCGTGAAGGGCGTCGTGACGGGCGAATCGCTCGAGCCCGCGAGCGGGATCGTCCGAATCGTCGGGACCTACCACACCGACATCCTCGAGGTCCGGATGACCCTCCACTTCGAGGACCCCGCCGACCTCGACGACTTCCGCGGATTCCGCGAGGGAAAGGGGATCTGGGGCACCTTCGCCTGCCGGAAATACGGCTGCCGCGGCGGGTTCCAGATCTGGCCGGTCGCGCCCGGCGAGGGCGCGGAAGAGGCCCTCGAGGCCGAGGCGCCGAGTGAGCTCACCACCTCCAACCGGCCCTTGTGATCCCCTCCCCTGCCCGTGTACCATGTCGCGCCTTTCGTGGGACGGACCCGCATCACCCGTACGGAGGACGCGACATGCTGAGCGAATTCAGGAACGAGCCGCTCGTCGATTTCAGCCGCGAAGAGAACATCCGGGCGATGGAAGCGGCCCTCGCGAAAGTCACCTCCGAGCTCGGCCGCGAGGTCGACCTCATCATCGGCGGCGAACGCGTCCGCACGACCGAGAAGATCAAGAGCTTGAACCCGAGCAACCCGAACGAGGTCGTCGGGTACGTCTCGAAGGCGAACCAGGAGCTGGCCCAGCGCGCGATCGACGTCGCGAGCCAGACGTTCGAGTCCTGGCGCCGCGTCTCCCCCCACTCCCGCGCCCGCATCCTCTGGCGCGCCGCCGGCATCCTCCGCCGCAGGAAGTTCGAGATGTTGTCGATGCCGAGATCGTTGGCGAGCACGTAGTAGTAGGTGTCGCACGACACCACGATCGATTTGTACATGTTGACCATGCCGTGGCCGCCGGCCTTGTCGTCGCGGAAGATGTGTCCGCCCAGATTGAAAAACCCCGGATCCCTGATCGCCTGCTCGGGCCGGCGCTTGCCGTAGGCGAGCGCCGCGAGCGCCATGTAGGGTTTGATGGTCGAGCCCGGCGGGTAAGTGCCGGCAAGCGCGCGATTCAGCATCGGCACGTCGATCGACTCGTTGAGATCTTTCCAGCTCTGCGGATCGATGCCATCGACGAACAGATTGGGATCGAAGCCGGGCTTGGAGACCAGCGCCAGCACGCCGCCGGTTGCGGGATCGATCGCGACCAGCGCGCCTCGCTTGTCGCCGAACGCGCGGGAGGCGACTTCCTGCAGCCTGGCGTCGAGCTTGAGCGCCAGATTGTCGCCCGACACC
>Ga0082335_1007142_pt1 | contig 13769 bp, 8 predicted proteins | sample Subgrocontami58m_FD_72375 | JGI IMG/M metagenome (GOLD analysis project Ga0082335, IMG submission 72375) | Subsurface groundwater microbial communities from S. Glens Falls, New York, USA - GMW37 contaminated, 5.8 m (SPADES assembly) (version 2) ...
CCGGGCGGCCTACTGCTGCGTCCGCAGGACGCGCCAGCAGACCGACCGGCGAGCCGTAGGCGAAGCCGGGCGGCCTACTGCTGCGTCCGCAGGACGCGCCAGCAGACCGACCGGCGAGCCGCAGGCGAAGCCGGGCGGCCTACTGCTGCGTCCGCAGGACGCGCCAGCAGACCGACCGGCGAGCCGCAGGCGAAGCCGGGCGGCCTAACGGCGCGTGGGGAGCGGCCGAGGGGTGGCGGTGGGGCCGCCGGTGCGCCGCGGGGTCGGCGTCGCGGTGTGCGTCGCTCGTTCGGCCGCGCGGTGCGCGCTCTCGGCGCCCTTGCGGGCACGCTCAGCCGCGACCTTGGCCGCGACCGGATCGACCGTGCGCGCCGCGCGCTGGCTCGCGCGCGGGCTCGGGGTGGGACTCGGGCTCGGACTCGGCGTCGGAGACGCGCCGAGCGGAGACCGCGCGGACCCGTTCGGCCGCGTCGCCGGCGTGGCGGCAGCGGGGACGCTCGGGCGCGCCGGGGCGCTGACGGTCGGGCGCGGCGATGCGCTGGCGGCCGGCGGACGCAGGCTCGGCGGCGCGGCGATCCGCCAGCGCTCCTCCGCGGCGACGGCCGCACGCTCGCTGAAGGCGGCGGCGCTCGCGGCGATCCGCGCGGCGGCGCTCGCGCCCTGGACCGGTGGCGCGGTGGCGGTCACCGTGACGAGCACCGCCGCGGCGGGCGCCGTGCGCGGATCGGCCGCGAGGCGGGTCGCGACGGAGGCGACCTGCCGGCGCTGCGTCGCGAGGCTGGTCTCGAGCTGGCCGACGAGCGCGGCGGCGCGCGGGCCGGGCGCGACGGTCGCGAGCTCGGCTGCGGCGGTCGCGAGATGGGTCCCGTACGCGCTCGACGCTTCGAGCGCGTCGTCCTCGCGCCCCGCCTCGGCGAGGCGCACGGCCTCGGTCAGCCGATGCTCGGCGATCGAGAGCTCCACGGTCGCGCGATCCTCGGGCGTCGTCGCGAACGCGAGCCGCGCCTGCTCGGTCGCGAGCTTGACCCCGTAGAGCGCTTCGTCCGGCAACGAATCCGCCGCCGCCACGCCGGCGGCGCCGGCGACGCTCGCGAGGATCAGCAGGACGGCGCCGGCCCGGACGAGGACGGAAGCGGGCCGGCCGAGGAGGACGAGCCCGCCGTAGAAGCGATCCGCGAGCCGAGGAGCGCGGGGTTCGAGGTCGCCGAGGACCCGGCGGCGCATCCGCGCCCGGCGGAGGGCGTCGAGTTCGGCAGGCGGAAGGCGCTCGTCGTCGTCGCGTTCGTCGGGCGGACCGTGCACAACTCGCTAACGGCCGGCGGGGGTCCCTGTTATCGGGCCGGTCTGACTTCCGCGGTCACCCTCCTGAGCCGGCGCGGATGGCCGAGACCCGGGCGACCCCCCGGCGGTCGTGCTGGACGTGCCGCGAGCCGGCGATGACTCCGCCTGGAGCGGTGCGAACCGCACCGGGAGCACCATGGTGGACAGGACCGCACCGTCCTGCGTGACGGTCCGGCGCATCTCCTTCCCGTCCGGCCCGGAGGGGTCGAAAGACACCTGGCGCCCCAGAGGGACGCTCCGGAGCTCCCAGGCGACGCTCGTGGCGGCGACCGAGGCGTGCGCGAAGACCGGGTACGCGGTGTCGTTGCGCCAGCCCGGGGTGACGCCCTCGGTCGCGTACCCGGCCGCGAGAGCCGCGGCGAACAGCGCTTCGGCCGGCCGCGCCGGTAGCGCGTCCCCGGCGAACGAGGCCCCCGGGGGCAGCACGAGGTCGGCAACGGCCACCGCCGACCGCGGGTCGCTCTCGTGGTAGCGCTCCGCGAAGCCGATGCGGGTGAGCAGCGGCGCGTCGCGCTCGGCTTGGGCGGTGCCGAAACCGGGGGGCACCGGCACGGTCGCGACCGCGAGCGTGCGCGCCGCGCCCGGATCGACGATCGCGCGCCGGAGCGCCGCGGCGAGTGCGGCGCGGTCCACCGACGCGCCGTCCGCGCCGGGGCTGACCGCGAGCGAGCCGTTCGCGCGGGCGACGTACCCCGCGTCGCGCGCCGGTCGGTCGAGCCGCGCCGCGAGCGCTGCGGCGAGCGCCGCGACCCCTGACGCGTCGGCTTCGACGACGATCCGGAGGCGTGTCGCCGGCGCGAACGCCGCGCTGGGAACGACCGGTGCGTCCCGGGCCTCGAGCGGCACGCGGTGGAGCGTGACGAGCGCCGCGAGCGCGGCGGGCTCGACCCGGAGCGCGGGACCGCCGGCACTCACGACGAGCGGGACGAGCGCCGTGCGCGCGGCGGCGACCGCGTCGGCGAACCGGGCCGGGTCGAGCGCGGGGTGGATCTCGCGGACCGGCAGCGCCACTCGCCGGTCGCCCGGACCCGATGCCGCGCGCAGCGCCGCCTCGAGCGCGCGGCGATCGACGTAGCGTCCCGCGGCCGGCGGCGTCACCTCGAGACCGTCGGGCCCGACGGCGAGCGACCCTTCGACGACCGGCCGCTCGGCCTCTCGGGCGACCGTGTCGATCCAGCGCGCGAGGCGGTCGCCCGTCGCGTGGAGCGGCAGCGGCGCGTGGACCGAGCCGACGAGCGCGTCACGCCAGGCCGCCAGGCGGAGCGCGAGGGGACCCGCCTTCCCGTACCCGAGCGCGGCGCGCATCGCCGCGTCGAGGTCGGGCGAGAGCCCGAGCGTCTCGTCCGACGCGAGCCACGCGCGTCCGTCGAGGGCGACCTCGATCGCGGCCGGTGGCCGCTCCGCGGCGATCGTCGCGAGGCGCGCGCGGAGCGCCGCCGCGTCGAGCGAGCCGACCGCCACGCCGCCGACCGTGAAGCCGGGGAGGACGCGATCCGCGTACTCAGCGTCCAGCGAGCTCGCGGCGATCGTCGCGAGCGCGAGGAGGAGCGCGGCCGCAAGCGCGGAAACGACGACCGGACGCAGCGCCGTGCGCGGCCCGCGCACGGCGCGCTCGGCGCGCTCGGCGCGCTCGGCGGGAAGGAGGACCGCCGTCATGTGGTCGGAGGATAACCGCGCTACGAGACGAGCACCGCCGCACCGGACGCCTCGTCCGGAAGCACCCATGACGTGCCGACGAGCCAGCGAGCCACCTCTTCCGGGGCCACCGGCCGGCTGTAGTGGAAGCCTTGGATCGCGTCGCAGCCGAAGGCCGCCAGCAGATCGACGGTGGGTCCGTCCTCCGCGCCCTCGGCGACGACGGTCCGACCCAGGCGGTGCGCGAGATCGATCGTGGACCGCACGATGGCCGCCGCGGATTGGTCGGCGCAGATGTCGGCCACGAACGAGCGGTCGATCTTGATCTCGTGCACCGGGAACCGCTTCAGGTACGCGAGCGACGAGTACCCCGTGCCGAAGTCGTCGATCGCGAGCCTCAGGCCCATGTCACGCAGGCGGGTGAGCGTTTCCAGCGAACGTTCGGCCTGCGCCATCAGCGCGCTCTCCGTGATCTCGAGCTTCAGGTCGCCGGGATCGACGCCCCAGCGCCGCAGCGCGTCCCCGACCCGATCGGGGAGCTCCGGGTCCTCGAAATCGCGCGCCGACAGGTTGACCGCCACGCAGGTCGCGCGACCCGCGCGGCGCCAGGTCGCGCTCTGGGAGCACGCCGCGTTCAGGACCCAGTGCGTGAGGGGCCGGATGAGCCCCGTCTGCTCCACGAAGGGGATGAACCGGTCCGGGCCGACCAGGCCGCGCGTCGGGTGCCGCCAGCGGACGAGCGCTTCGAAACCGCGGATCCGGCGCGTGAGCGGCTCGACCTCGGGCTGGAAGTGCAGGAGGAGCTCGTCCCGCTCGATCGCCTGCCGGAACTCGCCCATCAAGAGGAGTCGGTCGCGGATCTCGAGCTCGTCGGTCGCCGTGTACAACGCGTAGCCGCTCTTGTTCCGCTTCGCGACGTACATGGCGGCGTCCGCGCGCTTGATGAGCGTGGACGGGTCGCTGCCGTGGTCCGGGAAGAGGGTGATGCCCGTGCTGCCGTCCACGTTGAGCGTCAGCTCGTCCACCAAGAACGGCGCCTCGAGCGAGCGCTGGATCTTCCGTACGGCGACGACCGCCTGCTCGGGACCGTCGGCGGTCGGCAGGAGCACCGCGAACTCGTCACCGCCGAACCGCGCCACGGTGTCGGATTCGCGCAGGGCCCGGCGGACCCGATCGCCCACCGACACGAGCAGACGATCGCCGATCTGATGCCCGAAGGTGTCGTTGATCTCCTTGAAGCGGTCGAGGTCCATCACGGCGACGGCGAACGTCTTGCGGAACCGGCTCGCCGCCAGGATCGCCTGCCGGAGGCGGTCCTGGAACAGGATGCGGTTCGGCAAGCCCGTCAACGCGTCGCTGAGCGCCTGGACCTGGAGCTCGGCCACGAGCTCCCGGTTCTTCTCCTCGCGCTCGGCGAGCGCATGGGTCATCGTGGCGAACGCGCGCTCGAGCGTCCCGATCTCGTGCGGGGATCGCTGCTCGACGCGCGTGGCGAGGTCCCCGGACTCGATCCGCTGCGCCGCGCTCGCCAACCGCGAGAGCGGTGCCGTGATGTCGCGCGCCGAGCGGAACGCGACGAACGCGATCCCGACGAAGAGCGCGGCCGAGAGCGCGAGCACCGTCGCGAGAACGGCGCGGTGGGCGGCTTCCACGGGGTCGAGCGGCAGGTACACGCCGAGGACGCCGAGCCGATCCTGCTGTGTCTCGACGATCGTGTAGATGACGAAGTAGGCGTGCTCGCCGATCGTCATCGCGCGGACGACCTGCTGGCCCGGCGCGCGCTCGACCTCCGCCGCCGGCGCGAGCGCGCCCGGCCCATCGCCGGTGAAGGTCGAGGAACGCACCCTGCCGTCCACGGCCAGCGCCAGCTGCGGCGTGAGGCCGGCCTCGCGCGAGCGCGTCTCCGCCTGCCGCTGGATCGACTGGAGGAACGACGCGTCCAGCGGCGTTCCCACCTCCACGACGCCGATCCGCGTCCCGGCGCGGTCGCGCAGGGGCGCGACCGCCCGCAGCGTGAGCCCGTTCGCGTCGTCGTCGATCATCCAGCTCCGGTCCACCCGAGCCTCGATCCGTCGGAGCAGCTCCGGCGGCACGAGGTCGCCGTCGCGCGGATCCTGCGCGCCGGCGATGATGGCGCCGCTCAGGCTGGCGAGCTTCACGGTGTCGAGCTGGAGCCGCGACTTCAGGGGCAGCAGCTCGGCGATCATCTGCCGACGGTCGCCGGACGCGAACGCGTCGCGCGTCTGCTGCAGCTCGGCGATGAGGCTCGCGTAGCGGGTCGTCTGGGCGACGTGGTCGCCCAGGTCCTTGGCCGCCTGCTTCGCCAGCAGCTCGCTCTCCTGCTGGAACCGTTCGAGGATGAGCCGGTCGGAGAGGTTCGTGACCACGAGGGCGATCACGGCGAGGGGCAGCAGCGCCACGAGGAGCATGCGGACGAGGAGCGTCCGCATGAGGCCGGGTGCGAGCGGCCCATCCCGGAGCATCGGCTCAGAGACCGTCGATGATCCGCTGACCCTCGGGGCTGCGGACGAAATCGAGGAACGCCCGGATCGCCGGCCTCTGCCCTTCGGCGCGGAAGACGAGGTGGAGCGGACGCCGGATCTTGTAGGCGCCGCTCGCGAGGTTCTCCCTGGACGGCGCCACGCCGTCGATGCTGAGCAGCCGGAGCGTCTGGTCACCGCGCGTGCGCGAGGAGACCGTGACCATGCCGATCGAGCCCTTGAACGAGCGGATGGCCGTGATCGTCTCCTCGAGCTCGTGCACCTCCAGGACGTCGCTCCCGTACGCGGGCCTGCCGTCGAAGAAGAACGACTCGAACGCCGTCCGGGTCGACGCGCCGGCCTCGCGCAGCAGGACGGTGATCTTCCCCGGCGCGCCGCCGACGGCCGACCAGTCGGGGACCCCGCCGCCGTAGATCTCGCGCACCTGCCGGCGGGTCAGGTCCTTCAGGGCATTGGCGCTGCTGACGGCGACGGCGGTGCCGGTGACCCCGAGCGGCAGGGTCTGCACGGTCCCGCGCTCTTGGTCCTTGAGGTCGCGGCTGATCATGCCGAGATCGACCGCGCCCGAGGCGGCGAGGCTCACGCCCGCGTCCGACCCGACGTCCTCGATGGTCCAGCTGACGCCGGGGTGCAGCTTCGCGAATGCGTCGGTGAGCGCGTTCACCGGCTCCAGCGCGCCCCCGCCCCCGCTCATCCGGTATCGGCCGGCGAACGGGTCGGCTGTGGGCGAGGCGGGCGCCAGCCCGCCGCACGCGCCGCCCACGAGCGCCGCGACGAGCGCGCACGACAGGACTCCCCACGCGCGGGTCAAGTCCCGGCGACCCTTCCGTGACAACTTCGGCTGAACAGGTACTGAAGGATAGGTCCGGCCCGTGCGGGCAGGAGCACCGGAATGCCCATCCCGCCGTCGTTTCCGGTATCAGATCGGTAGCGAGTCGGCGACATTCCGCAGAACACCCTGCGCCTGGGCGCCCACGACTACAAAGGAACCGGCCCGGTACCCCAGGGGAGCAGGGGACACCGGGCCGGTCAAGGCTGAACTGGCCGGCGGGCGGGCCGGCCAGGGCCTCACATGGGGATCAGGACGGCTCGTCGGCGCGGACGCTCATCAGGAGCAGCCGCTCGTCGAGCCGCAGTTCTCGCACTTGTGGCAGGTGCCGCTCCGGATCATGAGGAAGCCACAGTTCGAGCAGGGCGGCGCGTCGGGTGTCGAGTTGAGGCGCATCGCTCCCGGCCCGTCCGAGGGGCCGCCGGGAAGCGGTGGCTGGGCTTGAACGAGCTTGTGGAGCAGCTCGAGCTGCGGACCCGGATCGGCGATCGCCGCGGACCGCACGAGACCGAGGTTCGTCTTGTCCTCCGCGGAGAGGAAGCGGTTGCCGAGCCAGCGGAAGATGTAGTCGACGATCGAGTTCGCGAGGCCGATCTCCGGGTTGCCCGTCCAACCGGACGGCTCGAAGCGCATGTAGCCGAACTTCTCGACCATGTGCGCGAGCGGCACGCCGTACTGGAAGAGGAGCGAGATGCTCGTCGCGAAGGCGTCGGCCATCCCGGAGAGGGTGGAGCCCTCCTTCGCCATGGTGACGAAGAGCTCGCCCGGGCTGCCGTCCTCGAAGAGGCCCACCGTGATGTAGCCCTCGTGGCCCTCGATCCGGAACTTGTGCGTGAGCGAGGCACGGGTGTCGGGCAGCCGCCGGCGCTCCATCCGCACGACCACCGGCGCGGCGACCGACTCCTTCTTCGCGTTCGAGGTCTCCTTGCCGGTGGAGAGCGGCTGGACCTTCTTGCTGCCATCTCGGTAGATCGCCACGGCCTTGAGGCCGTGCGTCCACGACTGGACGTAGGCGTCCATCACGTCCTCGACCGTCGCGGTCTCCGGCAGGTTCACGGTCTTGCTGATCGCGCCGGTGATGAACGGTTGGACCGCGCCCATCATCTTGATGTGGCCCATATGCGAGATCGACCGCGTGCCGTTGGGCGCCAGGAAGGCGCAGTCGAAGATGTCGAGGTGGTCGTCCCTGAGGGCGGGCGCGCCCTCGATCGTGCCCTGCTGCGCGATGTAGGTGGTGATCGCGCCGACCTCGGTCTCGGTGTAGCCGAGCTTGCTCAGCGCGCGCGGCACGGTCTGGTTCACCAGCTTCAGCAGGCCGCCGCCCACGAGCCTCTTGTACTTCACCAGCGCGATGTCCGGCTCCACGCCGGTCGTGTCGCAATCCATCATGAAGCTGATGGTGCCAGTGGGGGCGAGGACGCTCGCCTGCGCGTTGCGGTAGCCGAGGCGCGCGCCGAGCGCGACGGCGTCGTCCCAGGCGCCGCGGGCGGCCGCGAGGAGGACGCGGGGCGCCTGCGCGTCGTCGATCCGGTAGGCGGCGTCGCGATGCTTCCCCATCACGCGGTCGTGGGCCGCGCGGTTGCGCGGGTACTCCTCGTACGGTCCGACCGCCTCGGCCATCCGTGCCGACTGCGCGTACGCCTCGCCGGTCATGAGCGCGGTGATCGCGGCCGCGTAGGCGCGACCGGCGTCGGAGTCGTACGCGAGGCCGCGGTCCATGAGCAGCGCGCCCAGGTTCGCGTAGCCCAGGCCGAGCTGCCGCATCGCCTTCGCATTCTTCGTGATCTTCGCGGTGGGGTAGTCGGTGAAGCCGACCATGATCTCCTGCGCCGTGAACACGACGTCGACCGCCTTCGCGAAGCGCCCGCTGTCGAACTCGCCGTCGCGGTCGATGAAGCGCATGAGGTTGAGCGAAGCGAGGTTGCAGGCCGAGTCGTCGACGTGCATGTACTCCGAGCAGGGGTTCGAGCCGTTGATCCGGCCGGACGCCGGGCAGGTGTGCCAGTCGTTGATCGTCGTGTCGAACTGCATGCCCGGGTCACCGCACTGCCAGGCGGCCTCGGCGATCTCGCGGAGGAGCTCGGACGCGCGGGCGGTCTCCAGAACGCCGCCGTCGCCCACGGCCTTCAGCGGCCACGGCGCGTCGGCGAGCGCCGCGCGCATGAACTCGTCGGTCGCGCGCACGGAGTTGTTCGCGTTCTGGAACTGGATCGACTGCCAGGCCTCGCCGTTCAGGCCCATGTCGTAGCCCTGCTCGCCGAGCGCCCAGGCCTTCTTCTCTTCCTTCGCCTTGCACCAGATGAACTCGCGGACGTCGGGGTGGTCCGAGTTGAGGATGACCATCTTCGCCGCGCGGCGGGTCGTGCCGCCCGACTTGATCGAGCCGGCGACCGAGTCCGCGCCGCGCATGAACGACACCGGTCCGGAGGCGAGGCCGCCACCGGAAAGGTGCTCGCGGCTCGAGCGGATCGTCGAGACGTTGACGCCCGAGCCCGAGCCGCCCTTGAAGATGACGCCCTCGGTCTTGAACCAGTCGAGGATCGAATCCATCGAATCGTCCACCGACAGGATGAAGCAGGCCGAGGCCTGCTGACGAGTGCCGGCGACGCCGATGTTGAACCAGACCGGCGAGTTGAACGAGGCGTGCTGGTGGACCATCAGGTAGCGCAGCTCGTCGGCGAAGACCGCGGCGTCCTGCTCGGACGCGAAGTAGCGCCCCGTGCGACCCCAGGCCGCGATCGTGTCGACGACGCGGTCCACCATCTGACGGACGCTGGTCTCGCGCTCGGGCGAGCCGAGCTTGCCGCGGAAGTACTTCGAGGCGACGACGTTCGTCGCGGTCATCGACCAGAACGTGGGGACCTCGACGCCCTTCTGCTCGAAGACGTTGCCCGCTTCGCCCGGGATGACCGCGTCGCGGAGCTCCCACTCGACCTCGTCGTACGGGTGGACTCCTGCGCGCGTGAAGAAACGCGGGACCGAGAGCCCGCGGCGGCTCTGGTCGTCGGAGAGGTCGGCGCGTGGAAGTTCGGCGATCGCCATTTTCTTGGTCGCTCCCTACGTACTTAGCGGTCGGTCGCGGGAGAAGGACGCAGGGCCGGCCCGATGGCCGGAACGGGATCAAGCAGGAGGAGCAGCCGCTCCTGGTCGAGGCGGTCGAACGCGAAGGAAGCGGAAGCGGAAGCGGAAGCGCGGGTCATCGTGCCCCTCCTGATTCGTTCCCTGCCACACACTACATCTCGCGTCGTGTACCACACCCGGCACAACATCCAGTGTGTGCGCAGGTGGCGAACGATACGCACGTTGCGAGGGCTGTCAAGGGGGCTAATTGGTACATCCGGAGTGGCGAAACACCCGCTACCGCGCGTGGTGGCGGGGGGCCGCTCGGAACCGCCGGCTCCCCCATATGCTCGTTCGCGGTGCGCACGTACCGCGTCGGGCTCTCCCAGATCGACCCCACGGTGGGCGACCTTGCCGGCAACGGTGAGCTCATCCGCGCGGGCATCGCGGCCGCCCGCGATGCCGGGTGTGCCCTCGTCGCGTTCCCCGAGCTCGCGGTCACCGGCTACCCGCCGGAGGACCTCGTCCTGCGACGCTCCTTCTGCGAAGCGTCACGCGCCGCGCTCGCCGCGCTCGCACCCGCGACGCACGGCATCGTCGCGATCGTCGGCTTCGTGGACTGGGCCGACGACGCCTACAACGCCGCGGCGGTGCTCGCCGACGGGGCGTGGATCGACACGTACCACAAGCATCGCCTGCCGAACTACGGCGTCTTCGACGAGGAGCGCACCTTCGCGGCCGGCGAGCGGCTCCCGGTCTACCGGGCGGGCGGGCTCTCCTTCGCGGTGACGATCTGCGAAGACCTCTGGTACGCGGGCCTGCCGCTCGACGTGCTCGCCCTGGAGGGCGCGGAGCTCTGCGTGAACCTCAACGCCTCGCCCTACCGCCGCGGCCGCCTCGAGGAGCGCAGGCGGATGGTCGCGACGCGCGCCGCCGACAACGTCTGCGCGATCGCGTACGTGAACGCCGTCGGCGGCCAGGACGAGCTCGTCTTCGACGGCGGCTCCTTCGCGTGCGGACCCTCCGGCGCGATCCTCGGCACGGGCCCGCAGTTCGTCGAGGACCTCGTGCTCATCGACGTCGACCTCGACGACGTCGGCCAGCGCCGGCTCCACGACCCGCGCCGGCGCGCGATGCGGCGCGAGCGCCGGACCGCCGAGGCGGTCGAGCACGTCAGCCTGCCCTTCACGCCGGCGACGGCCGGCGGACCGCCGCGTCGGCCGCAGGCCGCCGCCCTCGACCCCGAGGAGGAGGTCTGGCAGGCGCTCGTGCTCGGCACCCGCGACTACCTCGCCAAGAGCGGCTTCCGCGAAGCGGTCGTCGGGCTCTCCGGTGGGGTCGACTCGGCCCTCGTCGCGGCGATCGCGGTGGACGCGATCGGCGCGCCGAACGTCGTCGGCGTCGCGATGCCGAGCCGCTTCTCGTCCGGACACTCGCGCGAGGACGCCGCGGCGCTCACGGCAAGCCTCGGGATCCGGTTCCTCGAGATCTCGATCGAGCCGGCCCACGCCGCCATGCTCACGATGCTCGCCGGGCCGTTCGCGGGCACCGCGTCGGGCCTCGCCGAGGAGAACCTCCAGGCCCGCCAGCGCGGCAACGTGCTCCTCACGCTCTCGAACAAGTTCGGCTGGATCGTGCTCACGACCGGGAACAAGAGCGAGATGGCGACCGGCTACGCGACGCTCGCCGGCGACATGGCCGGCGGCTTCGCCGTCATCAAGGACGTCCCGAAGACCGTCGTCTACCGCCTGGCGGCCTGGCGGAACCGGAGCGCCGGCCGCGCGCTCATCCCGGAGCGGATCCTCGCGAAGCCGCCGAGCGCGGAGCTGCGCCCCGACCAGCTCGACGCCGACTCGCTCCCGCCGTACGAGGTCCTCGACCCGATCCTCGAGGCGTACGTCGAGGGCGACCGGACGCTCGAGGAGATCGTCGCGCTCGGCCACGACGCGACGACCGCCCGGCGCGTCATCGATCTGGTAGACCGGGCCGAGTACAAGCGCCGCCAGGCGCCGCCCGGCGTGAAGATCAGCCCGCGGGCCTTCGGCCGCGATCGCCGCTTCCCGCTCGCCTCACGCTGGCGCGGGGTCTAGGGGCCGCCGTCAGGCCCGCACGGCCTCAACGGCGCGCGCCGCGACGACGAACGCGCGCACGCCGGCACGCAAGTCTTCCTCGGCGATGTTGAGCGGCGGGATGAAGCGCGTCACCTGATCGTGCGCGCCGCACGAGAGCAGGAGCACGTTCTGCTCGAGGGACTTCGCGATGGCGTCCTTGTTGACGGCCTTGTCGTCGAACTCGACGGCGACCATCGCGCCGAGGCGGCGGATCTCGCGCACGCGCGGGTGCGCCCGGAGCGGGGCGAGCTCCTCGACCATGAGCGCGCCGAGCAGCTCCGCGCGCTCGACGAGCCCTTCCTCGCGGAGCACCTGGATGGTCGCGAGGCCGGAGGCGCACGACACCGGGTTGCCGCCGAACGTCGACCCGTGGGTCGAGGTGCGCCAGCCTTCGTGGAGCCGGCGCGGCGCGAGGACCCCGCCGAGCGGCAGCCCGCCGCCGAGTGCCTTCGCGGTCGCGATGACGTCCGGCGTGACGCCCAGCCGCTGAGCGGCGAACCACGCGCCGGTCCGGCCCAGGCCGGTCTGCACCTCGTCGAAGATGAGCAGCGCGCCGATCCGGTCGGCGAGCGCGCGGAGCGCCTGGAGGAACGAGGCGGGCGCGGCGGCGTAGCCACCCTCGCCGAGCACCGGCTCGATGAGGATCGCGGCGACGTGCTCGGGCGGCACCTCGTGCTCGAGCATGAGCTCGAGCTCCTCGAGGCAGTGCGCGGCGCAGGCCTCGCCGTCGTGCGGCCCGCCGACCCTGCAGGCGAGCGGGTACGGGAAGGGCGCGACGTAGACCTCGGGCAGCATCGCGCCGTAGCCGCGCCGGTAGGCCGCCTTGGAGGTCGTGAGGCTCGCCGCGCCGAAGGTGCGGCCGTGGAACCCGCCGCGGAAGACGAGGACCGCCTCGCGGCCGGTTGACTGCCGGGCGAGCTTCACCGCGGCCTCGACCGCCTCGGCGCCCGAGTTGCCGAACATCACGGTGTCGAGACCGGCCGGCGCGATCCTGGCGAGCTCCTCGGCGAGCGCGACGTACGGCTCGTAGACGGCGACCCCGATCGAGAGGTGGCTGAAGCGACGCACCTGCTCGACCACCGCGGCAACCACTTTCGGGTGCGCATGGCCGACCGGGGTCACCGCGATGCCGCAGGTCAGGTCGAGGATCCGCCGCCCGTCGCGGGTGAAGAGCCAGGAGCCCTCCGCCCGGTCCACCGGCATCCAGGTGTAGTGCCCGAGCACCGGCGACAGCACCGCCCGTGCTCGCGCCTCGAGGGGGTCCATGGTCCAAGTCTAACGCGCGGCGCGCCGGTGGGTGATTGAATACGGGCGTGTCCGCATCCGCGCCGATCCCGACCGTGACGGTCGAGATCGTCGACGACCACTTCCTCTTCGCGCAGGCGCTCGGCGGCGTCGTTGGCGAGCAGCCGGGGTGGACGGTCGTCGGCCTCGCGGTGACCGCGCCGCAGGCGCTCGCCATCGCGAAGGAGCGGCAGCCGCAGGTCATCCTCCTCGACTACCACCTCCCGGGCGCGGACGCGGACGCGCTGATCCCCCGTCTGCGCCAGGTGGCCCCGAGCGCCAAGATCATCATCCTCACCGGCGACACCAGCGACGGCGCTCGGCGGAACTCCCAGGCCGCTGGTGCCAACGGCTTCCTGACCAAGGAGACCGCGGTCGACGACGTCATCGAGATGGTCGGCGCGGTCCTCCGCGGCGCGACCGCGACCGGGCCTCCCCTCGCGGAGCCATCGGCGCCGACCACCGAGGCCCCGGTGCGGCCGCTGCCGGCGCCGCCGAGCCCACGGGCGGAGGACGTCGCGACCGTCGCCGAGGGGTGGGCCGGATCCGCGCCCGAGCCGGTCGACACGTCGGACGGCGTCTCCGAGGAGCTCATGGAGGCGATCGACGCGCTGCTTCGTGGCACCGGGGGAGCGGTCGCGCCGGGCGTCGAGCGCGAGGCCGACCTGGTCGCACCTGCGGTAGCCGGCCGCGCGATCGCGCTCCAGCAGGTCCGGGGAGAGGCGCCGGGCGATGCCCTCGTCCAGGCGAGGACCGTCTCCACGGAGGCGCCCGACGGGCGGAGCGCAGCGGACCAGGCCACCGCGGAGCGCGGCGGCGAGGTCTGGTCCCGGCGCCTCGAGGCGCTGGCGCCATCGGTGCGCGCGCAGGCGCTCGCGGTCGCGCTGCCGAGCGGCGCCGCCCTGGTGCCGTTCGCGGCGTGGGGTCTCGCGCTCGGGCACGACCCGGCCTGGCTCCAGGGGCCCGTCGGTGCGGCGGGGGGGGCCGCCCTCCCCCCGGGGGCGGGCG
>Ga0082335_1007145_pt1 | contig 13767 bp, 9 predicted proteins | sample Subgrocontami58m_FD_72375 | JGI IMG/M metagenome (GOLD analysis project Ga0082335, IMG submission 72375) | Subsurface groundwater microbial communities from S. Glens Falls, New York, USA - GMW37 contaminated, 5.8 m (SPADES assembly) (version 2) ...
TCGACAGCGCCCAGTGCACGCTGTCGTAGTTCCAGATGTCGATGTCCTTGTCGACCACGATCACGTGCTTGTAGCGCGCATAGGTCGCGCCCCACACCGCGTCCATGACCTGCTGCGGGTGTCCCGGGAACAGCTTGTCGATCTTGACGATCGCCTCGTAGGTGACGTCGCAGCGCATGTCGAGCACGCCGGGCACCAACTCGCGCAGGGTCTTGAACGCAACGGCCTGCGAGGACTTCCCGACCGAAAGCGCGCTGTCGGACGGATACCATTGTTCCCGGGCGCCGAGAAAGATCGGATTCCTGCGATGCGTGATGCGCTGCACCTCGAATACCGGATTGGAGCGCGCCTCCCCGTAATAGCCGGTGTATTCGCCGAATCCACCCTCTATCTTGCGCACCCCGGGCCGCACCACGCCCTCGAACACCCATTCGCTGGTCGCGGGGACGACGATGTCCGACAGCTGGCACTTCACCATCTCGAGCGGCTCTCCGCGCAGCGCCCCGGCGATCTGGAATTCGTCGACATCGGGCGGCGTGCGGGTGCTGGCGCATATGAATACGGTGGGATCGTAGCCGGTGATCACTGCCATCGGCATCGGCTTTCCGAGCTTTTCGTACTTCATGTAATGCTGGCGGCCGTGGGTATATTCCGGCGCGCCCCAGCCGAGCGTATTGCGGCCGAGCGTATGCATGCGGTAGATGCCGGCGTTTAGCACGCCCGATTCCGGGTCCTTGGTGACCGACACCGAAAGGGTTCCGGGGAATTCGCCGCCGTCGTGCTGGTGCCAGACGGTATTGCAGATGCGGTGCAGGTCGATGCTCTTGCCGTTGACCGCGACTTCCTGGCAGGGCGCGTCCTTCACCACGCGCCACGGAACCATCTTCTCGGTGCGCCGTATCCACTCGTGGTTGAAGTCGCTCCACTTGTCGATGCCCAGCGCCCAGAGATAGCGCCGGTCCGTCCCGAGCAGATTGGTCACCATCGGATAGTCGGCGCCCTTGATATTGTCGAACACGATTGCCGGCCCGTGTTCCTGGAGACCCAGGCGCGTGATGCCATTGATCTCCCAGCCCGGATCGACCTGCTCGCGGATGTGCATCACGTCCTTTTTCGACTCGAGAAACGCGAGAAACTCGCGCATGTCGTACCACTTCCGCTTGCCCATTCCGTCTCCTTTCGTTGTTTCCGCGATTGGCTCAGCCGCCCGCGAGGTCCGAGTGATCGATGTCGAGCAGTTCCATCAGCGTTCTCATGTATTCCGACATGCGCGGATGCGAGCGCCGCGCAAACGGATCGTTGCGCTCGGGTATGTCGATCGCAAGCTCGCGCACGATCGTCCCCGGCCGCCGCGACATGACCAGCACACGGTCCGAAAGGGCCACCGCCTCGGAAATGTCGTGGGTGATGAAGAGCGCCGTCTTGTTCTCCTCCGCGAGCACCTGCGCGAGGTCCTTCTGCAGCACCATCTTGGTCTGCGCGTCGAGCGCCGAGAACGGCTCGTCGAGCAGCAGCACCTCGGGGTCCAGTGCCATGGTCCGCGCGAGCGCCGCGCGCTGGCGCATGCCGCCGGAGAGCTGGTGCGGATAATGACCGGCGAAGTCGGCGAGGTGGTAACGCTCGAGCAGCGCGTGGCCGCGACGCAGACGCTCCTTGCGCTCGACGCCCTGGATCTCCTGGCCCAGCTCGACGTTCTCGATGATGCTGCGCCAGGGCAGCAGCAGGTCCTTTTGCAGCATGAAGGCGACGTGCAGGCTCGGCCCCGTGATCTGCGTGCCGTCGAGCAGCACTGTGCCGCGCTTGGGACGGGTGAGGCCGGCGGCGAGATTGAGCAGCGTGCTCTTGCCGCAGCCGCTCGGGCCGATGATGGCAACCACTTCTCCGTCCGCCACCGCGAGCGATACGTCGCGGATCGCGACCAGCGCCGCGCCCCTTCCGCCGCGCGGCGGATATTCCATCGTCACTCCCGTGAACTCGAGGCGGCGGGCGCTGTTCATCATTGTACGGAACAGGGGTGCATCAGCGGATGCGCATCAGCCCTCGGCGGCAAGCTTCTGCCGCAGCGTCTTGCGGTCCACCTTGCCGACGGTGGTGCGCGGCAGCTCGGCGACCAGATAGATCTTCGACGGCACCTTGTAGCGGGCGAGGTTCGACATGCACCAGGCGATGAGGTCCTCGGCGCTCGCGCGCGCGCCCTCCTTCAGCACCACGTAGGCGCGCATGGATTCGCCGTAGTAGGCGTCCGGCACGCCGGAGGCCGCCGCCTCCTTCACGTCGGGGTGCGAGAACAGCACCTCGTCGACCTCGCGCGGATAGACGTTGAAGCCGCCGACGATCGCCATGTCCTTCTTGCGGTCGCGGATGGTGAAGTAGCCCTGCGCGTCGAACTCGCCTATGTCGCCGGTGTACAGCCATCCCTCGCGCAGCGCCTCGGCCGTTTCCTTCGGCCGGTTGCGGTAGCCCGACATGATCTGCGGGCCGCGCGCGCGGATCTCGCCGATTTCGCCGGCGCCGAGCACTTTCGTGCCGGTCTCGACGTCGACGATCTGCAACTCGGTGAGCGGCAGCACCGGGCCGACCGACCCGGGCTTGAGCGCGCCCTCACGCACGTAGGTGAGCACGGGTCCGGCCTCGGTCTGACCGAAGCCCTCGAGGATCGGCGTGCCGGTGGCCGCCTGCCAGCGGCGCAGGGTCTCCTCGGGCAGCGGCGCCGAGCCCGAGTAGGCGGTGCGCAGCGCCGAGAAATCGGTCGCCGCGAAAGCCTCATGGGCGAGCAGTCCGATGAACACGGTGGGTCCGGCCGGGAGCCGGGTGATGCGCTCGCGCACCAGCAGCTCGAGCAGCACATCGGGCCTGTAGCGCGGCATGATCACGAGCTTGCCGCGGCAGTAGGCGGCAAGGTGAAGGCACATCGCCACGGCAAAAACATGAAACAGCGGCATCATGCACAGGATGCTCTCGTCGTCGGGGCGCGTGGGCAGCGCCGCTTCGCGCTGGCTGATGTTCACCGCCATCTGGGCATGTGTGATGTTCACGCCCTTGGGCAGCCCCGTGGTGCCGCCGGTGTACTGGAGCGTGGCGAGATCCCCGGGAGCGGGCAGCGGTTCGGGCAAAGTCAGCACGGCATCGTTCTTCCATGCGTCGAGGCTGCGGCCGGACTTTCCGCCGATGCGGATCGCATGCGGGACCTTGAGCGACGCGCACAGCGGCTCGACGGTCCCCGCCACGTCCTCGTCGTAGATCACGACATGCGCCTCGGCGTCGGCGAGTATGTGCGTGAGCTCGCGCGCGGTGTAGGTGGGGTTGATCGGCACCGCCTGCGCCCCGGCCGCGTGGACCGCAAACATCGCGACCGGGATGTCGAGAGAGTTGCCGCAGACGAGCGCGACGCGCCCGCCGCGCGCGCCCAGCGCCGCCAGCTCGCGCGCGAAACCGGCCACGCAGCGCAGGTATTGCGCGTAGCTGAGCTGCCTGTCCCCGCAGACCAGCGCCGGCGCGCTCCCGGAGCGCGCCGCCGCGTCGGCCAGCATGTGGACCACCGTCGGGTGGACCCGGGGAAGGACGCTGGTATCCCAGCTCCCGGCCATATTTCCCCCTACGCAGTCATAGCCGGAACCAAACAGGTCGGCTCGCTTTGCCATCCATAATCTCCCGATTTTGGGAAGTTGCGAAGTTGCAGCTTCCCAAAATCGGGAGACATATACAAACTCAAAATCTTCGCCAATTCTGCCAAAACTTGCGTCACAAGAGACTCGTTACCAGCCCGGAGGCCGCGACACGGTGATGTGCGGCGCCACTTCCTCTTCGGTCGGGATCCAGTCGACCTTGATGAGCTTGCCCTTGGGATGGAGCTGGTGCGCGCCGCGCCCTTCCTTGCAGCCCTTCTTGCGCAGCTTGGCGCGCGCCACCGCGGTCGCCTTCTCGTCGATGCGGTAGTCGAGCGCCTCCCGGTCCACGACCTTGATCACCACGCCGTAATACTCCTTCGCGGCCTCGACCGAGAGCCACTCGTCCATCACGTCCTCGAGCACCAGCTTCTGATCGCGCTCGAGCGGGTTGCCGAAGCCGCCGCCTCCGGAGGACGCGTAGAAGATCTTGTCGCCCTTCTTCAGCTCCACGCCCGTGGCGTACATGCCGGCGTTGAATTCCTTCTTCGTCCCCTTGTTGATGATCAGGTTGCAGCCGCCGCCGTTCAATCCGCCCGAAAGGCCGAACGGCGTGAACTTCTCGCGGTCGCCGTGGATGGTCATGGTGACGTCGGTCAGCACGGTGAGCTCGCGCAACAGCGCGAAGCCGCCGCGATACGTGCCGTGGCCGCAGGAGTCCGGCCGCGCCTCGTAGCGCGTGTAGAGCACCGGGAACCAGCGCTCCTCCAGTTCCTGCGGTATCGTGCGGGCGTTGCAGAAGCGCATGAAGATGAGCGACTTGCCGTCCTTGTAGGTGCGGGCATTCTCGCCGCCCACCGCGTAGGTGTACTGCACGAATTGCTTCTTGGTGCGCGGATTGAACCCGCCCATGCAAAGGTTCGTCAGGCTGACCGCGGCCGGGTAGACGCGCCAGGGCTGCACCTTGCCCAGCGGTCCCGCGAGGCAGGCGATGGTCACCGCTTCCACCTTGTCGAACGCGCCCGATGCATAGCCCGTTGTGGGCGCGGGTTCGACCACGTCGACGCACGTGCCCTTCTTCGAGATGATCTCCAGGTTGCGGATGATGCCCTCGTTGAGGGGAAACAACTGCGGGAAGCAGATCATGAAGCCGAGGTAGTTGCCGCCGGTGAGCGTGGCGTAGCTGCAGCCCCAGGAGCCGCGCGGCGACGGCCCGCAATCGGTCCAGTCGAAGCGGAGCTTGGTGCCCTTCTTGGTCATGCGGCAGTGCACGCGGATGGGCGGCTTGCCGGGAGTCATGACGTCCTGGTCGCCGAAGTCCTCGAACTCCCAGCTGCCGTCGGGAAGCTGCTCGAGCTCGGCCAGCATCAGCCGCTCGGTGTAGTTGAATTGCTCCTCGAAAGCCTGGTAGAGCGTCTCCTTGCCATAGCGCTCGCAGAGTTCCTTCACCCGCCGGTCGATGAGGCGCGAAGCTTCGTACTGCGCCTGCAGGTCGGCGCGGCGCTCGGTGGAGGACCGGATATTGATGGCGATGAAGGAAAACAGCTCCTCGTCGAGCTTGTCCTCCTTGTACAGGCGGATCGGAGGAATGCGGATCCCTTCGGCGTAGCAGGTGGTCGCCTCGGGGTTGAAGGTGCCCGGCATCGGGCCGCCCATGTCGGCCCAGTGGATCACGGTGCAGCCGAAGGCGACGATCTCGCCCTGGTGGAATATCGGCCGGATCAGGCGCGTGTCGTTGACATGCGAGCCGGTGCGGTACGGGTCGGAGAACAGGAACGTGTCGCCGGGCTTCATCGTGTGCAGCGGTATAGACTTGATGAGCTCCTTCACCGAGGGGCCGAACGAGGCGTAATGCGCCGCGGCGTCGGTGTGCCCGTGCGCGACCAGCCTGCCGTCGCGCGTGAGCAGCGCGTTCGAGCGGTCCCGGCCCATGCCGACCACAGGGTGGTAGGCAACGCGCTCGATGGTGGTCGAGGCCTCGTAGCAGGCCGCGACGAAGGCGTTCCTCAGCACCTCGAACGTGATCAGGTCCATTCCGATGTTGGACGAATTGGCGAGTTTTTCCTTGACGCCTCCGACCGGAGCGCTCGGCTGGCCGTGCTTTGCTTTCTTGCTTGCCTTGGTGTCCATGGTCCCTCCTACCGATCCACGCGAATGATCAGGTTGCCGTACTTGTCGACGCTGCAGTGCGTATGCGGCGGCATCACCGTGGTGGTATCGGGCTGCTCGATGATCGCCGGCCCGTCGAAGCTCGCTCCGACCGGCAGTTTCTCGCGCTCGTAGATCGTCGCCTGGATGAATCCGCTGTCGCGGAACCAGACCTTGCGCGATCGCTTCTTCGCCTGCTCGAGCGTGGTGTCGCGCTTCACCTCGGGCAGATCCGGCTTCTGCAATTTCCCGCGCGCAATGACCCGCAGGTTCACCAGTTCCACCGGCGCGTAGCCCGGGGGCAGCGTGTAGCCGTAGGCGAGCTGCATCGCGGTCATGAAGTTCTGCGTGATCCCGCCCAGCTCGTGGATCGGCTCGGGCCCGACCTCGACGGTGAAGAAACGGGCCTGGCTGAAGTATTTCACGTCGACGTAGCGCTCGATCGTGATCTGGTCCGGCCGCATGCCCTCGCGCTCGAGCGTCTTGGTTCCCTTCTTCACCAGCGCGTCGAACTCGCGGTTGAGCTTCTTGAAATCGAGCTCGGCCTCGATCTTGTGCAGGGGCGTGGTGAATTCGTGCTTGACGTCCACCCGGATCGCGCCGAACGCCGAGGCGTAGCCGGGAAGCGGGGGCACGATCACGGTGGTGGCGCCGATCTCCCGCGCGAGGTCGCAGGCATACATGCAGCCGCCGCCGCCGTAGGGCACGATGGCGAAGTCGCGCGGGTCCCAGCCTCGCGATACCGTCTGCAGCCGCATCGCCATCATCAGGTTGGTCATGGCAACCAGGTACATGTTGGCCGCGGCGGCCTCGGCGTCCCATCCGTAATGATCGCCGATCTTCTCCTTCAGCGCCTTGTGCGAAAGCCGGCCGTCGACCTTGATCTCGCCGCCGAGGTAATAATCCGGATCGATGCGCCCGAGCACGATCTGGGTATCGGTGTTGGTGGGCTCGGTGCCGCCGGCGCCGTAGCAGGCGGGCCCGGGCACCGCGCCCATGCTCTGCGGTCCGACGTTGAGCATGCCTCCCTTGTCGACCCAGCCGATCGAGCCGCCGCCCGCGCCGATATAGATGGTGTCAACCGAGGGCAGGCAGCAGGGCACGTTCCACAGGATCTTCCACTCGTGGGTGATCGCGGGCTTGCCCTTGTAGATGATGGAGACATTGTTGGTGGTGCCGCCGGTCTCGAAGGCGATCACGTTCTCGAATCCGGCGAGCGAGCCGATGTATCCGGCGAGGCCCACTGCGCCCGACACCGGCGAGGAGTGGAAGGTCTTGGCCGGAAATTTCACCGCCTCGTCCATGCCGATGACGCCGCCGCCGGAGGTGGTGACGAGGATCGAGCCAGCGTAGTTCCAGTCCTTTTTCAGCCGCCGCGACAGCCCGCCGAGGTAGTTCTTGAGGATCGGCGAGATGTAGGCGTTGAGCACCGTGGTGCAGGTGCGCTCGAACTCGAGCATCTGCGGAAGCACTTCGTGCGACAGCGTGACGTCCAGATCGGGCAGTTCCTCGTGCAGGATCTCGCGGGTGCGGATCTCGTGCACCGGGTTCATGAACGAATCCATGTACACCACGGCCACCGACTCGATGCCGCGCTTCTTGATCATGCGCGCGGCGCGGCGCACCTCGGCCTCGGCGAGCTTGGCGACGACCTCCCCGTAGGGACTGATGCGCTCGCGTATGGTGAGTACGTTCCTGCGCGGAATGATCAGCTCGGGGGGGTCCCAGTCCAGCTCGAATGCGGAAATCCGCTCGGCGCGCCCGCCGCCGAGCACGTCGCGAAAGCCCTCGGTGGTGATGAGCGCGGTCTTGACGCCCTTGCGCTCAAGGATGGCGTTGGTGGAAACAGTCGCGCCGTGACGGAACGACAGCACTTCGTCGCCCTTCAGGCCGGCGCGCTCCAGGCCGTTGATCACGCCGTCGAAGTAGGTCGGCGGCGTCGAGGCCACCTTCCCCAGGCGCTGCTCCCCGGTCTCCAGGTTGACGCCGATGACGTCGGTGAACGTGCCGCCGATATCCGTGCCGACCACCCAGGTTCGCTTGCTCGACATTGCCGACTCCTCCTCTGCTGTGTAGCGTCCCGTCCCGGTGAGATCTCGCCGCTCATTTCGCCGCCCTGGGGGCGGTCTTGTCGCGCGTCGTCCCGCGTGCCTCCGGGCGATGCCGCTCATTACCGAATGTTATTCACTTTTGCGGCTTTGTCAACCGGAACCTGCCGGCCGCGGCGATGCCGCGCCGCACCATTGCAGGTCCCGGCGAATTCCGGCGCTTCAGGCGCGCCGGCGACGGCGCGCCGGCGCGTCGCCGAGCAGCAGCTGACACATGAGCTCGATCGTCTCCCGGCTGCAGTGTCTGCCGGGCCGCAGGTGGTAATTGATAACGAAGCCGTCGAAGGCCATCATTAGCATATGCGCAATTTCGACGCTGCCGAGCGCGCCGCCCCGCCCCGGGGGCAGGGCGGCGCAGATCATGCTCGCAACGTTCTCCTCGACCCATTTGAGCAGCGTCGGGTTGTAGCCTTCTTCCGGCGATGCGGTGGACGCCGCCTGCATCACGTTGTTCGCAAAACCGTTTCGCTCCGCCGGAATGTCGCGCCACAGCGCCTCGAGCAGCGCGCGCAGCCGGCGCCGCGGGTCGCGCACGCGCTCCAGCTCAGCCGCCAGACGCGTCAGGCGCTCGCGCAGCCAGGGGTCGTAGATGGCGTACAGGATCTCGAGCTTCGAGGCGAAGTAGACATAGACGTTGGCGGTGGACACCCCCGCGCCGGCCGCGATCTGCGACAGGGTCGTGCCCTCGTAGCCCCGCCGGCTGAACTGGCGGAACGCCGAATTGAGGATGGCGTCGCGAACCGCGGTTTTCTTGACCTGGGCCATGATTATCGAATCATAATCGGTATTGACAAGCAAGTCACAACGTTTAATATAGGCCGCATCGGGGAAGGGCCGCAGGCCGGGTCGAAAAAAACAAGCGCCGCCCGCCCGAATCGGAGGAGACAGGGTGAGGATCGAAGGCAATTTCGACGTTGCCGCGTCGCGTGACGCGGTCTACCGGCACATCACCGACCCCGGCCTGATGGCCAGGTGCGTGCCCGGTTGCGAGTCGATCGAGCAGGTCTCCCCCACCGGCTACCGCGCGAAGGTCACCATCAGCGTCGGCGGCATCAAGGCCAGCTTCAACCTCGTGGTCGAGGTCACGCGCGAGCAGCCGCCGGGCCTGGTGCTCTCGCAGACCCGCGGCGAGGAAGGCTCCAGGGCCAGCGTGCTCTCCGCCGACAACGAATTGACGCTGGTGGAGCTCGATCCCCTCACCACCCGCGTCAGCTATGCCTCGGAAGTCTCGGTCACGGGCCGGCTCGGCAAGTTCGCCCTCGGGGTGATGAAGAAGAAGGTCGGCGCGATGGGCATGGAATTCGCCGACCGGCTGCGCGAACACATTCAGGCCCAGGCCGTGCCGGCGCAAGCGCCGGGCGAGGCGGAATCACCGGCCATGCCGGCCGCAATTCCGCCGGGCAGAGCTGCGTGATGGACACGGGCCTGTTTCGCCCCGCGTCGGTCGCCGAGGCGCTCGCGCTGCTCGCGCGGCTGCCTGACGCCAAGCTCATTTCCGGCGGGGCATCGCTCGTGGCGATGATCAACGCGCGGCTCGCCGAACCCGCCGCGCTCGTGAGCCTCGCCGGGATCGAGGAGCTGAAGGAAATCGCCGAGGCGCCCGGCGGCGGCTTTCGCATCGGCGCCATGGCCCGCCATCGCGATCTCGCCGCGGAATCGCGTTTCAGCGGCACGCTCGCGGTCCTCCAGATGGCCGCGGCGCAAATCGCCAATGCGACGGTGCGCAACATGGGGACCATCGGCGGCGCCGTGGCGCATGCGGATCCGGGACTCGACTATCCGCCGGCGCTGGTCGCGGCCGATGCGAGAATCGAGATCGCGGCCGCGGCCGGCAGGCGCCGGATGGCCGCGGCCGAGTTCTTCGTGGACTGGTTCACCACCGCGCTGCAGCCCGGAGAAATGGTTTCCGCGGTGCACCTGCCCGCCGCCCGCCCCGGGATCGGCCTGTATCACAAGTTCGCGCGCGTGTCGGGCGACTACGCGACGGTATCCGTCGCGTTGACCATGGTGCGCGAAGGCTCCGCCATCAGCACGCGCGCGGCGATCGGCGGCTGCGGGCCCACGCCGCTGATGCTCGCCGAAGCCAACCGCCTGCTCTCGGGCGATCCCACGGCGGAGGACCTGCGCCGCGCCGGCAATCTGCTGCAGGCCGCGGCCGATCCGGTCGACGACGTGCGCGGCTCGGCCGAGTACCGGCTCATGCTCATACCGCGAATGCTCGCTCGGGCCTTCGACGAGGCGCGACTGCACGCCGGGGCCGCCCGATGAGCGATACCCTGCACGTCACGATCAAGGTCAACGAGCGCAGCGTCGCGTTCGACGTGCCGCTGACCGAGACGCTGCTCACCTCGCTGCGCGACCGCCTCCAGCTCACCGGCGCCAAGCGCGGCTGCAACCAGGGCGTGTGCGGTGCCTGCACGGTGATGCTCGACGGGGTTGCGGTGCGCGCCTGCCTCTCGCTCACCGCGAACTGCGAAGGGCAATCGGTGCTGACCATCGAGGGCACCGGCGCCGATCGCGCCATCGCGGCCCTGCAGGATGCCTTCATCGAGGCGGGGGCGCTGCAATGCGGCTTCTGCACCCCGGGCCAGTTGATCGCCGCGCGCGCGCTGCTCGAGCAGAATTCGGACCCGAGCGTCGAGGAGGTGCAGAAAGGCATGTCCGGAAACCTGTGCCGCTGCACCGGCTACAACAAGATCATCGACGCGGTCCGCACGGCCGCCGGGAAGCTGCACGCATGAGCGCAACATCCGTCGGCAGGCGCGTTCCGCGCCTCGAGTCGCGCGAGAAGGTCGAAGGCCGGGCGCAGTACATCGCCGACCTGTACCGCACCGGGATGCTGCACGGCGCGATCCTGCAAAGCCCGTTCCCGCACGCGCGCATCCGCGGCTACGACCTCGCCGAGGCGCTCGCGATGCCGGGCGTGCACGCGGTCGTCACCGGGGACGACTTCGCCGAGCCCGATCGCATGGGCGCCTTCATCAAGGACGAGCACGCCCTGGCGAAGGGCAAGGTGCGCTACGTCGGCGAGCCCGTCGCGGCGGTCGCGGCCGACACCGAGGCGATCGCGCGCGCCGCGGCGCAGGCGATCCGCGTCGATTACGAGGAGCTGCCGGCGCTGCTCTCGCCCGAGGAAGCGGTCGCCTCCACTGTCCACATCCACGAGGAGGTCGAGCAGTACTTCAAGGTCTTCGATGCCGGCAGCCAGGGCAACCTGTGCTCCCGCACCGAGTTCTCCGAGGGCGACATCGAGCGGGGATTTCGCGACTCCGACCTCGTGTTCGAGAACCGCTTCGAGACCCAGGCCCAGGCGCACGTCGCGCTCGAGCCCTGCGGCGCGCTCGCGGAAGTCGATCCGCAGGGGCGTCTCACCATCTGGTCGGCCAACCAGTCCGTGTTCAGGGTGCAGGCCTGCGTCGCCGAGGCGCTCGGCATTCCGATGACGCGCATTCGCTGCCTGACGCCGCGCATCGGCGGGGCGTTCGGCAACAAGATGGAGCCGCACGTGCAGCCGATCGTCGCGGCGCTCGCGCTGAAGGCGAAGCGCGCGGTGAAGATGATCCTCACGCGCGAGGAGGATTTCGAGATGGTGCGCGCGCGCCATCCGTTCAAGATCCGCATCCGGACCGGGGTCAAGCGCGACGGCACCTTCGTCGCGCGCGAAGTCGAAGTGCTGCTCGACTGCGGGGCGTTCGCCGACGATTCCCCCGGCGTGCTCGGCTTCGGCCTGCTGTGCGCGCGCGGCCCCTACCGCTTTCCGCACGTTCGCTGCCACGGCCGGCTCGTCTATACCAACAAGCTGCGCTTCGGCGCGTACCGCGGCTTCGGCAACCCGCAGGTGAGCCTCGCCGGCGAATCGCAGATCGACGACATCGCCGAGAAGCTCGGCATGGACCCGATCGAGCTGCGGCTGAAGAACATTCTCCGCGGCGACGACCGCGCGCTCGGCGGGCAGATGCTGACTTCCAACGGGCTCAAGGAATGCATCGAGCGCGCGCGGGACGCCTCCGGCTGGGCGAGCGCCGCGCCCGTCCCCGCGAGCCCGGGGAAAAAGCGCGCGCTGGGCTTCGCGCTGTGCGGGCACATCAGCGGGCTGCTCGCCTCCGGCGCAATCGTTCGCATCCTGGAGGACGGCACCGCGGTCCTGAACGTGGGTGCGAACGACATCGGCCAGGGCTCCGATACCGTGCTCTCGCAGATGTGCGCCGAAGCGCTCAAGATCCCGCTGGAGAACGTCGCGTTCGTCAGCCCGGACACCGACGGCTCGCCGTACAACTGGGGCACCACCGCGAGCCGGGTGACGTTCATGACCGGGCGCGCAGTCGTCGGCGCCGCCGCCGAGGTGGAGAAGAAACTCAAGCAGCAGGCCTCCGAAATGCTCGAGTGCGCGGTCGAAGACCTCGAGCTCGTCGCAGGCGGCGCGGTCGCCGTGAAGGGCGTTCCGGAAAAGAAGATCGGATTCTTCGAGATCGCCAAGCGTTCGCACTGGTTCGCGGGCGGTCCCATCATCGGCAGCCATTCGTGGGTGTACGACAACCCGACCCTCGATCCCAAGCGCGCCGCGGCGATCGGGCTGCCGTTCCCGCGCATCGGCGCCTACAGCTTCAGCGCGATCGTGGTCGACGTGGAAGTGGACGAGGTTACCGGCGCCGCGGAGGTGAAGCGCGCCTGGTCGGCGTGCGATGTCGGCCGCGCTATCAACCCGCTGCTGGTCGAAGGGCAGATCGCGGGCGGGGTCGCGCAGGGTATAGGATTCGCGCTGGTGGAGGAAATGGTCTGGGACGGCGCCCGTCTCGCCAATCCCACCCTCATGGACTACAAGATTCCGACGACCCGGGAGGTGCCCTACGAGCTGCATCCGATCATCGTCGAGTCGCACGACGCGGAGGGTCCGTTCGGCGCCAAGGGCGTGGGCGAAGTGGGCCTTGTGCCCGTTCCGGCCGCCATCGGCAACGCCGTCAAGCGCGCCACGGGCGTGCGTCTGTTCAAGTTGCCGTTCACAGCGGAGCGGATTCTGCGCGGCATGCTTGGAACCAAGCAGTAATTGTTTCGGAGGAGAAGAACCATGTTCGACAAGCGCAGGCTTCTGCAATCCGTCGCCGTGCTGGCCGCCGCCGCGGCTCTCGGAGCGCCCGTACGCGCGCAACAGCTCGAGGAAGTGACCTACCTGCTGCCCGCGCCGGCGTTCCTGCCGGCGTTCGGCCCGTGGATGCTCGCGCAGGCGCACGGGTACTACGCGCAGGAAGGCCTCAAGGTGAGTTTCGTCACCGCCAAGGGCGGCGTCGACGTCGCCAAGCAGGTTGGCGCAGGCAATGCCCCGATCGGCGGTGCGATCGGCGACACGCCGATCATCGCGCGCGCCAACGGCGTTCCGATCAAGGCGGTGGCCGTGCTCGGCGGACGCTCGCTGACCCAGCTCGCCGTGCACGACGATCTGGGCATCACCGGTCCGAAGGACCTCAAGGGCCGCACCGTCTCGGTCTGGGCCTACCAGGACACGACTTTCTATGCCTTCCAGGGGATGCTCGCGAGCGCCGGGCTGACCAAGAATGACGTCGATGCACAGGCGGCCGGGCCCGCGGGCGTGTGGCAGCTCTTCGCCGCACGCAAGTCCGACGCGATGGTGGTGGTGCCCGAATGGGCCGCTTCGGCGAGGCAGGCGGGCGCCAAGATGAAGCTCTACTCGTCCGACGACTACTTCAAGAGCATGGCGCAGGCAATCCTCGCCTCCGACGAAACCATCCAGAAGCGGCCGGACCTGGTGAGGAAGCTGGTTCGCGCGACCCTGCGCGGCATGCAGGACATCATGCGCGACCCGAAGGCGGCGGCGCGCGACTACGTTGCCGCCGTGCCGCAGCACAAGGGCCGCGAGGCATTCATCGAGGAGGTGTTCAACCTCTACAACA
>Ga0082335_1007146_pt1 | contig 13765 bp, 4 predicted proteins | sample Subgrocontami58m_FD_72375 | JGI IMG/M metagenome (GOLD analysis project Ga0082335, IMG submission 72375) | Subsurface groundwater microbial communities from S. Glens Falls, New York, USA - GMW37 contaminated, 5.8 m (SPADES assembly) (version 2) ...
TAAACTCATCGGGATAATGTCCTCTGTCATCACGAGGCCCTCCTTGGAGGGTCATGATAGCTTGTCTTTGACCGGACAATTCTATTTTGGTCAAAGAGGACATTATCATTTTGGTATTACACTCTCGTCGTTGGGAGGCACCGCTCCCGTAACTTCTCGTGTTTCTTAGCCATATCTCTCAAAAAATAGAATTTTTTGTTATTCACACGCGGGCCGATATGCTATGATGACTTTCATCCAATCCATGCCTAAATCGAGACTCAAAAAGCGCGCGTTTTTTACGTCGATCGCTACGGTGATCGCCCTCCTTTCGTCCTCGTTTTCTCCACTTCTTGCAGAAGAGACTCTTAGCATTGCCGAACGTCAGGCGCGCATCAACGACGGTTTTAGAAAGGGGAAAACGTTCTACGACGCCGGCAAATTCGACGATGCGTATCGTGAGTGGAAGGCGATCGATCCTTATCTCGACGAGACGTCGTCTGTCCGCAAGGTCATCGAATTTCTGAAAAAACGTACTCCTGTGAAGGCAAAAGCGTTGGCATCATCGCCTGCACCTGCACTTGAACCCGCACCCGTAGTCGTCGCGGCCGCTCCGGTCGTTGCTCCCGGACCGATGCCCGCCCTGATCGACGAAGCCGTAAAAAAACTTGAGGCCGAAGAACACCGCGCGGCGTCCGAGGCTGCCGCGCGCACGAAAGCGGCCGATGAAAATAAAAGCCGTCAGGCGACCGTCGATGCGGCTTTCGAACGCGGAAAACAGGCCTATGAAGCGGGCGACCTGGCCTCGGCGATCTCTGCATGGAAGGAAGCGGCCGGCACGCTGGGCGACGAATCACTTCTGGTTTCTATCAACGATCTCGAGCGCCGCCGTCAGGCCATTTTGCAAGCTCCTGCCGAGGTTCCCGCGCAGGGCGACATAGAGGCTCCCGCAGAACTTAAGGAGATGCTCGAAAAAGCCGCTGCCAAATCTGACGATGAAGCGCGCCTGGCCTCCGGCAAGCGTTCCGCGGCGACCGGAAAAATTTCCCGCCGCCAGCAAGAAGTGAGCGCGGCGTTCGAGAAGGGCCGCCGGCTTTATGATGCGGGCGATCTCGACGGCGCGCTCGTCGAATGGGAGACGCTCGCGCCTTCCGTGGAGGACGGTCAGACGATCCGGACGCTCATCGCGTCGATCCGCGCCGACCGCGAGGCTGCACGCAAGGCATCCGAGCGTCCTGCCGCGCCCACCGCCGTGCGCGCGCCCAAAGAACTTCTAAACGATCTTGAAAGCGCCTCTGAAAGAACGAAAGCCCAGGTCGCCGAGGCCCGTGCACGGATCGTCGAAGCCGAAAAAGCCTCGGCGGATTCTTCAGCAGAAACGCTCCGCGTCCGTGAGAGCTTCGAGGCCGGCCGCGCGCTTTTTCAGAGCGGGAAGATCGCAGAAGCCATCGCTGAATGGGAAAAGCTTCCGGCGTCCGCCGGCGCGCGGGCCTCACTTTCGAAACTCAAGGAAAATTACCGCTTGCTGCAAGAGACCAAAAAGGTTTCTCCGCCCACCGCCGGTGAGACGCGGGCATTTTCTCCCAAAGAACTTGAGGCTTTTTTGGATACCGCATCGCGCCGTATGAAAGCCGAGCTTTCCGAAGCCGAGGCCCGCCGCGCGGCGAGGGAAAAACCGGTTCGCGAGCGGGAGGGCGCGGTCCAGTCGTTGTTTGAAAACGGAAAGCTTCTTTATTACCAGGGCCGCTATGACGAGGCGCTGGCGGAATGGGAAAAAGCGATGCCTTTCCTCGAAGACGGATCTGACGCTCAACGCCGTTTCAGGGAACTGCAGGACGTTTATCGTCAGGCCGGTGCGGCCAAGAGCGCCGCCTCCGCGGCCTCTTCGCAACCCGAGCGGAAGCTCAAAGCGCCCGAAGAATTCGCGCGCCTTCTTGAGCAGGCCAACCAAAAGCTCAGCGCCGAACTCAAAGAAGCTCAAGCCCAGAAAGCGCGCACGGAATCCGCCGCCGCCGAGAAGCGCGGCCGCGTGGACGCTGCGCTGCGTGACGGCAAAGCGCTCTTCGATGCCGGCAATTACGAGCGCGCCTTCGAAGAATGGAATCGCATGTTGCCGTACTTGGAAGACGCCTCGAGCACGCGCCGTGCGATCGAATCGCTGAAGGCGCGTTACAGTGAATATTTGCAGGCAAAAAAGTCCGCGTCCGAACTCGGCGTGCAAGGCGGCCGGTCGGTGGTAGTGCCGACGGACGAAATCTCCGGTTTTCTCGAACAAGCTTCGGCTCGCCTGGGCGCGGACGTGCGCAAGGCTCGTGAGCAGCGTTCGGCGCTCGAAAAGACGATCGGCGACCGCCAGGCGTGGGTCGACACGACGTTCAAGAACGGGCAGGCGCTGTATGCCGCCGGAAAGATGGACGACGCCATCGAAGAGTGGGGCAAGATACTCGTGTACGTTGACGATAAAAGCGAAGCGGGCCAGCGTCTTTCGAAGCTGAAAAAAGATTACGAAGAGGCCTTGGCCGCCCGGAAAGAAGCTGATGCCGCGCTCACGCGCCGCCAGGGCCGTGTGGTGTCGCCCGCCGATTTCGGGGCGTTCCTCGAAAAGGCCGCTGATGGGCTTCGCACCAAGACGGAAGCGGCGCGATCGGAAAAAAAATCCGCCGAACTTTCTTCCGTTGAACGTGAAAAGAGCGTGAAGACGGCGATTGAAAATGGACGGGTTCTCTATGCCGAAGGCCGGCTGGACGAAGCGATGGCGGAGTGGGGGAAGGTCGTTCCTCAAATCGACGGGCAGGCCGCGTTCTCCAAGCGGCTCGAAACGCTGCGCCTTGCGCAGCAGAACCTCCAAGCAGCCAAGGTTGCCGCCGCCGCCGCACGCGCGAAAGAAACCGAAAAGATAAAAGCGCCGGCCGATCTTGATGCGCTCCTGGAAAAAGCGGCGCAGGATCTGTCCGCTTCGACGCGCGAGAACGCCGCACGAAAGGAAAACTCCGAGGCCACGGCCGCTCAACGGGAGGCGATCGTCACCGGCGGATTTGAAAAGGGCAAAGCGCTTTACAATGAGGGCCGTATCCGGGAGGCGCTCAAGGAGTGGAAAGCCATTCTTCCTTATCTGCGCGAAACCGATTTTCTCAAGCCGTTCTTCGACAATGCGGAAAAAAATCTGACGGATCTGGAGACCGCGGCGAAGGCGGCCGCAGCGGCCGATATCCGGCAGAAGGGCCGCCTGCCCGCGCCGCCCGAAATGTCCAAACTGCTGGATGAAGCCGCCCGCCGTGCGCGTGAAGAGGCCACCGCCGCCAAGGAACGTCAAAGCCGGAGCGATGCTTCCTTGGCGCAGAAGACGGCAGCTCTCAATGCGGCCTATGAGCGCGGCAACGCCCGCTACGCTGTCGGCGATGTCGAGGGCGCGCTCAAAGAATGGGCTGCACTGCCTCCGCAGGTCGAAGAGGGGGACGCGTTCGCTGAGCGCTTGAATGTGCTCACCGATGCCCGCGCCCGCGCCGCCGCCGCCCGTGTCGCCGCGGATAGCGCCGTATCCAGGCAGAGCGGAAGACTGCCCGTTCCCGAAGGTTTTGACCTCACGCTCGACGCCGCCGCCAAGCGTCTCGAAGCCGACCGTGTCGATGCCGAGGCCGAAAAAGCAAAGGCCGACCGCGCTTATGTCGAGCGTCAAAAATCCATCGACACGTCTTTTCAGAAAGCGAAGACGCTTTTCGCCGAAGGCCATTATGAAGAAGCTCTCGCGCAGTGGAAGAAACTCGCCCCTTATCTTGAAAACAACGAAGCCGCGCAGACTCGCCTTGCCGCGCTGTCAGACGGGTACGCGAAGACGGTCGAGGCCAAGAAAGCCGCCGTCGAGGCCGCGGCCGGCGAATACAAAGGTGTCCGTCTGCCCGATGAGTTCGTCTCCGAACTGGATCGCGCCGGCCAGGTCCTGAAAGACGATCTCAAAGCGGCCCAGGCCGACTTGAGCCGTTCCGAGCTCAACGCCCAGGAACGCCGCACGTGGGTCGATGCAACATTCAAGAAAGCAGCCGAGGCTTTTACGGCAGGGCGCACCGATCAGGCCGCGGAGGGGTGGAATTCGCTTTTGCCCTATCTCGAAGAATCGTCCCAGGCGAAACCGCTCATCGAATCACTCAAAGCCCGCGCCGCTGAAGTAGCTCGCGCCAAAGCCGCCGCCGAAGCTTCACGCGCGAAGCAGGACGGCCGCTTTGCCGCACCCGAAGAATCGCTTCGTTCGCTGAATGACGCCAACGTTCGTTTGGCGGCGAATCTTGAGTCCGCCAAAAAAGCACGCCTTGAATCCGAGCAAAGATTCGAGGCCCGCCGCTCTGGTGTCAACGCCGCTCTCGAGAAGGCTCAGGTCGCCGCGCGCGCCGGACGTTATGAAGAGGCGATCGCGCAGTGGAACGCCGCGTTGCCCCAACTCGAGAATGCCGCCGAGGCCGCAAAGTTGCTCGAGGCGGTCAGTCAGGCCCGCTCCGCCGCTTCAGCCGCCGACACCGCTGCACGCGAAGCCGCCGCGCGGGAAAGCGTGAAGCTCAAAGCGCCGCCGGAGCTCCCCAAAGCGCTTTCCGACGCCGCACAGTCTCTGCGCGCCCGTATCGATGCGCTGCAGAAAGAAAAACTCCGCTCCGAGGCTTCCGCAACGGAGCGTCAGGCGTGGGTCCGCAGCAAATTTGCCGAAGGAAAATCTTTTTATGATACGGGCGACTATCGTAAAGCGCTTGCGGCGTGGAAAGAGATCCTCCCGTATCTTGAAGAAGCCTCTCAGCTCAAATCTTTCGTCGAGGATGTCGAGCGATCGCTCGCGGAAGCGCAAGCGGCTCAAACGGCCGCGCAAAATGCATTGGCCCGGAAGGTTCCCGCTCCGGAGGCGCTCGGGGGTTTGCTGGGACAGGCCAACGAAAGCATCCAGGCGGACACCCAGAAATCCGCGGCGCTTCTGGCGGATGCGGAGAAAGCTCTCGCTGCTAAGAAGGAGCAGCTGGGCGCCACCCTTCAGAAGGGAAAGCAGTTGTACGAGGCCGGCAAGTATGCCGAAGCGATCGCCGAATGGGAAAAGCTCGAACCATCTTTCCGCGACGACGCCAAGATAAAAGCATCCATCGCCGCCATCAAGGGCAACCACGAAAAGCTCCTGGCCGTCAGGCGCGAAGCTTCCGATTTTGCCGCCAACCAATACAGTGCGCTCAAGGTGCCGTATGGCGGGGAAGTACAAAGCATGCTCGACCGCGCTAATACGGAGTTTACTTCCAAGACCTCCGGTGTGTTGGAGCAGAAAAAACGCATGGAAGCTGCTCTGGCCGAGCGCCAGGCGTGGATCCGCGTTACTTTCGAAAACGGAAAGAAACGTTACGACGCAGGTCAATATCCCGAGGCGTTCGAGCTTTGGAGTGCGCTCACGCCGTATCTTGAAAATGGAGCACAGATAAAACAAACGCTCGATAAAGCGTTTTCCGCGCAGCAGGAGTTGGCTGCGGCGCAAAAAGCCGCTTCTGCTGCGGCGTCGCAGCAGTCCGTCAAATTTCCGGCTCCCGATAATTTAGCCAAACTGGTCATCGACGGCCGTGCGCGCTTGGAAAAGGAAGCTCAGGCCGCACTTGCCGCCCAAGCCGCTGCCCAGAAGACCGCCGCGGAGCGCGATGTATTCGTAAAATCCAATCTGGAATCCGCCCGCCGCGCATACGAGGAAGCCCGCTTTGCGGACGCTTCCGCGGCCTGGTTGCGGCTCGTCCCGTATTTTGAAGACGGCGAACGTCTGCGGCCTTCGCTCGAAACACTCGCGGCGCTCGACGCCCGTCTTGCTCAGGCTCATCAAGCCTCTTCCGCCGCGATCGCCCGTAAGGATGCAAAAGTGAAAACTCCTGCAGAGCTTACCGCTCTCGCCGCCCAAGCCAGCGAGAAACTCCAGAGGGAAACCGAAGCAGCGCTCGCCGCTCAGGCCGCCGCCCAGAAGACTGTCTCGGAGCGCGATGCGTTCGTGAAATCCAATTGGGAAGCCGGCCGCCGCGCGTATGACGGAGGTAATTTCATCGAAGCCGCCGCCGCCTGGTCCAAACTGGTCCCTTATTTAGAGGGTGGAGAGGCGGTCAAGTCTTCGTTGGACGCGCTGGTCGCTGCGGAATCTGAATTGGCGGCCGCGCAGAACGCCGCAAAGAATGCTTCCGCGATGAGTGGCGCCAAACTCAAGACTCCGCAGACCCTCGCGGAGCGTCTTGCGCAAGGCCGGGACAAGCTTGAAAAAGACATTCAGGCGGCTTTGGCTTCACGGACGGCGTCCGAGAATTCAGCCGCTCAGCGCCGCGACTTCGTTGAAAAAACGCTGGCCGCCGGCCGCCAGTCTTTCGAAGCCGGGCGTTTTACGGAAGCGTCCGAAACGTGGACTAAAATGTTGCCGTATCTCGAAGAGGGTGACAAGCTTAAACCCTCTCTTGACGCGTTGATCGCCGCAGAAGGCCATCTTGCCGAGGCTCGCCGTTCCGCCGATGAAGCCGCTGCGCGTCAAACTGAAAAACTACCTGTCCCCCAGGGGCTGTCGGTGCTCGTGTCTAAAGCCTCAGAACACATCGAGGCGGATATTAAAGCGGCTGAAGCACGCAAGAATGCTGCCTCCGCGGCGCTCGCTGCTCGCCGCGCTGCCGTGTCGTCCATTTTCGAAGAGGGTCGTCAGCTGAGCGAAAAAGGTCAATACGAGGGCGCTCTCAAGACATGGAAGAAGCTGCTTCCCGAAGTCGAAGGGGCGACTGCGCTGGGCGTGAGCTTGGATTCCGCCATCGCGCAGTGGTCGGCGGCGCAGAAGGCTCAAGTCTCTGCCGACGAGGCTAGCGCTCAGCAGAGCGTCAAGCTTGAGCTTCCCGGAGAGTTGCCCAAATATATCGCCGATATCCGTTCCAAGCTTGCCGCGGCGACTCAGTCTGCGCTTGAGCACAAGAAGGCCGCCGAGATGGCTTCGTCCGAACGTGAGGCGGCGTTTGCGGCGGCGTTCGAAAAGGGGAAAGCGTTGTATGCCTCGGGAGATCTACCCGCGGCGCTCGCTTCGTGGAAAGGAATGCTGCCTTATGTCAATGAGCAGGCACAGTTGCAGCCCGCGCTCGCCGCAATAGAAAAAGAAATTGTTGATACCCGTGCGGCCAAGGCCGCTGCGGACGCTGCGGCGGAGCGCGCCGCCGCCAAACTCAGCGTTCCCCAGGGTCTCGAAACACTTTTGTCCGGCATTGACCAAAAAATAAAATCAGACATTGCAGCCGCCGCCTCCGAGCGTGCCCGTCTCGAGAAGGTTCTCGCGGATCGCCAGGCCGCGCTCAATGCGACGTTTCAGAACGGCAAGGCGCTCTTCGGATCTGGAAAGATCGAAGAGGCGCTCGCCGAATGGGACAAGCTTGGTCCCGCGCTCGAGGACGAGCCCAAACTCAAGGCGGCCGTCGCAGCCCTTCGCACGCGTTACAAAGAGCTCTTGTCTGCGCAGCGCGCCGCTGCCGCGTTCACGGAAAAAGAGTTTAGTCGCACCAAAATGCCCTTTGCCGATGAAATGCAGAAGCTTCTGGAGTCTGCAGACCTGAAATTCGCTTCCCAGACGGCGGATGCTCAAAGGCGAAATGGTCAGGCGGAGGCGGCCATCACTGAACGCCAGGCGTGGATCCAGGCCACGTTCGAAAAAGGAAAGGCCGCCTACGATACGGCCCGATTCGCGGAGGCGTTCCAGCAGTGGAACGCGATCGCTCCTTACCTAGAAAATGAAACGCGTATCCGGCAGTCGATCGATCGCTCCCGCGCCGCGCTCGATCAGTTGATCGCTGCGACGAAGATCGCGGACGAAGCCGCCGCCCGCCGGGACGCGAAGTTCAAGGAGCCCGAAGTTCTCGCGGCATATCTCGAGCAGGCGACTCAGGCGTCGAAGGCCGCCACTAAGGTTTCGATCGCCGATAAAGCCATGGCCGAGAAGGCGATCGAAGACAAGCGCTTGTGGGTCACGTTCACATTTCAGGACGGCAAGAACCTCTACGACGCCGGCAAGTATAAAGACGCCGTCGCTTTATGGAGCACGCTCGTTCCTTCTCTTGAGAATGGCGACGCCATAGAGGCCGCTCTCCGGCAGCTGACCTCGAGCCGCGAAGAAGCAGAGAATACCCGCCGCGCCCTTCAAGAGGCCGTCGCGAAGCAGGACAAGAAGTTTCAGGCCCCCGAAGATATCGTCACGCTGCTCTCATTGGCGAGCCGCCAGTTGAAGGAAGACACCGTTGCGTCCGGAACGCAGAAGAGTAAGGCCGAACAGATCCTCAAAGAGCGCCAGGCATGGATCGACGCAACTTTTGCCAAAGGAAAGGCGGCCTACGCCGCGGGAGATTACGGCGCGGCGACCAAGGAGTGGAACGCGATCCTTCCTTATCTCGAGGACGCCGGTGAAGCCGGGCGCGAAATACAGGCGCTCTCCAAGGCTTATGAGGACGCTCTCGCCGCCCGCCGCGCTGCGGACGAGGCTGAGGCTCTGAAGACGCAGAAGTTTGCCGCGCCGGCTGAGCTGGACAAACTTTTGAACGAAGGCAACGAACGTCTCGCGACAGACATGCTCCAGGCTAAGCTAAAGCAGGACGAGGCTAAAGAGACGGTCGGTGAGCGGAAAGCCCGTGTCGACCAGGCATTTCAAAAAGGCAAAGCGCTCTACCAAAACGAGCAGTACGAAGAGGCTCTCGCGGTTTGGGCGTCGATCCTTCCCGAAGTGCAGCAATCCGAGGATATTCAAAAACTGATCACTTCGGTCTCTGAGAATCGCGCTAAAGCACTCGAAGCCAGACGGCAGACTCAAGCAGCTCTCGCCGGACAGACGGCGAAGATCCGTATCCCCGAAGAACTTCCGGCGTTGCTCCAGGAAGCGGACGGGGCGCTCAAGGCTCAGGCGTTCGACGCCCAAGCGCAAAAAACAAAAGCCGAGCAGACGGCCCAGGACCGCCAGGCATGGGTCGCCGAGACGTTTCAGCGCGGCAAGGTGTCTTATGACCAGGGCGAATACCGCGCCGCCGCCGCCGAGTGGATCAAGCTCGCGCCGTATGCCGGCGAAAAATCGGGTATTCCCGAACTTGTTGAATCCGTCAAACAGAGCGATGCGGACATGCTGGAAGCCAAGAAGGCCGCGGTCGAGGCCGTCGCCAACGAGTACAAAGGCCTCAAACTTACTTATTCCGATCAGATCATGAAGCTGCTCGATGACGCCGATCAGAAGCTCAAGGCTGAGGCCGCCGGGAATCAGAAGAAGGGCGCCGATATCGAGACGGCCATGGCTGAACGCAAAGAGTGGAGCATGACGACGTTCAATAAGGGCAAGATCCTCTATGAGCAGGGCCGTTTCGAAGAGGCGCTCGCGCAGTGGGACCGTCTGCTCCCGTACCTCGAAGGCGATTCGCGTGTCCGCCAGCTCATCGAGTCGCTCAAAACGAATTATCAGGCGCTCCTGGCGTCGCAAGGGACGGTCGGCGAACTTTCCGCCAAGGAAAAATCAGGCGACGTTCCGTACATTCAGGAGATGACGAAATTTTTCGACGAAGCCAGCCGAAAGCTGACCGCCGAGACCATCACGGCGCGTACGAATGCTCAGGAAGCGGAAAAGATCATCACCCGCCGGAAAGAATGGATCGAATCCGCCTACCGCAAAGGACGCGAACTTTTCGATGCGCGGCGTTACGAGGAAGCCGCCCAGGCGTGGGATACGTTGAGGCCCTACCTCGCCGAAGCGCCCGAAGTCCAAAAGAAGATCGAATCCGCCAAAAAGGCGTTTGAAGATGCCGAAAAGGCGAGAAAGGCTGCCGAGTCTGCGGAGGCCAAAAAGAGCGGCTTGCCGGCATTGCCGAAAGAGGCTGAAGTCTTGATCGCGTCTTACGCGAAGGCGCCCGGAGCGCCGGCGCCGGGCAACGAGGCCGCTGCGAAGGCTAGGATCGCTGAGCCCGCTGCGCCTGTGACCAGCGGAGAATTCGTTTCAGGGGAAGTGATGGCTGTCGATCAAGACGAAAAAACGATCACGATGAAGCTCTATACAGTCAACAAGGACAAGGGTCTTGTGATCCATTTTGATGCCGGCACCAAAGTGGACGGCAGCCAGGCTGTTGTGGAAGCCGGCAATGCCATCGATCTGCGCTATGACCCCGCTACAAAGAAGGCGCTTTATATTTACGTCTATTGATCCTGATCGGCTGAAATGAGATCCTTCTCTCGAGCGCTCTTTTTCTTTGCGGCGCTCGCCGCTTGTTTGGCTGCCCCCGCACTTGCCGCTGATCTCGACTCTCTATATAAGAAGGCCGCCGCCGCGCTCGCCATCGGAGACAGCCGGCACGCCGACTTTTACATCGCGCGATATTTGGGGCTTGCCTCGATGGACCCGGCATCGGCGAAGGGAATTAAGGACATCGACCGTCTTTACGCTGCGCACCCGCTCACGCCCGCCGCGTTTTTATCCTCCGCGTATGATCCGGGTTTTATCGATTGGTTCGAGAAGGCCATGCTGCCGCTTTGGGGAGTGTCCGAGGACCGTGTACGCCAGAAGCACGGCTCTGTGGAAGTTCGCAGCGTGCGCGAAGGCAAACATTTCGCCGTCGTCACTGCATATCCAAAGATAGAGGCCTGGTTTACGACGGACGACACACAGGCCGGTTCAAAGCGCCTTTTTTTGGTACTCGGCTCTGCCGCGAAAGGCCGCCGCGCCACGCTGATCGCGGGACTCTATGCCGACGGGAGCCGTCCCGTACCTTTTAGGCCTGTCGAGCTTAATTCCGCCTCTCATGCCCTGCAGTATGTCTGGGAGCCTTATTTCGAGGATCTGGACGGCGATGGGGTCTCCGAGCTGTGGCTGCGGTACAACCTCACTTGGGGGAACGGGTTCACACAGTTTCTTGATATCTACAGGATGGATGAAAAGGAGCTCACGCTTATCAAACGTTTTACAGGCTCAAATGAGGGTTTTACCCGGAGGACAGCGCCCGGGAAGGTTGAGGTAGCCACCGGCCGCGGCAGTAAGGGTGGTTTGTCTCATTTCGAGTACGACTCTTACCGCCTGGAAGTGTGGGAATGGAAGCAGGGGACTTTTGAGAAAACCGGCGGGAAGGATGCGCCTCACCTCCTCCGGAGCGCGGCCTGGAATGAAACGATCTAGCCCTCCACTTCTGTTGACACCTCGTAAAGAGTTTGTTAACATACATCATTCGTGACTTTACAAATTAGTTGAAAAATCGAGGCCTCCCATCAAAACATCTTTAAAAGTATTTATAATCTTCCTGTCTTTTATCTCGATCGCTCTCGCCGGCTGTTCCGATACCGCGCAAAAAAGTACCGACCCCACAATCACGGTTTGGCATTGGATGTCTGATCGCGAAGAGGCGTTTGATACGTTGGCCAAACGCTACACGGAAGAAACGGGCGTTCCCGTCAAGTTTGAATTGTACGCGCCCTCCGAAGCATACGCGCAACGCGTCAAGGCGTCCGCGCAGACCAACACGCTTCCGGATGTTTTTGGCGTCCTTGGCGAAAAGAGAGACTTCGCGAGCTTCATCAATTCGGGTTATGTTTCCGAGCTCACGCCGGATCTTGTCGCCAATGAGCCCGGCAAGACGACCGGCACCTGGGAGAGCGTTCTCTTTGAGAAGGCGCTCAACGTCAATCGTTTTACGGAAGGCAACGAATACAACGTGAAACCCGGTGTCTACGGCATCCCGCTCGACGTCATGACGATCCAGATGGTTTATAACAAGTCGCTTTACGAGAAGGCGGGTCTTGACCCCAACGTTCCGCCTGCGACCTGGGAAGAATTTATGGAGCACGGGCGTATTCTCAAGACGAAGGGAATCCCGGGTTTTGTCAGCGGCTTCGGCGAGATCTGGATGATAGATGCGTTCGCCTCTAATTTCGCGATGAACCTGATGGGCCAGGACAAGGTATTTGACACGTACCGCGGCAAGGTTGCTTATACGGATCCCGATTGGGTGCGTGTGCTCTCGCTTTTTAAGGAGATGACCGAGAACGGTCTTTTTGTCGACGGCACCGTGACGATGGTCAACAAGACCGCTGAGCAGACGTTCGCCAACGGCCGCGCGGCCTACGCGTTCAACGGCTCCTGGTGCATCAATGTATATAAAGGCATGAACCCGGGTCTCAACTACGGGGCGATGCTTCCCCCGAAGGTCGCGAGCACGAACCCGATGCTCATCTGGGGCGGCGCCGGCAGTTCATTTGTCGTCAACGCCAAGTCGACTCGCCGGGAAGCGGCAGTAAAGTTCCTCCGCTGGCTGACCGATGCGCCTCAGCAGTCTTATCTTGCGGAGCAGACGGTCAATCTTCCGTCAAATAAAAACAGTCTGAAGCAGATCCCGCCTGTCTTGGCGCAGTTCGCCGACGACATGGAAAATACCACACATCCCAACGTCTATCCCGTGCACGAAAGCCCGGTGGTTTCGGAGGCTTTCGACAAGGGCATCCAATCGATCCTGATCGGAGAAAAGACGCCTGAGGCCGTGGCTGCGGAAGTCCAGAAGGCGAAGGAAAAAGAATCCAGAAAGTGAGCCGTCCGCGCGAGCGGAGGATCGCATGAATCCACAGAAAATTCGGAACGTCGTCGGAAATTACATCTTTATTCTGCCCGCCGCGCTCCTATTTTTTACCTTCAGCCTCTATCCATTTGCTAAAGTTTTTCAGTTGTCCATCACCAACTGGGACGGCATCTCGCCCGAGATGAACTACGTCGGTCTTGCGAATTTCAAGGATCTTCTGTTCGATAATCCCGTGTTCTGGCTCTCGATGAGAAACGCTTTTTTTGTGACGCTCCTGGCGCTCGTGGTCCAGAATCTGCTCGCACTTTTTCTGGCGCTCATCTGCGATCGCGAGATCAAGGGCGGGAACGTTTATCGTGTGATCTTCTATCTGCCGCCGGTGCTCTCCGGTATCGTCGTCGGTCTCATCTGGAATTGGATCTACGACGGCAGCTACGGGCTGCTCAACCACTTTCTCACGTTCATCGGCCTGGGCGACCTGGCCCGTGCATGGCTCTCCGATTCCAAGACCGCCTTGATCTCGGTCGCGGTCATCCATATGTGGAAGGGCTTCGGCTGGGGTTTCGTCATCCTGCTCGCCGGCCTTCAGTCCATTCCCCGCGAGCTCTATGAAGCCGCGCGCGTCGACGGCGCCAATGCCTGGGTCGTGTTCCGCTCGATCACGGCGCCGCTGATGATCCCCGTGTTCATTCTCGTATCGATCCTCACGATCCTCGGGACGATGCAGATCTTCGACATCATTATCGCCACGACGGGCGGCGGCCCCGGCTATCACACGGAAGTGCCGATCACGCGTATTGTGTCGACGATGATCGGCAATTCCAAATTCGGGTATGCGTGCGCCATGGGCGTCGTGTTCGGCCTGATCCTGCTCGCCATATCGATGGTCCAGATCCGTGTTTCTAAAATGATGAGGCAAGTCTGAACATGAGCATCGCGCCCTCCGGCGAAGTCAATTACGAGAAGGTCAAACGGACGACCGTGAGCGTGTTCTCGCACGCATTCCTGGTCATTGTTTCGCTTTCGTGCTTGTTTCCGCTTTGGTGGGCGTTCGCCTCGTCGCTCAAAACGCAGGAGACGGTGTTCAACGACCTGAGCCTGTTCCCGAAAGTCCCGCACTGGGAAAATTACTATTTCGCCTGGGTGAAGGCCGACTTCAGCCAATATTTTCTGAACAGTCTTTTATACACAGTGACCGTCGTGATAGGCGTGCTCCTGGTCGCTTCGATGGCGGCGTATGCGTTCTCGCG
>Ga0082335_1007147_pt1 | contig 13765 bp, 15 predicted proteins | sample Subgrocontami58m_FD_72375 | JGI IMG/M metagenome (GOLD analysis project Ga0082335, IMG submission 72375) | Subsurface groundwater microbial communities from S. Glens Falls, New York, USA - GMW37 contaminated, 5.8 m (SPADES assembly) (version 2) ...
CCGTGTCCCGGCTCGTCGGCTCGCCTCCCGGCTACGTCGGCTACGACGAGGGCGGCCAGCTGACCGAGGCCGTCCGCCGCAAGCCGTACTCGGTCGTCCTCCTGGACGAGATCGAGAAGGCGCACCCGGACGTCTTCAACATCCTCCTGCAGATCCTCGAGGACGGGAAGCTGACCGACTCGCAGGGGCGGAAGGTGGACTTCCGCAACTCGATCGTGATCATGACCTCGAACATCGGCGCCGCCTCGATCTCGAAGAACCAGATGCTCGGCTTCTCGATCGGCGACGAGTCCGGTCTGTCCTACGAGGACATGAAGAGCCGGGTGATGAGTGAGCTGAAGAAGGTCTTCCGGCCCGAGCTGCTGAACCGGATCGACGAGGTGATCGTCTTCCACAAGCTCGAGCGGGAAGAGATCCTCGTCATCGTCGACCTGATGCTGAAGCGGCTGCGCGAGCAGATGAGCGTGTACGAGGTCTCGATCGAGCTGACCCAGGCCGCCAAGGAGCTGCTCGTCGATCAGGGCTACGACCCGGCGATGGGCGCCCGCCCGCTGCGCCGCGCGATTCAGCGCCTGATCGAGGATCCGCTCGCCGACTTCGTGCTCGGCCGCGACCTCAAGCCGGGCGCGACGATCCTCGTCGAGCGCCGGGCCGAGCCTGCCGAGGGCGAGTCGCTCGTGGACATCCAGGTCCTCGAGCCCGTGGAGCCGGTCGCGGTGACCGTGCCGTCGGACGAGCCCGAAGCGCCGGCCGAGGGCGAAGAGCCCGCCGCGGAGGAGTAGTCCGGGCTACGCAGGCTCGACGGCGGGCTTGCGCCGCTGGTCGAAGATGAGGTGCGTCTCGACGTGGAGGACCTCGCCGCGGACGGTCAGCGCATCGAGCACGAAGTCGTGCAGCGCGGGCACGTCAGCGACGGCGATGTGGACGAGGAAGTCGTCGGCGCCCGAGACGTGGAAGACCTGGATCGTCTCCGGCAGGGAGAGGATGTAGCTCCAGAAGGCGTCCACGAGCGCGCGCGCGTGCACGCGGATGCGGACGGCGATCACTGCCTCGATCGTGCGGCCGAGCGCGGCGCGGTCGACCTCGGCGTGGTAGCCGCGGATGACGCCGCGGGCGCGGAGCGCGCGCACACGCTCGAGACACGTGGAGGGCGCGAGCCCGACGAGCTCCGCGAGCTGCTTGTTCGGCAGCCGGGCGTTGTTCTGCAAGGCGGCCAGGATCGCCCGGTCGGTTCGGTCAAGCTCGACTTTTAGAGTCATATTCCGAATGATATTCGTTTTTCTCTCGTATTGCCAGTACATATCGTACTCTGAGCGCCGTGGGAACGAACATCGACACGACCGCCGTACACGCCGGGCGCGAGGACTTCGCCGGCCTGACGGTGCACGCGCCTCCGCTCGACTTCTCGAGCACGTACCCGATCTACGACCTCGGCGAGGCGCAGGACGCCGTCGACGCGCTCGCGCGCGGCGAGGCGGAAGCCGCCAACCCGGTCTACGGGCGTCTGCACAACCCGACCGTGCGCCGCTACGAGCGAGCGCTCGCCGAGCTGGAGGGAACCGAGGACGCGGTCGCGTTCGCCTCGGGCATGGCGGCCCTGACCGCATGCCTGCTCGCGGCGTGCGGCGAGCGCCGGCACGTCGTCGCCCTCCGTCCCCTCTACGGCGGCACCGACCACCTGCTCGCCTGCGGCCTGCTCGGGCTGGAGGTGAGCTGGACGACGGAGGCTGGTGTCGCTTCGGTCCTGCGGCCCGACACCGGCCTGGTCGTCCTCGAGACGCCGCAGAACCCGACACTCGGCCAGGTGGACATCGCGGCCGTCGTGGCGGCCGCCGGCGACGTGTCCGTGCTCGTGGACAACACCTTCGCGACGCCCATCCTGCAGAACCCGGCCGCCCACGGCGCCGCGCTCGTCCTCCACAGCGCGACGAAGTACCTCGGCGGCCACGGCGACGTGATCGCGGGCATCGTGGCGACGGGCCCGGAGTGGGCGGCGAAGCTGCGGCAGGTGCGGATCCTGACGGGCGCCGTCCTGCACCCGATGGGCGCCTACCTGCTCCACCGCTCGCTGCCGACGCTGCCCTTCCGGGTTCGCGAGGCGGAGAAGCGCGCGCAGATCGTCGCCGAGCGGCTCGCCGCCGACCCGCGTGTCACGCGCGTCCTCTTCCCGGGCCTGCCCGGTCAGGATCCGAAAGGCCTGCTCGGGCGCCAGCTCCGGGGCCCCGGCTCGGTGATCGCCTTCGAGGTGAAGGGCGGCTTCGATGCGGCCGCGCGGCTGCTGGCCTGCCTCCGGCTGATCACGCCCGCAGTCAGCCTCGGCTCCACGGACACGCTCATCCAGCATCCCGCGGCGCTGACGCATCGCCTGATCGAGCCGGCGGCGAAGGCCGAGGCGGGCATCACCGACGGCCTGCTGCGCATCTCGATCGGGCTCGAGGACGCAGACGACCTGTGGGCCGACCTCGCTCGGGGGCTCGCAGCCGCGGGCTCGGCTCTCGCCGCCTGAGTCCCCGTCTCGGGGACGGACGCTCACCCCGTTTTCACCCTCATCTTCGGCGGCCGTCGCCGAGGCGATCGCAGCCGACACGCTGGTCGCCTGATCTACGCTGCGCCGATGGCGCTCACGATCCGCAACGCCGAGCCGGCCGACTACTCCCGCGCGATCGCAGTCGTGGACGCCTGGTGGGGCGGCCGGCGGATGGCCGACATGCTGCCGAGGCTCTTCTTCGTCCACTTCCGCGAGACGAGCTTCGTGGCCGAGGAGGACGGGAAGCTTGCGGGCTTTCTCTGCGGCTTCCTCTCGCAGACCCACCCCGACGAGGCGTACATCCACTTCGTCGGCGTCGCCCCGGAGAGACGCGGCACGGGCCTCGGCCGAGAGCTGTACGAGCGCTTATTCGGTGCCGGCCGGGCCGCAGGGCGCAGCGTCGTTCGCTGCGTGACGTCGCCCGTCAACGAGGGCTCGATCTCCTTCCACCGGTCGCTTGGCTTCGAGGTCGAGCCGGGCGGACAACGCTACGACGGCGTCGGGCAGGACCGGGTGCTGCTCGTGAAGCGGCTGTAGCGCCGCGGCCGTGCGGAAGTCGGCTCGATCTCGGCACGGTCCCCGTCGGGACCGCTCCCTAGACTGGCTTCGTGGCCAGGGTCGTCGTCCAGTTCGTCTGCTCGGAGTGCGGGACGGCGGCCGGCCGCTGGCTCGGCCGCTGCCCCGGCTGCGGCTCCTTCGGCACGCTCGCCGAGGAGTTGCAGGGGCGCGAGAGCGAGAAGCGGGCCTCCGCCGCGCGGGTGCCCGTTCGCCTCGGCGACGTGCAGGCGGGCGAGGCCACGCGGATCCTGACCGGGGTCGCCGAGCTCGACCGCGTGCTCGGCGGCGGGCTCGTTCCGGCGTCGCTCGTCCTCGTCGGCGGCGAGCCCGGGGTAGGCAAGTCCACGTTGCTGCTCATGGCTCTGCGCGCCATGAGCAGCACGAGGAGAGTGCTGCTCGTGACGGGCGAGGAATCCGTGGCGCAGGTCAGCCTGCGAGCGGAGAGGCTCGGCGGTGCGGCGGGCATCGAGATCCTCGCAGAGACCGAGCTCGACGCCGTCTGCGCGACGCTCGAGCGGGAGCGCCCGGACGTCTGCGTGATCGACTCCGTGCAGACGCTCTACTCCGCCGAGCTCGGATCCGCACCCGGCTCCGTCGCGCAGGTGCGCGAAGCCGCCGGCCGGCTCCTGCGCGTCGCGAAGGAGTCGGGCGTCGCCACGATCCTCGTCGGTCACGTGACCAAGGACGGCGCCGTCGCTGGGCCGCGCGTGCTCGAACACCTCGTGGACTGCGTGCTCCAGTTCGAGGGCGACCGCTACCACGCCCATCGCATCCTGCGTGCGGCCAAGAACCGCTTCGGCTCGACGAACGAGCTCGGAGTCTTCGAGATGACCGGCGCCGGGCTCGTCGGCGTGCCCGATCCCTCCGAGCTCTTCGGGCGAACGCAGGCAGGCGAGGTCGGCGCCGCCGTCGCGTGCGTGCTCGAGGGCACGCGGCCGTTGCTGCTCGAGATCCAGGCGCTCGTCGCGCCCACCGACCTCGCCATGCCCCGCCGCGTCGCGACGGGCGTGGATCCGAAGCGGCTCGCCATGATCGTCGCGGTCTGCTCGCGGCATGCGGGTCTCGCGCTGGGCGGCGCGGACGTCTTCGTCAACGTCGCCGGCGGCGTTCGTATCGACGAGCCCGGTGCCGATCTTCCGATCGCGCTCGCGATCGCCTCGGCGGCACGGGGCACACCCGTGCGGGAGGGTCTCGCGGCGTTCGGCGAGATCGGTCTCACGGGCCGCCTCCGGCCCGCGGCCCAGTCCGAGCGCCGGCTCGAGGAGTGCGCCAAGCTCGGCGTCGGCGTCGCGGTCGCTCCCACCGGGACACGGGGCCGGCGGGGCTCGATCCCCGTCGAGGAGGCCGAGACGTTGCGGCTGGCGATCGGGGCGGGCCTGGCCTCCGCGGCCGAGCGCGGCTAGGCCGTCAGACAGAAATCCCTGCAAATCGCGGGGTCTGGAAAATGTGCATTTTCCAGGGGTTTCCGCTATACTGACCTCTCTTGCCGGCCGGAATACACGTGCCGGCACTCTTCACGAGACTGACACGGGACCGTTCCCAAGGGAGGCTGGGTTGTTCGACATCGGCGACAAGGTCGTGTATCCCCACCACGGGGCAGGAACGGTGGTCAAGAAGGAGTCGCGCGAGGTCCTCGGACAGATCCGTGACTACCTGACCATCCAGATCCTCCACAACGACATGGTCGTCAACGTACCGTGCGAGAACGCCGAGAAGGTCGGGCTCCGGCACGTGATCGAAGAGGATCTCGTCAACACCGTGCTCAAGGCGCTGACAGGCGGGTCGACGGAGATGCCGAAGAACTGGAACCGCCGCTTCAAGCACAACCGCGACAAGATGAAGACGGGTGACATCTTCGAGCTCGCCGAGGTCGTGAAGAACCTCTCCCTGCGCGACCACGAGAAGGGCCTCTCGACCGGCGAGAAGCAGATGTTCGTGAAGGCGAAGAAGATCCTCGCCTCCGAGCTGATGTACGCCAAGGCGATGTCCGAGGACGAGGCCGCCGAGTGGCTCGAGGGCGTTCTCACCGGCGCCGACGGCGTCAAGAAGAAGACGAAGGCCAAGGCCAAGGTCGCAGCGGCCAGCGCCTGACGGTGCCGGCCGCCAGACGATGAGCGTCTGGGCGCTCCTGGTCGCGGCGGGGGCCGGGGAGCGTCTCGGCGGCGAGCGTCCGAAGGCATTCGTCAAGCTGCGCGACCGGCCGCTGCTCGCCGAGAGCCTGGAGCGCTTCGAGGCCTCGGGCTGGGTGGACGCGGTCGTGGTCGCCGCGCCCGCCGGGTGGGAGGAGCCGGTGATCCTGCTCGCGGAGGAGCTGGCCACGTCGAAGGTGGCGGCCTGCGTGACCGGCGGAGCCACTCGCGCCGAGTCGGTGCGCGAGGCACTCGCTGAGGTGCCGGAGGACGCGGTCGCGGTGCTCGTCCACGACGTCGCCCGGCCGCTCGTCTCGGACGACGTCATCGGGCGCGTGCTCGCGCCGCTGGCGGAGGGCTGGGACGGCGTCGTGCCGGCGCTTCGGCTCGCCGACACGGTCAAACGCGTGCGCGCTGAGCAGGTCGTCGAGACGCTGGCGCGTGACGAGCTCGTCGCGGTGCAGACGCCGCAGGCCTTCCTCACACGCGTGTTGCGTGAGGCCTACGCGGGCGACCTCGCCGGGGCGACCGACTGCGCCTCGCTCGTCGAGGCCCGCGGCGGGCGGGTGAAGGCCATCGAGGGCGATCCCCGCCTGCTCAAGATCACGACGCAGGCCGACCTGGAGCTCGTCGAGTCGTGGCTGTGAAGGCGGTCTTCTTCGACGTCGGCGAGACGCTGATCAACGAGCTGCGCTACTGGAACGAGCTCGCGCGCCGGCTCGGGCTCGAGCCCCACGTTCTCTGGAGCGCCCTCGGCGTCACGATCGCGCGCGGTGAGGAGCACACGGATCTGTGGAGGCACCTCGGGATGGAGCCGCCGGAGCTCCTCGACGTGCTGCTCTACGACCGCTCCGACCTCTATCCCGACGCGCTTCCGTGTCTCGAGGCGCTGCACGAGCGGGGCTACTTCATCGGCATCGCGGGCAACCAGACGGCGGCGCTTGAGGAGTGGGCGCGGGCGCAGGAACTGCCGGTCGACGTCGTCGCCTCGTCGGCGCGCTGGGGTGTGCGCAAGCCGCAGCCGGAGTTCTTCTCGCGCATCGTCGCCGAGTGCGATTGTGACGCCCTTGAAATCGCGTACGTCGGCGACCGCGTGGACAACGACGTGCTTCCCGCGAAGGCCGCCGGGATGATCGCCGTCCATGTCCGCCGGGGGCCGTGGGGGTACCTTCAGGACTCCGCAGCTGCCGACGTCCGGGTTGACTCGCTGGCCGAGTTGCCGGAGGCTCTAGGGCTGTGAGCGATCTCCGCATCGGGCTCGGCGTGGACGCGCACGCGCTCGTGGAGGGTGTGCCGCTCGTGCTCGGCGGCGTGGAGCTCGACTTCCCGCACGGTCTCGCGGGCCACTCGGACGGTGACGTGACCCGGCGCGGGGGAACCCATGGTTCCCCCGCGAGCCCCCTCCTTCGGCGGTGCGTGCAGTCGAGCGTCTTCGTTGGCTCCCGCCGGGCCAAGCCCGGCTCCGCCGCCGAGACAGTCGTGCGCGGCCGGACCGGAGGATGGGTGCATGTCTGAGCTCCGGATCGGGATCGGCGTGGATGCCCACGCCCTCGTTGCGGGCGTCCCCCTCGTCTTGGGCGGTGTGGCGATCGACCACCCGCGCGGGCTCGCCGGCCACTCCGACGGCGACGTGATCGCGCACGCGCTCACCGATGCGCTGCTCGGGGCGGCCGGCCTCGGCGACATCGGCTCGCTCTTCCCCTCCGGCGACGAGCGCTGGCGGGGCGCCGTCTCGCTCGACCTGCTGCGCGAGGCCTACGGACAGGTACGCGCTGCGGGCTTCGAGCTCGTGAACGCGGACTGCGTGCTGATCGGCGAGGCGCCGCGGATCGCGCCGCACCGCGAGGAGATGAGGCGGCGGCTCGCCGAGGCGATGGGCGTCGAGCCGGACGCCGTGAACGTGCGCGCGACGACGACCGACGGCCTCGGCTTCACGGGCCGCGGCGAGGGCCTCGCCGCCCAGGCGGTCGCGCTGCTGCGTCGCGCAGCAGGCTAGGCGGGCAGGGCGACGAGCTCTCCCTCGACGCGAACGAGGCCGTCGCGGGCAAGCGCCGCGACGGCCTCGGCGTCGAGGTCGGCGAGCGGGCGCGGCTCGGCGGCGACGAGGCGGAGCGTCGCGGCGCGCCGCTGGCGGAACGAGCCTTCGAACGGGCCCTGCTTGCGCAGCGGCTCGTAGCGGCTGCCGCGTGACGGGCACGACGCCGCGAGCGGGCAGGCGCCGCAGCGCGGGATGCGGGCGAGGCAGACGGTTGCGCCGAGGTCCATCAGCGCCTGCGCGGCCTCGGGGCCGAAGGCGTGACCCGTCCGCTCCTGCACGCGTGCCACGTTGACGTCCACCGGCAGCACGCGCTCGCCGAAGGCGAAGTTGCCGAGTGCGGCGGCGGTGTACGGCCCGACGCCGGGCAGCTCGGTCAGGTCGGCCGGCCAGCCGTGCTCGGCGACGGCCCGGGCGGCGCGGTGCAGGCTGAGCCCGCGCCGGTTGTAGCCGAGCCCCTGCCAGGCGCGGATCACGTCGGCGGCAGGGGCGACGGCGAGCGCCGCGGCCGTCGGCCAGCGCTCGAGCCAGGCGAGGTAGCGCGGCAGCACGCGCTCGACCTGCGTCTGCTGGAGCATCACTTCGGAGACGAGGATCGCGTAGGGGTCGCGCGCCCTCCGCCAGGGGAGGTCGCGGCCACTCTTGGAGAACCACGCGAGCAGGGCTTGCTGCACAGGCCGACTGTAGATTGACGGCATGACCGTGCGCGTCCGCTTCGCGCCGAGCCCGACCGGCTCGCTCCATCTCGGCAGCGCCCTCTCGGCGGCGGCAAACCGCCGCGCCGGCGACTGGCTGCTGCTGCGGATCGACGACACCGACCCGGCGCGCAACGTCGCGGGCGGCGAGGAGGCGATCGTGCGCGACCTCGCGTGGCTCGGCGTCGGCTGGGACGAAGGCCCCCTGCGTCAGAGCGAGCGCGCCGGGCGCCATCGCGAGGCAGCCGAGCGGCTCGGCGAGCGCTTCGACGGCGTGACGCTCCTCCGCGAGGACGGTACGCCCACCTACCACCTCGCGAGCGTGGTGGACGACGCCGACTTCGGCATCACGCTCGTCGTCCGCGGCTCCGATCACCGGCCGAACGAGGCGCTGCACCGGCGGCTGCACGAGGCGCTCGGGACGCGGGCGCCCGAGTACGTGCACCACGGGCTGATCCTCGGGCCGGACGGCAAGAAGCTCTCGAAGCGGCACGGCGCCGCCTCCGTCGAGGACCTGCGCGAGCAGGGGATCCCCGCCGAGGCGGTACGTGCCTACCTCGAGGAGCTGGGACTGCCGCAGCACGACGTCCACCTCGATCTCGCGCGGCTCCGCCGGCTCGCGATCGAGGCGATCGCGGCCCTGTCCGACGTGGAGCTGGCCGAGCGGACGGGGGCACCCCCGGAGCTGGCCCGCGCGCTCCGGGGCGCCCGCGATCTGAGCGAGGCGCGCGCCATGGCCCGCTCGATACTCGAGCCGGGGCCGGTGACGCTGCCCGAGGAGGCGCGGCCGACGCTCGAGCGCTTCGCCGAGCTGCGCGAGCGCGCGAACGGCAGCCTCGACGAGCCGCGCGCCCGCGAGATCGTGCGCGAGCTGAAGGCCGTCGGCGGCGACCTGAGGGCGCTGCGGCTCGCGCTCACCGGCGCCGACCGCGGGCCGGAGCTGTGGACCGTCGTCGCCGCGCTGCCGCGCGACGAGGCGCTGCGGAGGGCCCGTGCGGCTCTATAGCACCTGGCACCGCAAGCTCGTCGAGCTGCCGCCGCCGCCCCACCGCGTCGGCATCTACACCTGCGGCCCGACCGTCTACCAGCGCATCCACGTCGGCAATGCGCGCCCGTTCGTCCTCTCGATGTGGCTGAAGCGCTGGCTCGTCGAACGCGGCTACGACGTGCTGCTGGTCGAGAACATCACCGACGTCAACGACAAGATCTACGACGCCGCGCCGGGCGACTCGGCGCGTCTCGCCGCGCAGGCGAGCGACTGGTACGTCGAGGACACAAGCCTGCTCGGGCTCGGCCGCCCCGACATCGAGCCGAAGGCGACCGAGACGATCCCCGAGATCGTCGCGCTGATCGCGGAGCTCGTGGCGAGCGGCCACGCCTACGCGGTCGACGGGGACGTGTACTTCCGCGTCGCCCGCTTCCCCGCCTACGGCGGCCTCTCCGGTCAGCGGCCCGACCAGATGCAGGACGCCGAGCCGAACCCGCGCAAGGAGGATCCGCGCGACTTCGCGCTCTGGAAGGGGAACAAGCCGGGCGAGGACACCGCGTGGGACTCGCCGTGGGGCCGCGGCCGCCCGGGCTGGCACATCGAGTGCTCGGCGATGGCCGAGAAGTACCTCGGCCCGAGCTTCGACATCCACATGGGCGGCCTCGACCTCGTCTTCCCGCACCACGAGAACGAGATCGCCCAGTCGCGCGCGGCCGGCCGCGAGTTCGCGCGCATCTGGATGCACAACGGGATGCTCGAGTTCACCGGCGAGAAGATGTCGAAGTCGCTCGGCAACGTCGTCACGCTGCGCGACGCCGTCGAGGAGTGGGGGGCCGAGGCGCTCCTCCTGCTCTTCCTCGGCTCGCACTGGCGCAAGCCGATGGACTTCTCCGAGGAGACGCTCGAGCAGGCGCGCGCGCAGGGGGACACGTTCCGCAACTTCTTCCTCGACGTGCGCGAGCACGGCGGCGCGGCCGACGCGCAACGACTGGTGGCGGCGCTGGACGAGGACTTCAACACGCCGGAGGCGCTCGCCCTCTTCCACGAGTGGCGCTCCTCCGGCGACGCGGCGTCACTCCGGTTCGGGCTCGAGTTGTTCGGCCTCGGCGCGCTGGCGGTGCGGCCCGACGCTCCGGCGGACCTGCGGGAGCTGGCGGAGCGCCGTCGCGACGCGCGCGCGCGGAACGACTTCGCGGAGGCGGACGGGCTGCGCGGCGAGATCGAGGCCGCCGGCTGGGAGGTGCGCGACGTGGCGGACGGCTTCACGCTAGTGCCGAAGCGATGAGCCGCGAGCAGGTCTACGGGCGGCGGTCGGTGCGCGAGGCGTTGCGCGGCCGGCGCGCGGTGCTCGAGCTCTGGGCGAGCCAGCGGGCGCTCGAGGCCGAGCCGTGGCTGTGCGATATTAGACCTCAACCTCAGGTCAAGCCTGAACGCGAGATCGGCGACGTGGCGGAGACGCGCGACCACCAGGGAGTGCTTGCGTGGTGCGAGCCGTACCCGTATGCGGATGCCTGGGAGCTCGCCGCCGTCGAGCGGCCGCTGCTCGTCTGCCTCGACCAGGTGACCGACCCGCACAACCTCGGCGCCGTCTGCCGCAGCGCCGAGGGGGCGGGGGCGACGGGCGTGATCGTGCCGGCGCACGGCTCGGCGCGCGTCACCGCGGCGGTCTGCCGGGCCTCCGCGGGCGCCGTCGAGCACCTGGCCGTGGCGGTCGTCCCGAACCTCGCCCGCTACCTGCAGGAGATCAAGGGCGCCGACCTCTGGGTGTACGCGACGGCCGCCGACGCGCCGGAGACGATGTGGCAGGCTGACCTCTCCGGCGGGCTCGCTCTCGTCTTCGGGGCCGAGGGCAAAGGCGTACGGCCGCTCGTCCGGCGCACGTGCGACGGCGCCGTCTCGATCCCGCTCGCGGGACGGGTCGAGTCGCTCAATGTCAGCGTGGCTGCCGCCTTGCTCCTGTACGAGGCCAGGCGGCAGCGAGGGTAGGCGGATGGCCGACCCGACCCTCTACCTCTTCGACGGCTACAACCTCCTGCACGCGGGCGGGTTCGCGGACGTGCGGGAGCTGACCGACACGCTCGCGAGCTTCGTCGCGACGCGCGGCGCGCGGGGGGTCGTCGTCTTCGACGGGGCCGGCGAGGAGCGCGAGCTCGGCGGGCTCTCCGTGCGCTACGCGCCGGACGCCGACACGCTGCTCGAACGACTCGCGGCCGAGCACCGCGCGCGCGAGCGCGTCTGCCTCGTCTCCTCCGACACCGCCGTGCGCGGCACCTCCGGGATCGAGGTGCAGAAGATCTCGTCGCCCAACTTCGTGCGCGACGAGCTCGGGGCCGTCCAGCACAGCGAGGAGACGCGCTCACAGCTCCGCGACCGGCTCGATCCCGAGACCCGCGCGCGGCTCGAGCGGCTGCGGCGCGGCGAGTAGGGCGAACATACGTTCTTAGCACAATGAGTTTTTTGCAAGGGACTTGTAACTAGCGGACGACGCTGCTATCTTCTCCCTCAACTTAAGGGTGAGACTTGAGCGGTCGAACGAAGCGGCCGCCCCGAATTGCCCACGAGACACGGGGAGCCCGCCGACATGACCGTTCGCACAGCCACCGCAGAGCAGCTGGCCGCCAAGCAGGTCCAGAAGCAGCAGCGAGAGCTCGAGGACATGCAGCTCGTGCTCAAGGCACGGAACGGCAGCGAGGTCGCGCTTGACGCGCTCATGCGCCGCTACGCCGGCTTCGTGCGGCTGAAGGCAAGCTCGTACTTCCTCGCCGGAGGCGAGTCCGACGACCTGATCCAGGAAGGGATGATCGGGCTCTACAAGGCGGTGCGCGATTTCCGCACCGACAAGGAGACGTCGTTTCGCAGCTTCGCTGAGCTCTGCGTGACGCGCCAGATCATCACGGCGATCAAGACCGCGACCCGCTACAAGCACTCCCCGCTCAACACCTACGTCTCGTTCAGCCACACGCCCGCCGGCCAGGACTCCGACGGCGAGTGCACACTCGGCGACGCCCTCCCGGGCCCGGGGGTCAACGACCCGGCCATCTGCGTGATCTCGACCGAGGAGCTGCAGAGCCTCGTCTTCACGCTCGGCACGGGCCTCTCGTCGCTCGAGTCGGACGCCCTCCGCTGCTACCTCGAGGGCCTCTCGTACGAGCAGATGGCGGAGGAGCTCGGCTGCGACACGAAGACGATCGACAACGCGCTCCAGCGCGTGAAGCGCAAGATCGTCATGCACCAGAAGTCGCGCGAAGTCCTGAGCTGACGGCGGCCGGGTCGCCTACCATGAGCTGAGCGCCGGAGTAGCTCAGCTGGTAGAGCAACCCGCTTGTAACGGGTAGGTCGTGGGTTCGAGTCCCGCCTCCGGCTTCACCCCGCGACGAGCTACGCGTGCGCTGGGTGTTCGTCGGCCGCCTCGCGCGCGGCGAGCGCTTGCCTCGCCTTCACCGCGAGCCACAGCTCCATCCGCTGCTGGGGATCGTCGGGATGACGGCCGGACTGCTTGCGCAGGGCCTCCATCCGGTAGCGCAGCGTGTGCCGGTGGACGCCGAGCCGGTCGGCCGCCTCACTCCAGCGGCAGCCCGTGTCGAGCAGGGCGGAGAGCGACTCGAGCAGCCACGGGCTCTGAGCCGCCGGCCCGAGCACACGGTCCACGAACGCCTCGAGCGTCGCGCCCGGCAGCGAGAGGAGCAGCTCGAGCGAGCCGAGATCCTGGTAGGAGGCGACGGGCCCTGCGACGGCGTCGAGCGCTGCGCGCGCCTCGAGGAGGCTGCGGCCGAGCCCCCGCCCGGTCGAGGGGCGTCCGACGCCCACCCGCGTCCCGGGCGCCGCGTCCACGACGGCCCTTGCGGTCGCGAGGGCGTCCTCCTCGGTCTCGGTGGCGACGAGGAAGGCGGCGCGGTCGCGCCGCGCCGTCGAGACGTAGGGCTCCCCGCGCGCGTCGAGCACGCCGGCGACGATGAGCCGCGTGCCTTCGGCGGAGTCGTCGTCGGGCCCGACGACGAGCAGGGCCGCGTAGGGGCGCTGCGGCTCGAGCCCGAAGGCGGCGACTCGTCGGGCCACCTCCCGCTCGTCGAGGCGGTCGTGCTCGAGGTCCTCGAGGAGGTCTCCTGCAAGACGCAGCTCGGCTGCGGAGACAGCGCGCCGGCGCGAGAGCTCGAAGGAGAGAGCCGTTTGGCCGTGGTGGAGCACGAGCAGGTCGTACTCCCCGAACTCGCTGTCGGGCCGCGCCGCCGTCAACGTCGCCGTCTCGCCGCCGGTGCCCACCGGCAGCTTGAGGCCGCCCTCGAGCGAGACGCGGCGCGGGCCGGTCTGCTCTCCGACGACGCGGCCGCTCTCGTCCACGAGCGCGAGCGAGCAGTCGAGGTGGTCGGCCAGGATGCCGAGCAGGGCCTGCACGCCGCGTCCGGCGAGCACGGCTGCGGCGAGGCGCTCGTGCACTGCGAGCGCGCGCGTGACCCGCGCGAGCTCCTCGTTCGCGAGGTGGGTCGAGGCCGCCTTCGTGATCGCGATGAACGGCACCTCGTAGGGCACGATCAGGACGGGGAAGCCGAGCCGGTTCGCCTCGTCCACGAGCGCCGGAGGCACGTCGGGATAGCCGAACCCGACGCCGAACGCGAGGCCCGCCAGGCCGTGCCCGGCGAGCCGGCGCACGTAGTCGCGCTGGCTGCGCGACAGCTCGCCGACCCCGAGGCCGGTCGTGATCAGCAGCTCGCCGCCCTCGAGCCACGGAGTGGGATCGACGAGCTCCGAGACGTGCACCCAGCGCACGTCGTTGCCGAGCCCCTCCGCGCCGGCGGCGGCGCCGAGCTGGCGCCCCTGCCGCCCCGCGGTGTCGCG
>Ga0082335_1007149_pt1 | contig 13763 bp, 12 predicted proteins | sample Subgrocontami58m_FD_72375 | JGI IMG/M metagenome (GOLD analysis project Ga0082335, IMG submission 72375) | Subsurface groundwater microbial communities from S. Glens Falls, New York, USA - GMW37 contaminated, 5.8 m (SPADES assembly) (version 2) ...
GCAATCGCTGACGCGCGTCTGTGCGTTTGTGAACATGTGCACATGGCGGGGTCGCTGGAGCCCTGTCCACTCTTGAACAGACGCGACCAGGCGGATGCGCGCAATGTCGCAGCAGGAGCGAGTGATGACACGAAACAGAACCGTTTTCCTTGCACTCGTGAGCGTCGCAACGCTGGCAGGGGCAGGCGCTTTCGCCCTGGCCGTCAAGTCGGTAAACGGCATGATGATGGCGCACGACGGCCCCATCAAGACCTTCCCACTTCGCGGTATCAAGAACTCGCCACCCTATCTGCACGACGGGCGAAGCCCGACCCTTGAGGATGCCGTGGAGTACTTCAACCTGATCCAGCGGCTCCACTTGACGGCACAGGAGAAGAAGGACCTGGTGGCCTTCCTCCTCTGCTTGTAGCAGGCGGCACGCCCCACGGGCGACGCCGCTCCGGGGAGTCCAAACGCCGCCGCCGGTCAGGATCTACCTGCGTGGCTTGACGACGAGCTCGCCGCGCATCCGGCGGCAGCCGTCCTCGATCTGCAGATTGCAGTAGAACGGAAAGGTGCCGGCGCGATCGGCGCGGAACTCGAAGGTGACGGGCCGCCCCGGGCTGACCCGCTTGGCGATCCGGTAGCTGTCGATGGTGAGGCTGTGGGCGATGTCGTCGGTGTGCAGCTGGATTTTCACGAGATCGTCCTGGTTCACTTCGATCCGCGGCGGATCGAACGCGTAGCGGTGCGCTGTGACGAGGAACGGTTTGGCGGTGGGGCCTTGATCCTGGGCCGACAGGGCAGACGCAGCAAGCGCGACCAGGCACAACAGCGATCGAATGCGCATGTGCGTCTGATTGTACGACGGGCAGGGCTTTTGGTAGGGCTTAGGGCTTAGGGCTAAGGGCTAAGGGCTAAGGACGAAAAGCCCTCTGCCCTCGGCCAGCACTTAGCCTTCAGCCCTGAGCCCTATTCTTTCTTGCCCGCCCCGGCCTCTTCCTGAAGCAGCGCCTTGCGGCTCAAGCGGATTTTGCCGGTCGGGTCGATATTGATCACCTTCACGAGGAGCTGTTCGCCTTCCTTCAGCTCGTCGCGCACGTCCTTCACGCGGTGGTTCGCGATCTCGGAGACGTGCAGCAGGCCGTCGGTGCCCGGCATGATCTCGACGAACGCGCCGAAGTCGGTGATGCGCTGAACCTTCCCCATGTAGGTCTTGTTCAGCTCCGGCGTGGCGGTCAGCTCCTGGATGATGGAAATCGCCTTCTGCGCGGAGGCGCCGTCGGCCGACGCGACGTTCACGCGGCCGTCGTCCTCCACGTCGATCTTGACGCCGGTCCGCTCGATGATGCTGCGGATCATCTTGCCGCCCGGTCCGATGACGTCGCGGATCTTGTCCACCGGAATCCGGATCGTGACGATGCGCGGCGCGAAGGTCGAGATGTTCTGGCGCGAGGCGGCGAGGGTTTCCTTCATCTTGCCGAGGATGTGCAGCCGTCCCTGGCGCGCCTGCGCGAGCGCCTTCTGCATCACCTCGTGGGTGATGCCGCCGACCTTGATGTCCATCTGGAGCGCGGTGATGCCGTCTGCCGTGCCGGCGACCTTGAAGTCCATGTCGCCGTAGTGATCCTCGGCGCCCGCGATGTCGGAGAGCACGGCGTACTTGCCGGTCTTCTCGTCCATGACGAGCCCCATCGCGATGCCGGCGACGGCGTTCTTCATCGGCACGCCCGCGTCCATCATCGCCAGCGATCCGCCGCAGACGCTCGCCATGGACGAGGAGCCGTTCGACTCGAGGATGTCCGAGACGACGCGCACCGTGTAGGGGAACTGTTCTTCGGTGGGCATCATCGGCGTCAGCGAGCGTTCCGCCAGCGCTCCGTGGCCGACCTCGCGGCGTCCGGGCCCGCGCATGAACCCGACTTCACCGACCGAGAAGGGCGGGAAGTTGTAGTGGAGCATGAAGCTCTTCCACGTCTCCCCCTCGAAGCTCTCGATCTTCTGCGCATCGTCGGCCGTGCCGAGCGTGCAGGTGACGAGCGCCTGGGTTTCGCCGCGGGTGAACACGGCCGAGCCGTGCGTGCGCGGCAGGACCCCGGCCTCGATCCAGATCGGCCGCACCTCGTCGAACTTCCGGCCGTCGAGGCGGACGCCGTGCGTGAGCACCTCTTCACGCAGGACCTTTTCCTTGAGCTCCTTGAAGATCGCCTTGGCTTCGAGCTTGCGCTGCACTTCGCCTTCGGGAATCGACGCGACGAGATCCTTGAGCGCCTGTTCGACGGTCTCGTAGTTTTCCAGCTTCCCGCGAATCCGCATCGCCTCGGTGAGCGGCACGTAGACCTTTTCTTCCACCTCGCGGTAGAAGTCGTGGCCGATTTCCCTGGTGGCCACCTTCATCTTCTTCCTGCCCGCCTCCTTGGCCAGGTCGTCGATCGCGGCGACGATCTGCTTGATCGCCGCGTGGGCGGCCTCGAGCGCCTCGACCACCTGATCCTCGGTGACTTCCTTCGCGCCCGCCTCCACCATCACCAGCCCGTCCTTGGTGCCGGCGACGAGCAGATCCAGCCGGCTCTCCTTGCGCTGCTTGAAGGTCGGGTTGACGATGAACGTGCCGTCGATGAGGCCCATGCGGACCGCCGCGATGGTCTTCTGGACCGGGATCTCGGAGAGCGCGAGCGCGGCGGACGCGCCCGTGATCGCGAGGACGTCGGTGTCGTTCTCCTGATCGGCCGACAGGACGAGCGCGATGATCTGCGTCTCGTAGCGCCAGCCCGACGGGAACAGCGGCCGGACCGGCCGGTCGATGCAGCGGCAGGTCAGCACTTCCTTTTCCGCCGGCTTGCCTTCGCGCTTGAAGAAGCCGCCGGGGATGCGGCCCGACGCGTACGTGTATTCGCGGTAGTCGACGGTCAGCGGCAGAAAGTCGATGCCTTCGCGCGGGCTCGCCGCGCGGCAGGCCGTGACGAGGACCACCGAGTCGCCGAATCGGACGACGACCGCGCCGCCCGCCTGCTTGGCGAGCTTGCCGGTTTCGAGTTGCAGGGTGTTCTGGCCAATAGTGAGTTCACGCGTATGCATAGTTGAAACTTAGAAGTAAGAACTGAGAACTGAGAACTCGGTTGTGAGTTCTGAGTTCTCAGTTCCCGAAGGGCTCACTTGCGGATGTTCAATCTCTTGATGAGGTCCGCGTAGCGCTGCGCGTCTTTGCCTTTGAGGTAATCGAGCAGCCGGCGGCGCTTGCCGACGAGCATCAGCAGGCCGCGGCGCGAGTGGTGATCTTTTGCGTGCGACTTGAAGTGCTCGGTCAGGTAGTTGATGCGTTCGCTGAGAATGGCCACCTGCACTTCAGGGGAGCCGGTGTCAGCTGCGTGGGTCTTGTAGCTGATGATGAGCTCTGTCTTGCGGTCCTTGGTCAACGCCACCTGCGGTACCTCCACGAACGCCCCAGACCCTCGAGGATCCAGCGGCGCCGTACAGCGAGAAAATCCTTAGTCGAGCAAGCACAACATGTTACCCCAGAACGACCGAGGGATGCAAAACCCCCGGAGTGACCGAAGGCCTGGCGATGCCCACCAGCTCGCCCGAGGGACCGAGCAGGCGGACAAAACGGCGACGGGATTCGGGATTTGGGACTCGGGATTCGTCTCCGACCGTCAATCCCGAATCCCGAATCCCGAATCCCGTCACGTCCCCCGACCCGTCCGCGGGACCCAGGTCCCGGCCATGCAGGGCACGACGCACGCCGTCAGCGTTCAGCACCACGGAGGCGAGCCCCGGCAGCATGCGCGCCAGCGGAATCACTGCCGCCGCCGCCCGGTGCGGGTCCCCTTCCGCGGTGTCGAGGTCGATGGCGTCAGCGAGCGTGAAATCACCGCTTCGGGTCCGGCGCAGCGCCGCCAGATGTCCGCCGGTGCCGAGGCGCTCGCCGAGATCGTGCGCCAGCGACCGGACGTAAAAACCGGCGGAGCAGTCGACCTTCAGCGTCACCGAATCTCCGTGGGCCCTGACGATTTCAATCGCATACGCGGTGACGCTCACTGGGTCGGGTAGGGCAGGTGGGTCGGGTAGGGCAGGTGGGCCGGGTGGGCCGGGTGGGCCGGCTGGGTTGGCCACCTCGGTAGCGCGAGGCTTCAGCCGAGCCTCCGCCGCGAGGCGCGCGCGGGCTCGGGCGAGCGCGTGGCTCCGCGTCCCGTCGATCTTTTTCGCCGAGAACGCCGGTGGCTGCTGCAGGAAGGTGCCGCGAAACGCGTCCAGCGCCTCGTCAATCGCCTCGCGCGACGGCCACGACCCCTCGCGGGCGGGCCCGGTCGCCCGGCCCTGGGCGTCCGCGGTGTCGGTGGAGAAGCCGAGGCGCACGACGGCGTCGTAGGACTTGTCGCTCGCGCTCAGAAACTGCGCGAGGCGCGTCGCCCGGCCGAGCACGAGCGCCAGCAGGCCGGTCGCGGCGGGGTCGAGCGTGCCGGTGTGGCCGATCCGTTTCTCGCCAAGCGCACGGCGCATGCGCGCGACCACGTCGTGCGAGGTCGGTCCGGACGGCTTGTCAACGAGCAGCAGGCCGTCCATCGATCGCGTGCTCGATTTTCTCGACGAAGATCTTCTGGAGCGCGTCGATCGCGCCGGTGACGCTGCAGCCGGCGGCGTTCTTGTGTCCGCCGCCGCCGAATTCCTTGGCGACCGCGCCGATGTCGATGTCGCCCTTCGACCGCATGCTGACGCGGTAGGCATCGCCCTCGTCATGCTTGAAGAACACGACGGACTGAATCTCCTTCACCGTCAGCGGCAGGTTGATCAGCCCCTCGGTGTCTTCGTAGGTGCCGCCCGCGGCCCGCGCCATCTCGTGATCGAGATAGACGATGGCGATGCGGCCCGTCTGGTCGATCTGCATGGCGCTCAGCACGGCCCCGAACAGCTTCAGCCGGCCCATGTCGTTGCTGTCGTACACGTTGCGCGCGACCTGCACCGGATCGACGCCGGCCTCGAGCGCCTCGCGGCAGATGTCGAACGTCCGCGGCGAGATGCTCGAGTAGTGAAAGGACCCGGTGTCGGTCAGGATGGCCAGGTAGATGTGCGTGGCGATCTCGACGGTCAGGGGCACGCCGAGCGCCCGGACGAGGTCGAACACCATCTCGCCGCACGCCGCGGCGCTCGAGTCGAACCAGTTGATCCGGCCGTAGCCGGTGTTGCCGGGATGGTGATCGATGTTGATCACGAAACCGCGGTCGAGGCCCGAGACGCCGGTGCGCGACAGGTCGCCGCACTCCATGATGATGGCAGCGTCGAAGTCGCCCTCCGCCGAGGGCGCGACTTGAATGTCGGGCACGCCCGGGAACGTCATCAGCGGCGGCGGCGCGGCGTCGGCGTTGACGACCGTGGCGTGTTTGCCGAGCGCGCGCAGCGCGCAGGCCATGGCGAGCTCGGAGCCGATCGAGTCGCCATCGGGCCGGGCATGCGACGAGATCACGAAGCGCTGCCGCGCGTGGATGGCGTCAGCGATCTGCCGGATTTCTGGTGCGGGTCGTCGTTCAGGAGCTGGAGTCGTCATCGCCATCAGTTCGTGCCGGGGGCTCGGCGCGGATCTCGTTGAGGAGCTGCTCGATGCGGTCCTGGCCCGCGATCGCCTTGTCGTACTGGAACCGGATCTCGGGTACCCGCTTCAACCGCAGCCGCGATCCGATCTGCCGCCGCAAGAAGGGAATGGCCCGGTGCAGGGCGCGATCACTCTTGATGCGCGCCGGCTCGTCGCCGAGCGTCGTGTAGAAGACCCGCGCCTGCTGGAGGTCGGGCGACACCTGGACGCGCGTGATCGTCACGAAGCCGATACCGGGGTCGTGGACGTCGCGCGCGAGCATCGAGGCGATCTCGCTGCGGATCTGGTCGGCGACACGGTCTGGTCTGGAACCCTGAGCCACTTACGCTGGCGTGAGCACGCGCTCCATCGCGAACACCTCGATCACGTCGCCGACCTTGAGGTCGTTGAACTTGTCGAAGCCGATGCCGCACTCGAAGCCCGCCTTCACCTCGCTCACGTCGTCCTTGAAGCGGCGGAGCGATCCGATCTTGCCTTCGTAGACGACGACGTTGTCGCGGAGCAGGCGCGCCTGCGTCTCGCCGGCGCGCGTGATGCGGCCTTCGGTGACCATGCAGCCAGCGATGGTGCCGAACTTCGGCACCTTGAAGATGTCGCGCACGGCGGCGACGCCGATGCGCACTTCCTTGAAGGTCGGTTCGAGCAGGCCCGTCATGGCCTTCTTCATCTCGTCGGTCACGTTGTAGATGACCGAGTGCGGGCGGATCTCCACGCGCTCGCGCGTCGCGATCTCCTCGGCGTTCCGATCGGGCCGCACGTTGAACGCGATGATGATGGCGTTGGACGCCGACGCGAGCAGCACGTCCGACTCGTTCACCGCGCCGACGCCGGCGTGGATGATCCGGATCTTCACTTTTTCGTCGGTCAGCTTCGCGAGCGTGTCGGCGAGCACCTCGGCCGAGCCCTGCACGTCGGCTTTGATGATGATCGGCAGCTCTTTCATGCCGCCTTCGGCGATCTGGGCCTGCAGCGACTCGAGCGTGAGCCGCGAGCCCTTCGCGCCGAGCGCGCGCGACTTCGCCTGCTCCTCGCGGAAGGTCGCGATGTGGCGCGCCTTGGCCGCGTCGGCCACCTGGAACACGTCGCCCGGCTGGGGCAGCCCCGCGAGGCCGAGCACTTCCACCGGCGTGGACGGCCCGGCCGACTTGGTCGGCTTGCCGCGGTCGTCAATCAGCGCGCGCACGCGGCCGACGATCGGACCGGCGATGAACGTGTCGCCGACGTGGAGCGTGCCGTCCTGCACGAGCACCGTTGCCACGGGCCCGCGGCCCCTGTCCAGCTTCGCTTCGAGCACCGTGCCCGAGGCGCTGCGCTTCGGGTTGGCTTTGAGCTCGCCGATGTCGCTGACGAGCAGGATCATCTCGAGCAGCGAATCGATGTTCGTCTTCTGCCTCGCCGACACCTCGACGGTGACGGTCTGGCCGCCCCATTCCTCCGGCATCAGTCCGAGGTCGGTCAGCTCGCGCTTCACGCGTTCCGGCTGGGCGTTCGCCTTGTCGATCTTGTTGATCGCCACGACGATCGGCACGTTCGCCGCTTTCGCGTGGTCGATCGCTTCCCTGGTCTGCGGCATCACGCCATCGTCGGCCGCCACCACGAGGACGACGATGTCGGTGACCTTGGCGCCGCGGGCGCGCATGAGCGTGAACGCGGCGTGGCCCGGCGTGTCGAGGAACACGATGTTCCGCGTGTTGATCGTGACGTGATACGCGCCGATGTGCTGCGTGATCCCGCCCGCCTCGCGCTCGGCGACGCGCGTCTCGCGGATCGCATCGAGGAGGCTCGTCTTGCCGTGATCGACGTGGCCCATGACGGTGACGACCGGCGCGCGCAGGACGACGTCCTCGGCGCGCGATTCGCCCTGGTCCGCCTGCAGCAGCTCTTCTTCGAAGCTCTGCATCTGCACGTCGGCACCGAACTCGCGCGCGACCATCGTCGCCGTCTCGGAGTCCAGCGCGGAGTTGATCGTCAGCATCAGCCGCTTCATCAGCAGCTTGGCGAGGACGTCCTTCACGCGGAGGTCGAGCTTGTCCGCGAGGTCCTTCACCGTCATGCCTTCGGCGAGCGTGATGGTCTTGGTGACCGGCGGCGGCGCGGCCGGCATCGGCGGCGGCGCGGGTCGCGATGTGTGATCGCGGTGGCCCGCCGCGGGACGACCCTGTCCGCCCGGCCGCTGATAGTACGACGGCCGTGACGGCATGCCGGGACGCTGCGGGTAGGGGCCCGGCCGCGGCGGCATGCCCGGCTGCTGCGGGCGAATCGGCTGCGAGGGGAGCGGACGCGGTCCGCCCATCGGACCTTGCGGCCGCGAGCTCGGATACGGCGGGCGCGCACCAGGCGCGCCACCGGGGCGCGGCATGCCTGGCGCCGGCGGACGCGCACCGGGCGTGCCGGCTTGTGCCGGCGCACCGGAGGGACGCGCACTGGGGGGCGACGCGGGCCGCGGCGGCGCGATCGGACGCTGGACCGCGCGCGGCGCCGGCTTGGTCGGCAGCGGCGCCGTCGGCGTCGTCGGCCGTTGTTCTTCGATGCGGAGGCGCAGCGTCGGCGGCACGATGCGTCCGGGCGCCGGCGGTTTGACGGCGGACTCCGCAGGTCGCGGCGCCGGCGCCAAGGGCGCTTCGGCGACCGGTGCGGGCGGCTCACCCACTGACAGGCTCGGGGCGACCGGAGCATGAGCGTCGCTCGCCGGCGCGGCGGCCGCGGGCGGCGCCTCGGCGACGACCGGCGGCGTCGGTTCGGCGGGCGCCTCGCCTCGTTGCGAGATCGGGGCGACCTGAGCGTGTCGAAGGTCGGCCAAGGGTGCGGCCACTTCGGGCTCCGGCTCGGCGGCCGGCTCCTCGACTTCCACCTCGGGCGGTGGCGGGGCCACGGGCTTCACGGTTTTCACCAGTCGCGGCGGCGGCAGCGCGGGCGCCGCCGGCTTGACCGGCTCGGGCGCCTTTTTCGCGGGCGTCCCTTTCTTGCCTCTGGCGACCGGCGTCTCGGCGAACATGTGGCTGCCCGGCAGCGAGATGTTGCGCTGACGCGCGACGCGCTCGACGAACTGGCGCGCGACGACTTCCTCGATGGTGCTCGAGGCGCTCTTCACCTCGATGCCATGGTCGCGCTTGAGCAGCGCCGTCACTTCCTGGCTCGTGGTGCCGAGGAGCTCCGCGATCTTGAAGATCCGAACAGTTGCCAACAGGTACCTCTATCTCATGCAGTGCAGGCCTTCAGGCCTGCCTGACGCTCTCATGTAGTGCAGGCCTTCAGGCCTGCCTGACGCGGACCTACAGGTCCGCACTACCATCACCGGGAGCCGGCGCGTCACCGCGCACGGCAGCCAGAATCTTTTCTGCGGTCTTCTCGCCGATGCCGGGGATCTCCGACAACTGCCCGGCGGTCGCGGTCGCGAGCTTTTCGAGCGTTGCGAAGCCGCCGTCGATGAGCTTGCGGACGGTCTTCTCGCCGATGCCCGCCAGCGTGTACGGGAGCGGCGTGTCGGAGGCCTCGGCCGGCGCGACGGCGTCGCCGGCCGCCTTCGCTGACGGCTCGCTGCCCTCGCCGGCCTCGACGTCGGCTTGCGCTTTTGCGGGTGCGCCTTCGCCGCCCGCTTCCGCCTCCGCTGGTCCGCCTTCGGTGTCAGCGTCCGTCTTCGCGGCTCCGCCTTCGCCGCCCGCTTCAGCGGACAAGTCGGCGGACTGGTCGGTGGACGCGGCTTCCAGCTCGCCGAACTGCGCTTCGACCTCGCGGCGCTTCTCTTCCTCGCTCTTGATGTCGATGCGCCAGCCGGTGAGCTTCGCCGCGAGCCGGACGTTCTGGCCCTTCTTGCCGATGGCCAGCGAGAGCTGCTTGTCCTCGACGACGACTTCCATCACGTGCTCGTGGTCGTCGACGATCGACACGCGCTGCACCTTCGCCGGGCTCAGCGCGTTGGTGACGAAGGCAATCGGATCGTCCGAGAACTCGACGATGTCGATCTTCTCGCCGCGCAGCTCGCGGATGATCGACTGGACGCGCGTGCCCTTCATGCCGACGCAGGCGCCGACCGGGTCGACGTCGCGCTCGCGCGAGAAGACCGCGACCTTCGCGCGGTCGCCGGCTTCGCGGACCGCGCCGCGGATCATCACGGTGCCGTCGTAGATCTCGGGCACTTCCTGCTCGAACAGCTTGATGAGCAGCGCCGGATCGGTGCGCGAGAGGACGATCTGCGGTCCCTTCGCGCTGCGGTTCACGCCCTTGACGACCGAGCGCACGCGGTCGCCCGGGGTGTAGCTCTCGGCGCGCGACTGTTCCTTGCGCGGCAGCACCGCTTCGATGCGCCCGAGCTCGAGGATGATGTCGCCGTTCTCGAACCGCTTGACGGTGGCGTTCATCACCTCGCCGATCCGCTCGTTGTACTCGGCGAACACGTGCTCCCGCTCGGCTTCGCGCACCTTCTGGAAGATCACCTGCTTGGCGGTCTGCGCCGCGATGCGGCCCAGCACTTCGGTCGGCTTGGGGAACTCCATCTCGTCGCCGAGCTCGATGCTGTTGGCCACCTCGTCGCCGTACAGCGGGCGGTACATCTCGCGCGCTTCGGCGATCGAGATCTCGACCGGGGCGTTGGTGACCTCTTCGACGACGGTCTTGAGGGCGAACAGGTCGACCTGGCCCGTGTCGGTGTTGAACCGCGTCTTCAGGTTCTCGCCGGTCTTGTAGTACTTTCGCGACGCGGTGGCGACGGCTTCCTCGATGGCGCTGATGACGACATCCGGCTCGATGCCTTTTTCCTTGGCCAGCGCCTCGATCGTCTGTTGCAGAGGATTCGACATATCTAGAATTCCACCTCTAAGTTCGCTCGCGTGATCACGGTGAGCGGCACCCGGTGCCGCCGTCCGTCATCGGCGTCGATGAGCACGGCGTCCCCGTCCAGGCCGCCGAGCCGTCCCTTGAAAAACCCCTGACCGTCCACGCGCTCGCGCATGACGATCTTCGCGCGGCGCCCCGTGAACCGCTGGTAGTCGTCGTCGCGTCGAAGCGGCCGATCCAGCCCCGGCGACGAAACTTCCAGCGTGTATGCCGTGGGCACGACGTCCTCGACGTCGAGGATCGCGCTCAAATCGCGGCTGACACGGGCGCAGTCGTCCACGCTCACACAGTCTTGCGCGGTGGCGGCCGGCCCGGGCCGGTCCAGCTGTACGCGCAGCACCATGCCGGGCGCCTCGCGCCGAAACTGCACGTCGAAAATCTCCAGCCCGTAGCCGGTGGCCACGCGTTCGGCGATGGCCCGCACGTGCTCGACGACGGTTTCCGCGCCCATTTCGTTCGTAGCGTCCGGCTTCAGCCGGACACGAGACGCCCTTAAACTAAAAAAGTGGGCACCCGCCCACTCGGTCCTACACCCAGGGTCCGAACTCGAAATTATACCACGGGCCGTCCGATGAGGTCGTATTCACGGGCTCCGACGAGGTCCACCTCGGCAAAATCGCCGGGTTGATAGCGCGACCGGTCGCAGTCGGTCAGAAACACCGAGGCGTCGATGTCGGGCGCCTGGGAGGCCAGCCGGGCCTTCAGGACCAGATCGTGCTCCGGCGACGGCCCATCGACCATGACCCGGACGCGCTGGCCAATCCGCGCGCGCTGGCGCTTCCGGACCAGCCGCTTCTGCAGCCCCATGATCCGCGCCCGGCGCGCCGCCTTGGTCTTCGCCGGCACGTTGTCGTCGAGCCCGAACGCCGAGGTGCCTTCCTCGTGCGAATACGTGAAGACCCCGACGTGGTCGAAACCGTGGTCGGACACGAACGCGGCGAGCTCGGCGACATCGGCCTCCGTTTCACCGGGGAAGCCGACGATGAACGTCGTGCGAAGGGCGACGCCGGGGACGCGCTCGCGGATCCGCGCGAGCAGCGTGTCGTAGCCCTTTCGGGTCCCGGGCCGCTTCATGCGCTCGAGGACCGGGTTCGACGCGTGCTGCAGCGGCAGATCCACGTACTTGCAGACCTTGTCGCAGTCCGCCATCGCGGCCAGCGTCGCCTCGTCAATCGTGGTGGGATAGAGATAGAGCAGGCGGATCCATTCGAGGCCGTCGATGGCGTTCAGCTCGCGCAGCAGCCGCGCGAGGGCGCCGCGCTCATGGCGGTCGATGCCGTAGAACGTCGTGTCCTGCGAGATGAGGAGCAGCTCTTTCACGCCGCGCGCCGCCAGCGCGCGCGCTTCGCGGACGATCGACTCGCCCGGCCGGCTGCGGTACTCGCCCCGCAGCGTCGGGATGATGCAGAACGCGCACTTGTAATCGCAGCCCTCCGCGATCTTCACGTACGCGTAGTGCTTCGGGGTCGCGAGCAGACGGGGCGTGTCGGCGTCGTAGATGTAGGTCGGAAGGGATTTGGGAGTTGGGATTCGGGATTCGTCCGGGATTCGGGATTCGTCCGGGATTCGGGATTCGTCCGGGATTCGGGATTCGTCCGGGATTCGGGATTCGGCGGACCCGCCGGACGTGACGGACCCGTCGGACCTGAAGAAGGTCAGAGGCGATGCGCCCGCCGCCGACGCCTCACCGGTGATCGCCCCGACGATCTCGGGCACCTGGCCGGTGCCGAGGACCGCGTCGATTTCCGGGATCTGCGCTCTGAGCTCGTCGCGGTAGCGCTCCGCGAGGCAGCCGGTGACGATGAGCCGCCGGCACGCGCCGTTCTTCTTGTGCTGCGCCATCTCGAGAATCGCGTCGATCGACTCCTGCTTGGCCGAGTCGATGAACGCGCATGTGTTCACGACGAGGATGTCGGCCGCCGCGGCGTCGTGCGTGATCTCGTGCCCCGCCTGCTGTGCGAGCCCCAGCATCACCTCGGAGTCGACCAGGTTTTTCGGGCAGCCGAGCGAAATCATTCCAACTTTCATTACGGGTACAACCGATAGAGCATGCGCGGATACGGGATGGTCTCGCGCACGTGATCGAGCTTGCAGATCCACGACACGACCCGCTCGATGCCCATGCCGAAGCCGCCATGCGGGACCGAGCCGTAGCGGCGCAGGTCGAGATACCACTCGAACGCGTCCTGCGGCAGGTTGTGCTCCTTGATCCGCTGCAGCAGGAGATCGAGATCCGCCAGGCGCTCGCCGCCGCCGATGATTTCGCCGTATCCCTCCGGCGCGAGCACGTCGACGCCGAGCGCCAGGTCCGCGCGCTCGGGATCGGGCTTCATGTAGAACGCCTTGATGGCCGCGGGGTAGCGGTGCACCATCACCGGGCGGTCGTACTCCTCGGAGAGGGTGGTTTCATCCGGCCCGCCGAAGTCGCCGCCCCACTCGATCGGCAGCCCCTTGGCCTGCAGCGTCTTCACCGCGTCGTCGTAGGAGATCCGCGGGAACGGCTTCCGGACCGCTTCGAGCTTCGCGGTGTCGCGCTCGATGACCGTCAGCTCGCGGCGGCGCGTGTCAAGCACGCGCGCGACGACCGAGACGACGAGGTCTTCCGCCAGCGCCATGACGTCGTTCAGGTCGGCGTAGGCGACTTCCGGCTCGACCATCCAGAATTCGGTGAGGTGACGGCGCGTCTTCGATTTCTCGGCGCGGAAGGTCGGCCCGAAGCAGTACACGCGGCCGAGCGCCATGGCGTTCGCTTCGTTGTAGAGCTGACCACTCTGCGTCAGGTAGGCGGTCTGGTCCTCGAAGTACTGCGCCGGAAACAGCGTCGTGGTCCCCTCGCAGGCGGCGGGCGTGAAGATCGGCGTGTCGGCGAGGATGAAACCCCGCGTGTTGAAGAAATCGCGGACACTGTTGATGATCTCGTGACGGATGCGCAGGATCGCCTGCTGCCGTTCGGTGCGGATCCACAGGTGACGGCGATCGAGCAGGAAATCGACGCCGTGCTCTTTCGGCGTGATGGGGTAGTCGTGCGATTCGCCGACGACCTCGATGCGCCTGACGTCGATCTCGTAGCCGCTCGGCGCGCGTCGGTCGGCCCGAGCCGTGCCGGTGACGATGAGCGAGGTTTCCTGCGACAGATGGTCGGCCGCCTTGAACACCTCGTCGCCGACCGCGGCCTTCGACATCACCGCCTGAATGAACCCCGAGCCGTCGCGGACGGTCAGAAAGTGGATCTTGCCGCTCGACCGGCGGTTGTGCAGCCACCCCTTGAGGGTGACCTCTTCGCCTTCGTGCGCGCCGATGTCCTCGATGTAGACGTGCATATCTCGTCCAGCCCCCAGCCCTCAGCCCTCAGCCCTCAGCCCTC
>Ga0082335_1007150_pt1 | contig 13760 bp, 12 predicted proteins | sample Subgrocontami58m_FD_72375 | JGI IMG/M metagenome (GOLD analysis project Ga0082335, IMG submission 72375) | Subsurface groundwater microbial communities from S. Glens Falls, New York, USA - GMW37 contaminated, 5.8 m (SPADES assembly) (version 2) ...
AAGAGACAAATCTTGAAGTGCGCGTGGAGCGGCTACTGCTCGATGAAGAGATCGCGCCATCGGTTGGTTACACTCGCATCAAAACATATCTTTGTGTGCCGATTGCGGGCGAAGCAAAACCCGGTTATGAACCTGAAGAGGAAGCCTCAAGTGTATACGGCATTACCGATGTGGCTTGGTTTGATCTGCGCGATGAGTCATCGTGGAATGGTGTGATGAAGTTGGACGAGATCACTTATCCGCAGGTGAAGCGGATACAGAAGGCGTTGGGGTATACCTAATTTCCTTTCTTTCCCTTATTTCCTTTATCTCCCTTTCGCTTTATCAATCACTTCCGCCACCGCATCCCACGCCAATTTGCGTTTGAAATCTTCGTCGAGCGGCAAGGGGCGCACCTTCGCGCCGTCGTTGCGTGACTTCTCTTTTGTCAGCCACGTATATTTATCGCTCAAACCCCAAGTTAATACGGCAATCACATTCGGCTCATCCAAAGTCGTCGAAAGAAAAGCTTTATAAGCGTCGGCAACGGCGATGTCGCGCGTGGCTACGTCTTTAGGCAATTTCTGATCCGTCACGTCGAGTTCGGTGACCATGATCTTCAACCCCAGCGCGGCAACATCACTCAAGAACTTTCTGAATATCTCCGCTTTGAATAATTTAATCACGCTCGCGTCGAGATGGGCTTGGATGCCCAGCGCGTGGATCGGAATCTTTTTTGTCTTGAGCCGCTCCAATAGTTTCAAGATCGCCTTGCGTTTTGCTTCGTGTTCGGGCGTGTCGAGTTCAAAGCCAAAGTCGTTGTAGGTCAACAATGTTTTGTTGTCGCCGCTCGCCGCCGCTTTGAACGCGGTCTCAATGTAGGTATCGCCCAACAGTTCGAGCCACTTCGTTTTTCGTAAGCCATCATCGCGTTTGTCGGGCGGGTGGATCGCTTCGTTCACCACATCCCACGAGTGCATCTTGCCGGCGAAGTGCGCCATAGTCAGCGTGATGTGTTGGGTCAATACCGCTTCGGCATTTTGTTTGGTCACTTTGCTGTTGAACCAAGTGGGCAGTTGGTTGTGCCAGACGAGCGTGTGACCGCGAAAGAGCATGTTGTTCTCTTTGGCAAAGTTGTAGAGCGCGTCGGCTTTGCTGAAGTCGAATTTGTCGGTGTCGTTTGCCGGACGTATCGTTGACCACTTCAATTCATTTTCGGGGACGAGGATGCCGCACTCTTCGGTGAACTTTCGTTTAAGCGCAACGTCGGCGAGTCCGGCGCTGCCCATCGCCGCGCCGTAAATTAAATTTTTTACCTTCGCCCGCTCGCGCAATCCAAAGGTCGGCGGTAGTGGTGTCGGCGTGGCAGTAGGTTTGGGCGTTGGAGTGGGTTCAGGCAGTGAGGTGGGCGTGCGTGTTGCAAGACTGGGTAAATTGGGAATAGATGTGGGCAGGGCATCGCACGCGCTCGTCACGGCGAGAACGGCGGCGGCTTTTAAAAATTGTCGTCGGGAAAAATTTTTCATATACGACCTCTTCTCAGCCACACCTGACAGGTCTGTTTAAATTTCGGCGAGCGTTAAGTTTGGTAAGACCTGTCAGGTGTTGTCGGAACGCGAAAGTTTTTTCGCAACGGTTATACGCATTACGCAATACGCGATATGCCATTCGCTATTTGCCATCTTCATTATAACGGTATAATTCGCGCCGTGCTTTCTCTCCCCATTCTCTTTCACTTCAATCAACACTTCAATCAATACGCCGAGATCGCCAGCAAAGTTTGTTATCGTGGCTTGCTAAAAGTTTTGCGATCACATTCGTCAACAAAATTCAATATCCATATTTCGGGAACACTGATCGGCGCGCTTAAATGGCTTGACGCCGAACCGCTCGAAATGATCTGTGACGGAATAAAAGATGGGCAGTTTGAGATTCTCGGCTCAACATACGCTCAGAACATTCCCTATTCGAGCGACGATTGGGACAACGCGCGACAAATTGAGTTGCATCGTGAAGTGATCAAAGACACATTTGGGGTGGAGCCGACCACGTTTTGGAATCCGGAACGATGCTGGCGACAGTCGCTGATCCCGTTGATTAAGGATGCGGGGTATGAGCGGACATTGATCGAAGATCATATTTTGCGCGGTGGCGGCGTCACCATCCAAAATGTGATCAGCACGAAACTTGGAACGCAATCGTTGATCGTGATCCCCGATGATGAAACGCTGAAACATAAATTTAATTTTGCGGCGTGGTTTGGGCGCGAGACACAGTTGTTGAACTATCTGCAAAAAGATGAGGCGTGTTTGGCGTATGCCGAAGACGCCGAAGCGATGGGCTTGTGGGGTTGGGAGCGCGGTGTAGACCCAACACACACTTGGAAAAATTTAGATCATCTGTTGACGACTCTCGAATCGCAAAGTGGAATCAAGTTGATTCACTTTGCCGATGCGCCCGCGCCTCAACTCAGCGTTGACTCGATCCCCGATGGCAGCGCGGCGTGGATGAACGCCTCACTCAAGCGCGATGACGCGCCGTATCACGAAGATGGTTACGCCGATTGGTTCGACTTCAACAAACGCTCGCCCAAGCTCACACATTTCAAGCAAACGTATTCGATCATTCGCTCGCGCCTCCAAGAAGTCAAAGCCGCCACACACGGCGCGCAACAATTAAAACGCGCCGCGCTTCACGCCTTCTTGGCGAATCAATACGAGTATGGCTGCATCGGCGTGGGCGGTTTAAATTATATAGGTTGGGAGAACGCGCGCACCGCCGTGCCGATTTCCCTCGCCGCGAAGTTTGCCGACGAGCCGAAAGAGTTTGTGGTGATCGAAGATTGCAACGGCGATGGATCAGATGAAGTGTTGATCAGCGACGGCAAGCAGTTGTTGATCGTCACCGCTTACGGCGGACGATTGTTGTATTGGTTTGATCTGGGAAGCGGCAGACAATTTATTGGAAACCAACTGCCGGTATTGATGACCGACTATCACGGCGATGGCAGTTATCCAAAGGTGGCGCCGACTCCGAAGCGATGGCTTCCCGATTCCTCTTCAACAGAACTGATGGATGTGCCGCTGCCGACTCCTTACGGAAAATTTTTCCCTGAATGGATCTGGGATGGCGAACCGACTCCGTTTAAGTTGCCTCTGCGATCAATGGAGACAAACGAAACGACGATGCCGTTGATCGCCCAAACGCGCGCCTTCGCCGACCACGTTCTCCTCAATAGCGACGAAAACGAATCGCGTCCCGAAGAGTGGTTAGATTGCCGCCTTGAGAAAAACGGCGTGACGTTTATTCGCTATCTGAGTGACGAGTTGACTCTGGAAAAAAGTTTTCGTATCTCACGCAACAATGCCGTTGCCTCTTATACACTTCGCAATCACGATACTCAACCGCGCTCGTTCCGTTTGCGTGTCACGCACGAACTGTGCCCCGATTACGCCGAAGTGATTCGCGGCGGGCGCGATGCTCTGCGCTTTATCGAAGGGCGAATGCCTGGCGCGCTTAACACTCGCACCCAAACCGCACTCGTTGTCACCGCCACGCGCATGTGGCAGAGTGTGGAACGCCGCGTAGATTTTTGCGCGCTGACCATCGGCTTGATCTACGACGTGACTCTCGCGCCGAGATCGGAACAGAGATTTGATATGCGGTTAGAGAGGGCAACGTTGAGTTAAAACCTTTTCACCGCAGAGATCGCCGAGAGCGCAAAGAAAATAAAACAGCCGCCAAAGAGGGCGGCTGTGTGACAAACAGGCAGGTAAATTTACTCGTCCTCAAATGCTAACAACGCGCCAATTTTCTGGAGAATTTCAGTCATAGTGTCATCTGGCAAATTACAGATCAGTTCAGCATTGCGGGCTTGCCAATCCAAACTTTTTACTTGATCCGACAACACCGCGCCCGTGACGGGCAAATTATTTGGAAGCATAACTTCAAATGGATAGCCTTTTATCTTGCTGGTGATCGGACACAAAATAGCTAATCCGGTTTTTCCGTTATACGCAGATGATGTGAGCACGACTGCCGGGCGACGCCCCGCTTGTTCGTGACCTGCTTGTGGGTTGAAAGTGATCCAGATTGCGTCACCACGCTCTGGCACGTATCCTTTTTTCACCAAATCTCCTTGCCTACAGGTGTGCCAGTATCCATCTCGCTATGAAGATTTTTCGGCGTAATTTTTGAAAGCAAGGATTTTAGTTTGGGTTTGGGTGGGCGCGCGGGGGAAAGCACAATCCGTCCATTGACGAGAGAAACTTTGACAACGGTGTTATCCTTCAAGCGCGCGGTTTGAGCAAAAGCGCTTGGGATGCGAATAGCAAGACTATTGCCCCATTTCTGAATTCGTGTTTGAATCATACACTCTCCTAAGATGCCGTATCTACAAAGAAGATACCACGCTAGTCTACAGTTTGACAAGACCCATTTCTGTGACTGCAAACTTTCTTTGCGAACTCTGCGATTAAATCTTTTTAGATAACACCATGCCTCATCCCGACTGGGTTCAAGACTCTATCTTCTACCAAATTTTTCCGGATCGATTCGCCAACGGCGATCCGTCACTGAATCCGCCCAATGTTCAAGCGTGGGGGTCGCCGCCTGAGCTGCGCGGCTTTATGGGTGGCGATCTCGAAGGCGTGATTCAAAAGCTCGACTATCTACTCGATCTTGGAATCAACGCCATCTACTTCAATCCGATCTTCGACGCTTCATCCAATCACCGTTACGACACGCGCGATTATTTCAAGATCGATCCTAAGTTGGGCGATCTCTCAACGTTTCAACGTTTGCTCAAGCGGGCGCACACGGCGGGCATTCGCGTTATCCTCGACGGCGTGTTCAACCATTGCGGGCGCGGCTTCTTCGCCTTTAGCGATCTCGCCGAGAACGAAGACGCCTCACCGTATCGCAACTGGTTTCACGTCAAAGATTTTCCACTCAATCCTTTTGGTGAAGGCGAATCAAATTATTCTGCCTGGTGGGACCTCAAGAGCCTGCCCAAGTTCAACACACGCCAGCCGCAGGTGCGAAAGTATTTGCTCGACGTGGCGCGCTATTGGATCGATCAGGGCGCGGACGGTTGGCGGCTCGACGTGCCGAATGAAATTGACGACGACGATTTTTGGGCGGAGTTTCGTTCTGTGGTGAAGAGCGCCAACCCCTACGCTTACACGCTCGGCGAAATTTGGGAAGTGAACCCGCGCTGGGTGGGCGATAGTTCATTTGATGCGTTGATGAATTACCCCTTCCGCAAAGCGGCCTTAGATTTTTTTGTGACCGATTCGATCAGCGCGACTCACTTCGGGGATGCCGTCGAACATCTCCTCACCGTTTATCCCAGCCCGAACATTTACGCCCAGTTCAACCCGCTTGGTTCACACGACACTGAGCGCATTCTTACTTTATGTAACAACGACTTCAGTCGTTTAAAATTAATGCTACTTTTTCAATTCACTTACGTCGGCGCGCCTTCAATTTATTATAGTGATGAGATCGGCACGACGGGCGGCAAAGACCCGCAGTGCCGCAAAGCGTTTAACTGGAATGAGAATGAGTGGAACGTTGAACTGCGCGACTACGTGAAGTTATTGGTGGTTCTTCGCAAGAATCACATTGCGCTTCGGCGCGGCGAATTTAAACGCTTACATGCCCACGCCCACGAAAACATCTACGCCTTTTTGCGAAGGCATGATCACGATGATCCCGAATCTTTGATCATCATTCTCAACAACTCCGATCACGCAATTAGCCACGACATCCCAACGACACACACCGGCTGGCAGAACGGAATCGCCGTGCGCGATCTGATCAGCAGCAAACGTTTCGCGGTGGAGGATCATTCAATCCGCATAAACATTTCGAAGCGTGCCGGTATGATTTTAAAAGCTCTGTAACATCTTCAATCAGCAAGCAACGATAAACGCACATTGAGTTTGCCGATAGTCATCTGCAAGGCTTCTTCCATTACGTCGCTCAACTCGCGCCCCTTCCCTCTCACCTCTGCCGCGCGGACAATCTCCCCACTCAATCCACCCGCGATTTCTGGCATCAACTTCTCGATATTCTGTACCGCCTCAGTATCCGCTTTCGGATGATTGCGGATGAGACCAAATAATTCCAGCGTGGTTTCCCCGTTCCCGTTTCTGGCGCGGATCATGGCGACCCAGACCAGTGCGTCCAGCGCGATCAAATCTGAGCGGATATCGCGCGCTTCGCGGATGGATTGTTTCAAATAATACAGCGCATCCTGCTCGTTGCCCAGATGGTAATGCGCCGTGCCGACATTATCCAACGCGATGGCCGTACCAAAGCGATACCCTGAATTGCGATGGATTTCCAATCCCTGTTGGAACAACTTGAGCGCTTCTCCGTATTGTCCTTCCTTCAACAAAATTCCTCCAAGATTGCCTAGCGAAGCGGCCTGCTGGCGGGTTTGATTCAACTGGCGCGAAATTTCGATGGCTTCATAATAAAGGGGCTTTGCTTCGTCGTACCTGTTCTGGTCAAATAAAACCACGCCCAAATTGATCAGGCTGGACGAGATGCCTGGGAAATCATCCATTCCGCGGCGCAGGGCAAGACATTCCCTGTGCAGGCGTTCGGCTTCCTCGAATTTCCCCATTGAACTAATGGAAAGCGCGAGATTGTTCAGCGCAGTGGCTTCTTTTTTCCTGTTGTTTATCGAACGGGCAATCTCCAATTCCTCCCGATAATAAGCGGCGGCCTCCTCTTCCTGTCCGCGATAACGATGTGCGCTCCCAAGCCCGTTCAGGCAGACGGCAACTTGCTCCTGATCCCCAGTGCGGCGGAAGTACGTCAGGCACGAATCAAGGATTTTCGCTGAAGCATCGGGTTCGCCCGCATCCGCGATGAATACGGCTTTATACATCAGCAGGCGCGCGATTAAATGTCCACGCTCATCGAGCGGCAGATCATCGGCGTTCGCCGGAGAGTTGAAACCATCCAGCGCAAGTTGATATAACGCGATGCCTTCGCGGTAACGTCCCTGCAAATCCATGTAGCGTTTTGTGAACGGCGCAATATCCGCAAGCGAGGCGACGTGTTTTTGTTCGACGGCCCATGCCCACGCGGCGCGCACATTTTCCAATTCCTTGTTCATCGCGGGAAACGACTCGCGCTCATCCACCTTGCTGAATTTCTTTGCCCACTCTGCAAAGTACGCGGCGTGAGCGGTGCGCGCCTTTTTCTTCGCACTTAATTTTTCCTGCGCGAATTGCCGCATCACTTCATGTAACTCGAAACGCTCGCCATTTCTTTGCACGAGCGATTTATCAACCAATGTCGCAATCGAATCGCCTGTCACCTGTTCTGCCGCTTCGCGCGTGAACCCGCCACGAAAAACCGTTAACGCCGCGAACACCTTTTGCTCGGCTTCCGAACATTTTTCCCACGACGATTCGAACACGGCACGCAAACTACGTTGACGTTCAGGCACATCCCTTCTTGACGATGCGAGAAAATCCAAACTCTTGCGAATTTCGTTTGCGATGGATTCGCACTCCATCGTGCGAATCCACGCCGCGGCAATTTCAATTCCTAGTGGAAGACCTCCGACCAAACGGCAGATTTCTGTAACTGCGGCTTGATCCTGCTCTGTGAGTTGAATCTCCGCCCGCGCCCGCTTCGCACTCTGGACGAAAAGTTGGGACGCGCTCGATGAGCCGACAGCCAGCCCGGGCAGTTCCACGATCCACTCGCCTTCGATGTCCAGCCGCTCGCGCGAGGTGACGAGCAATTTAACTTCGGGTGCGATTTTCAAAATATCAGATAGCAACGCGGATGATTCCAATAAATGCTCAAAATTATCCAGCACAAGCAGGAGTTCTTTTTGACGAAGGAAGTTGAGCAATTGTTTTTTGTGATCGCCTGCTGAAAAAGGAAAGTTGAACACATTTCCGACTGCGGGAATAATTCCATCTGCTTCGACAGCCGCCAGCGGAACCACCCACGCGCCATTAATGAACATGTCGGCGCACAGGCGCGCCGTCTCCTGCGCGAGGCGCGTCTTGCCGACGCCGCCCAAGCCCGTCAATGTGATGAGGCGGCATTTTGGATCAGCCAAGCGTTGACGTAGATTTTCGAGTTCCTTCTCGCGCCCGATGAATTCCGTGGACGAGGCGGGGAGGTTGTGCCGCGTCGTTTGCCGCGCGGCGCGGATTTTTTCGTACAGCGCAGTCGTTTCGAGCGAGGGTTGGACACCGAGTTCTTTCTCCAAAATTTTGTGGCAGGTTTCGTATTGGGCGAGCGCCGCGCTGAATTGACCTGTGCGCGCTTGCAGCAACATGAGTTGACGATGGGCTTCTTCGCGCCACGGGTCGAAGGTCAAAAGGCGCGAGGCGTAGGTCATGGCTTCGGTGAAGTTACCGCGCTGGGTGTGGAATTGAGTCAGCGTGTGCAGGGATTGAAGAGCGAGTTCACGTAGGCGGGCGCGCTCAACAAGCATCCAATCTTCGAAGTTGGGCGTGTCGCGAATGTAGAAGCCTTCGAGAAAGTCACCACGATAGAGAGTGAGGGAATCTGTCAGGATAACGGAAGCAGGCTTGCCCTGAGTTTGATCGAGGGGTTCGAGGTTAAGAGAGGAAGCATTTTTTATACCTGATTCAAATTTTGTTGAGTCGAGAAAACAGTTCCCCGTAAATTCAATCGAATCGCGTGTGATGGTCAGGCAGTCATCGGCAACGCGCCGCAGGTTGGTGAGGGCTTGGCGCAGGTTGTTCTTCGCGTCGGCATCGGACATCTCGCCCCACAGCAGGGACGCCAGTTTATCGCGCGAGTGGGCGCGGCGCGTGACGGCGAGATAAGCCAGCAAAGCGGCGACTTTGTTGGAGATGAAATCGGTGATGGGGGCGTCGGCGCGCGCGATTTGCAGTCCGCCGAGGAGATGAATTTTGAGTCCTGCCACCGCTCTCCGTTTGTATCGAGACCCTAAAGGTTTTCAAAACCTTTAGGGTCTACATCCAATAAATGATTTCCAAATGATGACTTTATACAATGGGGCAAGAATATCACAACCAAGAGTGCATTACCAGAGTCTATGACTGAGATTTCACAAACGCGCCCGCCCCGTTACCACCACTTTGTTTTGTTGTTGTGGGAGGAGCGCGACGTGGATGGACAGCATGTGACGTGGCGCTTCAGTTTGCAAGACTCGCAAAAGGAGGCGCGTATCGGATTCAAAAATCTCGAAGAACTCACTGCTTTTCTCGAACGATGGATGAAATCTTCATCCGAAAAAACACAAATAAAATTTTCACCAAAGGAGACAAACATGGAAAGACGAATTATCAACCCGTGGAAATGGCAAGACGAATTTGGCTATGTCCAAGCCAACGAGGTTCAGAACGCGCAGCGAACTCTCTACTGCTCAGGACAGGCATCAAACGACGCGGACGGCAAGCCGATGCACCCGGGCGATATGCGCGCGCAAATCACGCTCGCGCTCGACAACCTGGAAACCCTGCTCAAAGAATCGAAGTTCGAGTTCAAGGATATTGTGCGCTTGAACATCTTTACGACCGATGTGGATAAATTTCTGGAGAACTATGACGTCTTCATTACGCGCCTCGCCGAGGCGGGTTGTCGGCACAGCGGCTGTCTGGTCGGGGTTGCGCGGCTGGCTTTTCCAGAAATGATGATCGAGGTGGAAGCGACTGCGGCGGCGTGAAAATTATCCCATTGGCTTTTCTCGAACGATGGATGAAATCTTCATCCGAAGATGACTCAAATATTTTTTCACCAAAGGAGAAATAAAATGTCAAACAATAACCTGTTTCGTTACGGCGGCATCGCCGCCATACTCGGCCTCTTGATCATGTTTGGCGCCGCTGCCCTGCCCGCGCTCGTAGGGATCGGATTCCTCGTGATAGCGGTGTATTATTTTGCTCTCTACCGCGCCGAATCGTCTGCGTTGAATCTCATCGCCACACTGTCAACCGTCGGCGGCGCAATCCTTGCGTTGTTCACGGCGGCTACACCGAATCACCTCTACAACGTTGCATTTCTGACAGGCCTTGCTCTGCCGCCTTTGCTCGCCGGACTCGCTTTCAATGGCAAAGCCGATTTTCCCCGCGCGCTGGCAATCACCGGCATCGTGGGCGGCGTGTTCGGGTTGCTCAACTTTGTGGCCGTGGCTATCGGCGGCGGCGATTATACGAACATGAACAACACCGCCCTCGCCCCGTTGATTTATGTAACTTACATTCCGAGCATGTTAGCCATACTGGTGTGGCTGGTTTGGGGCGGCATCCGCCTGTTCCGTAAAGCTTGACGGTAAATCAATTACGAAAGGCTCACTCCCTAACATGTCTACACCGAAGCCAAACTATCCTATCTATGAATTGCGCGTCGCGCTCACAACCAGTGATTACGAACGATCCGTGAAATTCTATTGCGATGGACTCGGAATTGAACCTGCCGCAATTTGGAACAACGGTCAAGGTCAGGCGCTCGTCCTCAACATGGGCAAGGCCACCCTGGAGATTTTCGACGAAGCACAGGCAGAGACGATTGACCAAATCGAAGTGGGACGTCGCATTAGCGGGCAGATTCGGTTTGCGCTTCAAGTGCCTGACTTGAAGGCGGCTATGGAGCGGTTACTCGCCCACGGGGCGACATTAGTTCATCCACCCATCACGACTCCGTGGGGTGATTACAACGTGCGGCTCCAAGACCCCGACGGCATGCAAATTACGCTATTTCAGGTACTTGATAAGTAGGTGACTGTCACCGCGCAACGGAAACCCGAAAATTCAAGCGCCTTACGCGCGGTGACAGTCACCTTAAGAGTCCATGCCCGGCACCGGCGTACTTCTACGACACAGAAGCGCGTGGTTCACAGCGCGATAGCGTGTGAGCAGGTTGGGCAGGCGTTCATCGCTACAGTCGGGCGGCGGGTGATGCTTACGTTGGGCGGCTGCAAAGATGTCCGCGCTACTCCCTTGGCTACTAATGCACTAATGATTGAAAGGAGATTGTTACTATGAACATACTACTGTGGGTTCTTCAAGTCCTGCTCAGCATCCTGTTCCTCTACCAGGGTTACCTCCATTTCAGCGTCCCGCCGGGACTGCCCCCCCAGATGGCCTGGATGTATGAACTGCCGACCGGCCTCCATTATTTCAGTGGCACCGCCGAAATCCTGATTGGGCTGGGCCTCATCCTGCCCGGCCTCACCCGCATCCAAACCCGCCTGACGCCTCTCGCCGCGCTCGGTCTCGTGCTCGTCATGATTGGCGCAGCGGTCTGGCAGCTCACTCGAAGTGCATACGCAGATGTCGTCGGGAACATCGTCCTGATGGGACTGGCGGGTTTCGTGGCTTATGGGCGCTGGAAGCTCAGCCCGCTCAAGGATAAAGGCGCATCGTAGCCGAGCGTTACGCGACACGATTTGCCTTTCAGACTCGCAACGGCGGTCTGGCTCATCGTCTGGCTGGAACTGTTTTACGGGGTCGTGGATGACGTGTACTTGATTGCCCGGGGATACGGCGCGGCGTACATCATCTTTATCGTCATTCACCTCGCCATCATCGGCACGGGCGTCATGTTCGCGCGAGAGGCGTCGGCTAAAGCGTTACAACCATCAAAGGCATAGTTCTAACTAAACTGACGCGGTTTTCGCGCAGCGAAAACCGTATCGGTCTACATTCAGGAGGCAAACACAATGTTCGTAAACATCCTCATCTTACTCGTTCTGATCGCGTTAGTCGTATTGTTCGGCTGGCTCACGCTTCGCGCGTGGAAAGCCAAGCGCTGGTTCATCAAATGGCCCGGCCTCGTATTGAGCGGCCTGCTCACGCTGGTGTTCGCGTTGGTCGTCTTCGTCGCGGGCAGCGGCTTGGCGAAGATGTACGTGCCAACATCGGAGCCGGCACCGAATCTCAAAGTCGAAGGGACGCCGGAGCAAGTCGCGCGCGGCAAGTACTTGGCGTACATCGGCTGCGCCGGCTGTCATGGCACGGACGAAGAGTTCCCGCTGACAGGTGGTTTTGACTTTGCGAAAGAGATTCCGATGCCGATTGGTTCGATCGTATCTCGAAATCTAACGCCCGCCGGCGTGCTGAAAGAACGCACCGATGGCGAATTGTTCCGCGCGATTCGGCACGGCTATACCAAAGACGGGACGCTCTTGGCATTCATGTCGTTCTTGCCGTACCGCCAGTTGAGCGATGAGGACACCAAAGCGATCATCGCGTTCTTGCGCTCGCAACCGGCGGTGGAGAGCAAGACAGCCGGCGGCGATGACATCAACCTGCTCGGCGCGATGCTCTTTGGCGCCGGGATGTTTCCGAGTCCCGACCCCATCACCCAAGGTGTCATCAACGCGCCAGCCAAGGGCGTGAACGCGGAATACGGCAAGTATGTCGCGACGTTCGGCGAGTGCCGCGGCTGTCACGGACCGAACGTGACTGGCACGCCGGCGACCGACCTCGATCCCGGCGCGCCGAATCCGCGTCCGATGGTGGCGACGTGGACGCGCGAGCAGTTCATCCAAACGATGCGCACGGGCGTGCGCCCCACCGGGCAAAAGTTCGCCGAGCGGATGCCGTGGAAGAACGCCTCGCGGATGGACGACGCGGATTTGAGTGCGCTGTACGAATACATCAAGAAAGCGCCATAGGATCAATTTGACCGCAGAGAGCGCACGGAGCGGCGAAAAGTTTTTCTTCTCTGTGTCCCCTGTGCCCTCTGTGGCTAAGAAACGAAGGAGAATCAAAATGCCAAAAATCGAAAACAGTATCGTGATCAACGCGCCCATCGAAAAAGTGTGGGCGTATCTGGACGACATCAGCAACGCGTCCAAATACAGCGAAAGCGTTATCGAAGCGAAAAAGCTGACGGACGGACCCACCGCCATCGGCACCAAGTATCTCTACGTCGCCAAGTTCATGGGGCAAAAGATGGAAACGAAAGGCGAAGTCACCGCGTACGACCCGCCGCACAAATCCGTGTGGAAAGGCGTTGACAGTCCGTTTCCGATGCAGGGCGCGACCGAGTTGGAGTCCGTTGCGGGCGGCACGCGCGTGACGCAATGGGTGGACGCAACGCCAGGCGGCTTTTTCAAACTGGCAGAGCCGCTCTTGATGAAGCAATTCCAAAGCCAAGGCGATGCCGACCTCACGAAACTGAAGCAGATTTTGGAAGCGGGTGGATAATTGAGGTGCGACGCACTCCGCATCCCGCAAACTGCGCGGGACCTTTGGAGTGCGTCGCACCTTGGAGAGTGCCGCGTGACGAGGAATAGACGCACGCCTCAACACTCGACACGCGTCACTTGTCACAGGATGCTCCTATGAAATGGTTCTACGAGATTGTCTATAGTCGCTTTCGCGCGCCGTGGGACATCGGGCCGCGGCGCGAGTTGGTGGAAGTCGTCGAGAGCAACACTAGTTCACCACAGACCGTCGTAGACCTGACAGGTTTTTTGAAACCTGTCAGGTCTCTAAAGGAAAATCACAATGGACCTCCTTCTCATCGTTTTGCGATTGATTCACATTCTCGCCGGAATTTTTTGGGCGGGCGCGGCAGTTACGTCGGCGGTGTTCCTCATCCCCGCGGTGCGCGCATTGGGACCCGACGGCGGAAAATTTATGCAACAACTTGTCGGCAAGCAAAAATTCTCACTGTACCTTTCGCTCGCCGCGTGGCTGACCACACTCGCGGGTATCGTGTTGTATTGGCGCGCGTCGCTTGGATTTCAGATCGCGTGGATACTCGCGCCGTCCGGTCTCACATTGACAATTGGCGCAGTC